>Ga0307408_100001971_pt1 | contig 14827 bp, 9 predicted proteins | sample 322Cmetagenome_FD_202116 | JGI IMG/M metagenome (GOLD analysis project Ga0307408, IMG submission 202116) | Maize rhizosphere microbial communities from greenhouse at UC Davis, California, United States - 322HYB-C-3 | ecosystem: Host-associated > Plants > Roots > Rhizosphere > Soil | place: USA...
TGATGTAGAGAGGGTGGTCGAACGCGAAGCGTTCGACGGGAACAGGGAACCGGGAACCGGGAACCGAGGCTCCGTGGGTGTTCTGTTCCCAGTTCCCCGTTCCCTGTTCCCTGAAAGCCTTCCACGACTCAAACTCGGCGGGCGTCGCCCCAAGTTGCGGAACGACCACAACACGCCGGATCGAGGGCACTTGCCTAACGATCTCCCGCACGCGCGGCAGCGAGTCGATCTCCTTGCCAGCATACCGGTAGCCGCTGGCGGAAAACAACACCTTCGGCTCGATCTGGCCAAAGCGATCAACGACGCCCTTCACGCCAAAATCGGGAGAGCAGGACGACCACACGGCGCCCAGGCTCGCCGTCGCGAGCACGGCGATCACCGTTTCCGGAATGTTCGGCATGAAGCCGGCGACGCGATCGCCGGCGCGCACACCCGATGCGTGCAGCGCGCCTGCGACGTCCGCCACCTCGGCCGCCAGCTCGGCATACGTCAGCGTCCGGCCGCGTCCTCGCTCGCTGCGGCCAACGAGCGCCGGATGATCGTCGCGGTACCGAAGCAGGTTCTCGGCGAAGTTGAGGCGCGCACCGGGGAACCATCGAGGGCCGGCGGTCGGATCGGGCGGCGCCATGCGGCCTAACCCGCGAACGACCTCCTCCCATTGCGAGCCGTCAGGACGAGTGTCGGCAATGACGCCGCAAAACCGCCACACCGCTCGCCAGAACTCGTCGGGACGGGCGATGGACCACGCGTACAGCGATACATAGTCGACAGCCGCGCCGCCCGTTGGCGGGACGTAGCCATGGGCGCGCGCGGCTGAGATGAATTGTGCGAGGTTCGTTGCCTGTACCCGTTCAGGATCAGGCGACCACAGCGGCGATGACTCGAAACGTTCCGTCGTCATCCTCGCACCGCAGAGACTACAACTTACTGATGTACTCGATCGTAAAAATGATATTCGTGTTCGGCGGTATTCCGGCTCTAGAATTGCCGCCTGGGCCGTAGGCGAGCCCGCTCGGGATAATGATCTGTCGAATGCCTCCGGGCTGCATTCCCACAACGGAGCTTTCGAATGCCGGAATGTAGACGCTCTTCCCGATGACGAATTCCAGTGGCGTCCGATTGGTTTGCTTGCTCGTATCGAACAGAGTGCCGTTAGGCAGATATCCCGAGTAGTCGACCTGCACCGAGTCGTTCAGTACCGCGGCGTCACCCTGCCCGACCTGGAGGTCTTTGATGTAGACGCCATTCGGCTGTCTTGTAAACGTCAAGATGTCGATACCGAGGCTGCTCGCATACGAGTCATTGGCCGGGTCGATTGGATCCGGGACGTCGGGACCGGTATCGAGACTGCAGGCGGCGAGAAGGGCGAGCGCGGCTACTGCAGCGACCGAACGGAGTTGGCGCATGTCGGGTCTCTATCGAGTAAAGGATCCAGCGTTATGTAGGCCAGCGTACGCGCGACGCGCAAGTGGGCCACGGTAAACGGCCTCGTGAGGCAGGTGAGCGCCTCCAGAGCCGGAGCTCAGCCGACTAGCGCCTCACGCGACCACGAGGTCACGTGAAATGTCGCTGATTGTTGGGCATCCGCATAGCGCCATCGCGAGATCGACCTCGGCACTGAGCAGGTCGAGCACGCGTCTGGCCCCGGCCTCCCCGCCCGCGGCGAGCCCCCAGACGACCGGTCGTCCCACGAGGACGGCACGGGCGCCGAGCGCAATGGCCTTGATCACATCGGTGCCGCGGCGTATTCCGCCGTCGAGCAGCACTTCCACGCGGCCCGCGACGGCGTCGACGACCTCGGGCAGCGCGCGGACCGACGCGATCGCGGTGTCGAGCTGACGACCGCCGTGATTCGAGACGATGATGCCTGACGCTCCGTGCTCCACCGCCTTGGCCGCGTCGTCGCCGCGAACGATGCCCTTGATGAGCACTGGGAGACGCGTGATCGAGCGGAGCCAGTCGACGTCGCGCCAGCTGAGCGCGGCGTCGATACCGCTCGCGAAGTTCGTCCCCAGGCCAGGCTCGCCATGCCCTGTGGGCGTGGGAACGCTGCCTGACGAGGGAACGTTGGCGAGACGCACTCCCGCGGGCAGGTGAAAGCGGTTTCGGAGATCACGCTCGCGCCGGCCGAGCACTGGTGCGTCGACGGTAAGGACGACCGCACCCATTCCGCATGCTTCCGCGCGCTCGACCAGTGCCTTCGTGAGGCCTCGGTCTGCGTACACGTAGAGCTGGAACCATTGACGACCGCCAACCGCCGCAACGTCCTCGATCGTACAGGTGGACGCCGTGCTCAAGATCATGACCGTGCCTGCTGACCTGGCCGCTCGCGCCGTGGCGATCTCACCGTCCTCGCACGCGAGGCGCTGAAAGGCAGTCGGCGCGATGAGCACGGGGAAGTCGACCGGCGCTCCGAGCACCGTGGTTTTCGTCGAGCGACGGCTGACGTCGACAAGGACGTGGTACCGAAGCGAGAGCTTGTCGTACGCAGAGCGGTTCTCGCGCACGGTAACCTCGTCATTGGCGCCGCCCACGTAATACTCGTACGCGAGCGGCGTCAGGCGCTCCTTCGCCGCGAATTCGATCTCGGCCAGGTTCAGCGACGAGGTGGTGCTGTCGGTCACGGGTGGCGTTCGCCTAACGCCGATACTGCGAGTAGTCGCGGAGCGGCTCGGTGCACGACGGCCAGGTCTGCGGACCGTTGCCGCCGAACGCGTTGGCCGGGCGTCGTACATCCGGGCCCTGATCGAACACGCGCTTGTCGCGCGCGAGCGTCTCCGGGTCCTCGCTCGCGAGGTACACGAGCATCGCCGTCAGTGTCGCGTTGTTCTTCAGATCATCGAGCACGATCTTGTCGAACGTGTCGCGGTTCGTGTGCCAGGTGTACGTCCCATAATCCCAGCTCGTGGCGCCCAACCCGAACGCGGGTGCGCCGTAGCAGACGAACGACGCGTTGTCGGATCCGCCACCCGCAGGTGCCCCCGGGAAACTCAGGTTGATGTTGCGCGCGATTTCGGCAGGAATATTGCTCATCCACTTCGCGAGGTTGCCGCTCGCCGTGGTGAACCCCGACGCGGAGAAGTTCACGATGCGGCCGGTCCCGTTGTCCTGATTGAACAGCGCCTGCAGGCCTTTCACGATCTCCGGGTGATCCGCAGCGAAGGCGCGCGAGCCGTTGAGCCCCTGCTCTTCCCCGCTCCAGTGTCCCACGACGATCGTGCGCTTCGGGTTCGGGTAGACTTTCTTCAGGATGCGAAGCGCCTCGAGCATCGTGATCGTGCCGGTGCCGTTGTCGGTCGTGCCTGAGCCGGCGTCCCACGAGTCGAAGTGTGCCGAGAGCATCACGTACTCGTCAGGCTTCTGCGACCCCTTGATCGTCGCGATCGTATTGAACACCGGTACGTCGCCGAGGAACTCGGACTCCGCGCGGACGCGCAGCGTGGGACCCTGGTTGTTCTCGGTGAGGCGGTAGACGAGGCCGTAGTCTTCGCAGCTCAGGTCGATAGACGGGACCTTGTCGGTGCGGGAGTCGAACACCTTGTTGACGCCCCATCCGTTCGACCATCGCGACGCGATGACGCCGGCGACGCCGCCATCCTGCAACCGCTTGCCTAACGTCCCGGTGCCGAGGCCGAGGCCGTAGCCGGTGGCGCGGATGCGCGCGTTCCATTTGGCGGTGTCGGCGTCACGCTGCGCCCGCATCCGTGCGAAGGACGCCGAGTCCCCGAACTGGCGCCAATTGTCGTCGGGACGACAGGTGGCTTGCGGCATGGACACGAGCACGAACTTGCCCTTCGCCTGCGGCAGCCACGCGACCAACGCAGTGCTGTCAGCGATTTCCGGCAAGATGACCGTTGCGGCCGTGACGTCCTTCCCGCCGGTCCCCGCGCTCCACGCGAGGAGCGTGCCCTCGAGGGTGCGCACGCGCGGGGTCATGACGTCCACGTGCGTCGTGCCGCGTCGCCACCCCTTCCACTTGCCGTACTGCTCGTTGCGCGCGTCGACGCCCCACCTCTTGTAGGTGGCGACGAGCCAATCGTTGCCGCGCTTGATTCCCGGTGTGCCCGTTAGGCGCGGTCCGATCGAGTCGCTCAGGACCTGGGCAAGCTTGTAGGCCTGCGAGCTGTTCATTCCCTCCGCCCAGATCTGGCGGATGGTCTGGTCGCCGGTGGTGTAGGTCTGCGCCACGACGACCGTTGGCGGGGCGACAGCGAGAACTGCAGCGAGAGACAGAGCTCTGCTCATGGTTTCGGGATTGAGGACGTGGGTGCTTCGTTCGGTGGTTCTACGACCGCCCGAGGGGGCAGTCATCTACGACGAAGGGGTGTTCGGATTCGTACGTTCCCCCTTCGTCTGAGTAGCCAGCCCGATAGAAGTAGCCGGCGACGCGCAAGATGAGCCACGCCGCCGGCGATTGTCTACCGAATCGAGCCGTTATTGCACGACCCTGTCATTCCCGCGATCGCCGGCCGACCCGGCGTAGATGCCGTTGAACAGGAACTTGAACGTCCCGTGAGGCTGTGCGCGGAACGTGATCTCCGGACCGAAGAGGTACAACTTTCCCTTCCCCACGTTCGCTTCGGCAATGGCGACACCGCCGTCGAGGTAGTTCTGACCCCACGCCCAGCCGCTCCGCAGCGACTGCGGAGAGTCGAACCACGCAATGGGACGCAGGCCCTTGAGCGCCGCGTCGGGCTCGAGGCGGAAGACCGGGTCCTCGTCGAAGAAGACGTCCAGATTGTTAGGCAGGCCGGCGGCAACAAGCGCTGTGTTGTCCACCGCGACACGCAGAATCGAGCCGGGAACGTAGAACTTGTCGTTCGGCAGCTCGCGCACCTGTCCCTGGGGCGTGCGCTCCACGAGGTGGTTCGACACCGGCAGGCCGAGGTAGTAGGCGAGCGCGGTGGACGAACCGACGGTGATAATTGTGCCGCCGTCTTCGAGGAACTTCTTGAGCTGCGGGATCGTCTTTTCCGGCGTCACGCGACCCAGCCACCCGCGGAATTCCTCCGGAATGGTGCTCGGGTCGATCTCGCGGTTGAACCCACCGCGTCCGCCACCACCCTGGCCTTCACCGCGCGGCGCGGGAATCGCCCCGCCCTGAAAGACGATCACGTCGTACTTCGCCGACAGATTCCCGCCGTCGAGCGTCTGCGGGTACACAACGGTGTACGGGAATTCGAACTGCTCGAACAGCCAGCGGGTGTGACCGGAGGGCATCGAGCCGCCATACTGATCCCACAGCGCGATGCGCTTCGGCTGCAGCTTGAGCGCGTTGCTGCCCGGACGTGCTGACACTCCGTCGAACGAGAGTCCTTTCTCCTTCGCGAGCGTCTGCAGCATCTGCGTCGTGTTGCCCTTGGACGCGATGTAGAACGTGCCCGCAGGATACGACTTGCCGTTCGCATTCATCGCGCTCTTGAGCCAGTACACGTCGTTGCCGGCCTTGAGCGCGCGGTTTACCGCGATGAACGCGTCGTTTGTGTTGTGGGAGAGCAGATAGCCGGCGGCGCCTGACGAGGCGACGGTTCCCGCTGGCGGCTCCGCCATGCCGGCAATCGGCTGACACGGGCAATCGAATCCATCGATGATGCGATCGAACTGCACGCCCATCTGGAACGCCAGCGTGTAGCCGGCGTTGTCGTACGGCGGCTTCGGCGGTCCACCGGGATAGGCGAAATCGTTAGGGTGATCCTGCGGCTCGAACATGTCGAGCACGTGCGGGCGGAACGCCTGCGCGGTCTTCACGACGTACGAGCCGGCTGCGTAGCTCTTGCCGCCGACGGTGAATGGCGCCGTGGCCTTGAGCACCGTCACGTTCACCTTGCGAAGCGCGTTCACGAACTTCGTCGCCGTCAGGAAGTCCGGCTGCGCGGACGGGACGATGTAGCCGCGCGGATCACGCTTCGCCGGATCGCGCAGGTACTCCGCGAAGAACTTGGTGGGAGCCGCGGCGCCGAACGGGTTGATCGCGCCAGCTGCGCCGCCCGGAATGCCGCCCGGTCGGCCTCCGCCCCGCTCGCCTCGCTCCCGCGCAACCGCTGCTTCGAGCGAATCGAGCTCACTGGGTGTCGTCGTCCACGAGTCGCGGCTGCCGCGCTCGATGGAATTCTTCCCCATGCGGTAGATGTTGTAGAGCAGCGTCTCACGATAGCGCGACGCGGCGTCCATCACCGCCCAGTTGGCGGTGATCGAGTAATCGATCGACTGGCGGAAGTGCCACTGCTGCGGCGCAATCGGATACGGCAGATCGGCGCGCGGCAGCTGATTGCGCACGATCAGCGGAATCTCCATCGGCGTCGGGTTGCCGATCGTCTCCGTCAACAGGCCGATCATGTTGTGGAAGTACGCGAGCGTGCGAAGCCCGCCGTTCCACCACGTCGAGTAGCTCGAGCCCGTGCGCATGGTGACGCCTGGCTTCCCTTCCGCCTCGAAGCGCGTGTGCATTGCCGCGGCAACGAGGTCCAGCTGCACCGGAATGAGCGGGTCGAAGTTGAAGTTGAACGGATCGCGGAACGGCGGCGCGAACATCACCGTGCCGGCGGGTCCGGTCTGGTGATGGTTGTAGATGATCTGCGGGAACCACTCGTGGTACGCAATCCGCGCGTCGTTGATCGTCTCGGGCTGGTTCAGGATGTAAAAGTCGCGGTTGTCATCATGCCCGATGTATTTCTGGTAGAGCCGCGGGATGTTCATGTTCCGCTTGAGCGTGTCCGCGTCCTTCATGTACCAGTTGGTCACGAGCTGCATGCCGTCGGGATTCACGTGAACGAGCAGCATGATGTCGTCGTTCAGAATCCGCAGCGTCTCGGGATCGTTGCGACTCACGAGCTGGTAGCTCGTCTCGATGAGCTGATGCGCTCCGAGCACTTCAGTGGCGTGCAGTCCGCCGTCGATCCAGACGACCGCTTTGCCTTCCCGCGCCAGCGCGTGCGCTTCGTCGTCGGTCAGCTCTTCGGCAAGCGCGAGCTTCTTCGCGATCTCCTTGAAGCGGTCGAGCTTCTTGAAGTTCTCCGGTGACGTGACGATCGCCATGAGCTGCGGACGGCCTTCGGCCGTCTTGCCGATCTCCTCCACGCGCATGCGGTCGGATTCGGCGTCGATCTTCTTCCAGTACTCCTGGAACTGATCGTAGTTGGCCAGCTTCCAGTCGTCGCCGATGTTGAACCCGAAGAACTCCTTGGGCGCAGTGATCTTTCCCGCAGGCGGAGTTTGGGCGCCCACAGCCGTTGCGCTGAGCGCGGCCGTGAGCAGGATGGCGCGTCGAACCGTGGGAACGTTCACTCGCATGACCGGTCCTTGATGCTCGGGAGTGTTTGGAGGGCAGATCGGCTAGCTTACGTCGCTCTACGCGGTTGCGGCGTCGAGCGTTGGGTGTGTGGACTGGCGGCTGGCGACCGGCGACTGGCGACTGAAAACGCCTCGGGATGCCCCTAGCGCGGGGGAGGCATCCCGCGGTCTTTTCGTCTCCCGTCTCCCGTCTCCCGTCTCCCGTCTCCCGTCTCCCGTCTCCCGTCTCCCGCGTTCCGTCTCCCGCATCCCGTGGTTTCCGTCCATAAGTTCGGCGGCGCGTCCCTCGCTGACGCGGACGCGGTCGCCCACGCGGTCTCCATCGCGAAGGCGCAGCCGCCGCGCGTCATCGTCGTCGTCTCGGCCTTCGCCGGTGTCACCGACGCGCTCCTCCACGGTGCCCGCCGCGCTGCTGCCGGTGAAGAGCGCGTTCTCCGAGAGACAGCCGCCAGCCTTCGCGAACGCCATCGCGACGTCGTCACGAAGCTGCTTCGCAAGCCTGAGCAGCGCGCCGTGCTGGATGAGATCGACGCGGCGATGGCAGAGCTCGACGCGCTCGCCCACGGGCTCTCGATCCTTCGCGAGCTCACGCCGCGCACGTCCGACTACATCGCCGCACGCGGCGAACGGTTGAGCGCGCGAATCGTCGCGGCGGTGCTGAGTCGCGCCGGCGCTCGCGCACAGTTCGTGGACGGGCCCGATGTCATCCGGACCAATAAACAATTCGGCAACGCATCACCCGATCTCGCGGGTACCGATCGCGCGGCCCGTGCATCACTGCTCCCGCTGCTTCGACGGCGCATAACGCCGGTTGTCCCCGGCTTCATCGGCGCGACGCCGAGCGGCGAGGTCGCAACGATCGGACGCGGCGGAACGGATCTCAGCGCGACACTCATCGGGCGCGCGCTTCGCGCGTCGAGCATCACGTTGTGGAAGGATGTTCCGGGGCTGCTCACCGCCGACCCACGCATCGTCAGCGACGCGCGCGTGATCCCACAGGTCAACCCTCGTGAAGCGGCCGAGCTCGCGTACTACGGCGCGAAGGTGCTTCACCCTCGGGCGCTCACCCCGCTCGCGCGCTCCTCGACGCCGCTGTTCGTTCGCCCGTTCGCCGATCCCAATGCCGCGGGGACGGAGATCTCCGCGCGCCGAACGCTCACGAGGTATCCCGTCAAGGCACTGTCTGCCGTCACCGCGCAGGCGCTGGTCACCGTGACCGGCAACGGCATGCTTGGCGTGCCGGGCATCGCGGGTCGTACGTTCACCGCGCTGCATCGCGAAGGGGTGTCGGTCTCGCTCATCACGCAGGCGTCGTCAGAGCACTCCATCTGCTTCACGGTACCCGCGTCCAGCGCCGAGATCGCGCGCGCGAGCCTCACCGCCGCGTTCGCGGACGAGATCGCGCGCCGGGAGATCGACGACGTCGAGGTCGAGTCGAATCTGGCCACGCTCGCGGTAGTCGGGCTCGGGATGCACGGCACGCCTGGCGTGGCGGCTCGCGTGTTCTCCGCCCTCGCGGACGGCGGTATCAACATCGTGGCGATCGCGCAGGGATCGTCGGAGCTGAACATCTCCGCCGTGGTTGCCGAGGCAGATCTGGCAGCGGCAATGCGACGCGTTCACGGCGAGTTCCAGCTCAGTCGATTGGGTGGCGGAGCTGCCCTGCGACCGGAGCACGCCGACGTCGTGCTGCTGGGATTCGGACAGATCGGGCGGACACTCGCGCCAATGTTGGGTCGCGCGCGTCAGGACGGATCGCGGGTGCGCGTTGTCGGCGTCATCGATCGGAGTGGCTACGTCTTCGATCCCAACGGTATCTCGGCCCGGCGCCTCGCAGGTCTCGCGAACGACAAGGCACGTGGCGCGCGACTGAGCGCGACGCACGGTGGCGTCGCCGCATCCACCTCGGATGCGCTCGCGGCAATCTCTCGTCATGCGTTGTCGCGGCCCATCTTCGTGGATCTCACCGCCGAGGACACCGTCACGCTGCTGCGAAGCGCCCTCGGCGCCGGAATGGATCTCGTTCTCGCGAACAAGCGGCCGCTGTCGGGCAAGCTCGCCGATGCCCAGGCGCTCCAGGAAACCGCACGCACGCACGATCGGCGCATCCTGCACGAAACGACCGTTGGCGCCGGCCTTCCGATCATCGACACATATTACAAGCTCGTCGAGGCGCGCGATCGCGTGCATCGCATCGACGGCTGCACGTCAGGCACGCTCGGGTTTCTTCTCAGCGAGATCGGACGCGGCCGACGTTTCTCCGAGTCGCTGCGCAGAGCGATGGAGAAAGGTTTCACGGAGCCGGATCCGCGCGACGATCTCTCGGGCATGGACGTCGCGCGCAAGGCGCTCATTCTTGGGCGACTCCTCGGGTTCCAGGGTGAGCTCGAGGACATCGAGCTCGAGTCGCTCGTTCCCGAGCGCGCTCGCAAGCTGCCCCTCGCCGCATTCCTGTCGCGTCTCGAGGAATTCGATGACGAGTGGCACGCACGGGCGCGCAGCGCACAGGAGAATGGGCACGTCCTGCGTTATGTTGCGTCGGTCACGCGGCGTCGCGTTGACGTCGGACTACAGGCCGTCGAGTCGACGAGTCCGTTCGCCGCGCTCAACGGAACCGACAACCAGGTAGCGTTCACGACGATGCGGTATCAGACGAACCCGTTGATCATTACGGGCCCGGGCGCCGGGCCCGCCGTGACGGCCGCCGGCGTGTTGAACGACATCCTCGCGTTGGCCGCAACGTGACGGGTTTTCCCAGGCGGGTGAGTGCGTTTGCCCCGGCAAGCATCGGTAACGTCGGGCCGGGACTCGACGTGTTGGGCTGCGCCGTGACGGGTGCCGGCGACTCGGTGATGGCCGAATGGTGCGACGCGTCGGGCGTCGTGGTTCGCGATCCGGGGCACCCCGATTTACCAGCAGATCCCGCGCTGCACGCATCGGCCATCGCGGCAGCCGCCGTGCTTCGGCTCGCGTTAGGCGGCGGCGTGCGGCCGCCCGCCGCCGGGATCGCGCTCACCGTGCGGAAGGAGTTGCCGCTGTCTGCCGGCCAGGGTGGCAGCGCCGCGTCCGCGGTCGCCGGTGCCGTTGCCACCAACGCGTTATGCGGGTCGCCCCTACCCACCGAAGCCCTGCTCGACGCGTGTCTGGTGGCCGAGTCCACGGTGGCGGGCCGGCATCTCGACAACCTCGCGCCGTCGCTGCTCGGCGGCATCTGCCTGGTGCGCTCGATGGACCCCATCGACGTCGTCCGCCTGAGCGTCCCCGAGGGCCTGTATATCGTGCTCGCCCACCCCGCGCAGCGCCTTCGCACCGCCGAGGCTCGTGCCGTGCTGCCCGCGGTCGTCGATCGAGCGACGGCGCTGCATCAGGCGGCGCAAGTCGGCGCGATCGTGGCGGCGCTCGCATCGGGCGATCTGGCCCTGCTCGGCCGCGCCATCGATGACCGGATCGCCGAGCCTGCGCGGGCGCCGCTGATTCCCGGCTTTCGCGAGGCCAAGGCCGCCGCGCTGACGGCCGGCGCGCTCGGCGCGTCGATCTCCGGCGCCGGTCCGACGACGTTTGCGCTCGCGGGCGATCTCGCCTGTGCGCAGGCGGTCGCGGCGGCGATGGAAGCGGCGTTCGCATCGCGAGCCATCACGTCGTGGGTCCGCGTGTGCGAGGTGGACCGGGTTGGCGCGCGCGTGGAGATCGACCCGTGACGACCGCGACCGCGCCGCGTGCCAGCTACCAGCGATGCGCGACCTGCGGGACGGAGTACGGCGATACCGATGCATCTCCGCGCTGCATGTCGTGCGGTGGGCTGCTGGAGGTCGTTCACGCACCGCCGGCGCTGCGCGGCGCGGAGCTTCGTGCGGTGTTCGCGGCGAGGCGAAGCGACGGTCCGGGGAGCTCGTCGGGGGTCTGGCGGTACCACGAGCTGGTGCTGCCTAACGCCGGTGACCACGTCGTGTCGCACCCCGAGGGCAACACGCCGCTGCTCGCTCGCGACCGGCTGTCGTCGTACGCCGGCGTGTCGGCGCTCCTGCTCAAGCACGAGGGGCACAACCCGACGGGGTCGTTCAAGGATCGCGGGATGACCGTTGGCGTGACACAGGCGCGGCGCATCGGCGCACGCGCGGTCGCGTGTGCGTCCACGGGAAATACGTCAGCGTCGCTCGCCGCCTACGCGGCGCAGGCGGGAATTCCCGCGCTCGTGTTCGTGCCGGCCGGTCAGGTTGCGACGGGCAAGCTGGCCCAGTCGCTCGCGTACGGCGCACGAACGCTGCTCGTGAACGGCGACTTCGATGCGTGCCTGTCGCTCGTCCAGCAGGCGAGCGAGCGCCTCGGCATCTACCTGCTCAACTCGATCAATCCGTTCCGCATCGAGGGACAGAAGACGATCGCGATCGAGGCGCTCGAGCAGCTGGGCTGGGACCCGCCCGACTGGCTCGTGCTTCCGGCCGGCAACCTCGGAAACACCGCCGCGTTCGGAAAGGCGCTGCGCGAGCTACACGCGCTTGGCCTGATCGAACGCATTCCGCGCATCGCGGCCATTCAGGCGGAGGGTGCAGCGCCGTTCGCGAGCTCCTTCCGGGACAACTTCACGACGCGGCCCAGGGTCAAGGCGGAGACGGTCGCGACCGCCATCCGGATCGGCGATCCCGCGTCGTTCGACCGCGCCGTGCAGGCGATTCGCTTCACGAACGGCGTCGTGACGAGCGTGAGCGACGCGGAGATTCTCGACGCAAAGGCGGTGGTGGACGCGTCAGGCGTCGGGTGCGAGCCGGCGAGCGCGGCGAGCGTCGCCGGCGTGAGGCGGCTCGTGAAGGAGGGCACCATTCGGCCGTCGGACCGGGTGGTGGCCGTGCTGACAGGACACGTGTTGAAGGACCCGGGCGCCCTGCTCCGCTACCACCAGGAGCTCTCGCCATCGCCGCAGTTCGCGAACCCGCCCGTAGAGATCGAGCCGACGCTCGATGCAGTTGAGCGGGTCCTCAATGCCTAACGTGCGGTAATTTAACCACAGAGGTCTCGGAGGTCACGGAGAAAGAATGAACCGCGGAGGACGCAGAGGTCGCGGAGAGACCCTATGTCCGACCGGGGATCCTCCGCGTTCTCTGCGTTCTCCGCGGTTCAATGGTGTCGCAGTTGTCGTTCTCGGTGACCTCTGTGCCCTCTGTGGTTAACCTGCTAGATCCGGTGGCTCAAGTCGCCGGCCGCGGGTCCGGACGAGTTGGCACGTGGCCGCGTTTGTAGATCAAAATTGTTCGGCGGAAGGTCATCACCACGGTGCCGTCCTGCTTGAACCCGGTCGTCTCGATCTCGACGATCCCCATGTTCGGCCGCGATTTCGACTCGCGCGTGCTCAGCACCTTCGATTGCGCGTACACCGTGTCGCCCTCGAACAGCGGCGCCGGCATGCGCACCTCGTCCCAGCCAAGGTTGAACGCGTTGCGCGACACGTCCGCGACCGACAGGCCCGTCACGAGCGCGAGCGTGAAGCACGAGTTCACGAGCGGCCGCCCGAACTCGGTCTGTGACGAGTAGTGGGCGTCGAAATGGATCGGATTCGTGTTCACCGTCGTGAGCGACGACCAGATGTTGTCCGCCGCCGTCACCGTCCGTCCGAGCGGGTGGCGCATCACGAGACCAACCGTGAAATCCTCGAAGCACCGACCACCCGCGGGGCCGAGTTCCGTCATCCCTGGCCTCCGGATTCGTTCGCATAACCGAGCTCGCCGAGCACTTCCGCGGTGTGCTGGCCTAACGCCGGTACGGCATCCATGCGTGGGGACGCGCCCTGCAGGTTGTGCGGCGGGACGAGCGCCTGCGCGCTCGCGCCACCGACGGCCACCGTGCGCCACCGTCCGCGCGAGGTGAGCTGCGGGTGCGCAACAACGTCAGGTACGTCGTTGACGGCGCCGGTCGGAATGTCCGCCCGCTCGAGGCGGTCGATCACATCGGCGCGGGCCATGGCGCGGAATCGCCCTTCGATGATCGCCTCGAGCTCGGCTCGATTCGCGAGCCGGTCATCGTTCGTCGCGAAGCGCGGGTCCGCCTCCAGCGAGGGAGAGTCCATCACCTGCGCGCAGAAGCGCCGCCATTCCCGCTGCGTCTGGACCGCGAACAGCACCGGTCCATCCGCACACGCGTACGCGCCATAGGGGACGATCATGTTGTGCCTAACGCCGACTCGCGCCGGGACTCTTCCCGTTCCCTGCCACACCGAAAGTGCAGGCGTCATCCACTCGGCGAGACAGTCGAGCATCGCAATGTCGATGCGCCCGCCGATCCCCGTTCGCCCGCGCCGAAGCAGCGCGGCAAGAATCGACGAATAGGCGTACATCCCTGACGCGATATCCGCGATCGAGACGCCGACCTTCGCCGGCGAGTCGGGACTCCCGGTAACGGACACGACCCCCGACTCCGCCTGCACGAGCATGTCATACGCCTTCTTCTCGCGAAGCGGACCATCGGGGCCGTACCCGGAGATTCCGCACCAGACGAGTCCCGGGTTCTCGCGCGCGAGGTCGGCGTAGCCGAAGCCAAGGCGCTCGACGGCGCCGGGAGCGAGGTTGTGGAGGAACACGTCGGCGCGCGCCAACAGCAACGCGCAGATCGCGCGGTCGTGCTCCCGCTTGAGGTCGAGCACCACGCTCCGCTTCCCACGATTGAGCCACGCGAAGTACGCCGAGACGCCGTTGACGGCGGCATCGAATCCGCGAGCGGAATCGCCGCCTTGAGGGCGCTCGATCTTGATGACGTCGGCGCCCATATCGGCGAGCTGTCGCGACGCGAATGGGCCGGCAACGGCCTGCTCGAGGGCCACGACGCGAAGCGCCACCAACGGCAAGGCGGAACTGTCCGAGTCCGGAGTGCTCAGAACGACCTCGGAAGTCCGAGGATGTGTTCGGCCACGTACGAGAGGATCAGATTCGTCGAGATCGGGGCGACCTGGTAGAGTCGCGTCTCACGAAACTTGCGCTCGACGTCGTACTCGGCCGCGAAGCCGAAACCGCCGTGCGTCTGCAGGCACACATTCGCCGCCTCCCACGATGCGTCGGCAGCAAGCATCTTCGCCATGTTCGCCTCGCCGCCGCACGGCTGGCCGGCGTCGAAGAGTCGCGCTGCCTCATACCGCATGAGATCCGCGGCGCGCACGTGAGCGTAGGCGGTGGCGATCGGAAACTGGATGCCCTGGTTCTTGCCGATCGGTCGATCGAACACGTGGCGTGCCGACGCATACGTTCGGGCGCGGTCGACGAACCAGTAACCATCCCCGATGCATTCGGCGGCAATGAGGATGCGCTCCGCGTTCATGCCGTCGAGAATGTAGCGAAACCCCTTGCCCTCCTCGCCAATCAGGTTCTCGGCCGGCACCTCGAAGTCGTCGAAGAAAATCTCGTTCGTCTCGTGGCCGACCATGTTGCGGATGGGTCGCACCGACATCCCTTTTGGCGTCCCGTTCAGCTCGACGAGAAAGACCGACAGCCCCTCCGATTTCTTGGTCACGTTAGGCAGCGGCGTCGTTCGCGCGAGGAGCAGCATGAGGTCGGAG
>Ga0307408_100001972_pt1 | contig 14821 bp, 10 predicted proteins | sample 322Cmetagenome_FD_202116 | JGI IMG/M metagenome (GOLD analysis project Ga0307408, IMG submission 202116) | Maize rhizosphere microbial communities from greenhouse at UC Davis, California, United States - 322HYB-C-3 | ecosystem: Host-associated > Plants > Roots > Rhizosphere > Soil | place...
TATCAATTTATTATAAGTGCTATCGCGGTTGCTTTGAGGAATTAACAGTTCTGGTTGTCGGTAAGATGGAACCATTGGAGCAGGAACATCGCCCCAATTTCGGATTAACTCGAACAAGAATTGAGCTCTTAATGTCAATGCTTCTCCATGCAACCTCCTTAACTCCTTCTTTTCCACTTCCGAACCATTATTATACTGGCTCATCAAAGGGATTTGTTCTATACAAAGATTGGCTTTTTCCAGCCCTCGATATAGCTGGTTAAAAGGGTTCGTTAATTCTGTGTTAGATAGCTGAAGTTGATAGCGGCCGATCCCACGCCTGCCATTATCGATGTTGCCACTAACAATTGCCTCATCGGAATCGTATGGGTAATATAAGCTAATGCGTATACCATACCCGTTGTCGCCCTGAAGCTCATCATATGCCCCCAGCACCGCCGTGGTAGCATTAGAAACATCGGAGAATGCTTGCTCTACACTATATTGTGAAACGGGCTCTACTTCCAGGTATTTTTTGCACCCAGAATTGATAACCATTGAGGCTATAAGTGCCAAGGTTATTAATTTTAATGATTTCATTTTTTGTCGAATTAAAGCCTACAATGAAATATTTGCTCCAAATAGCCAGGCTCTCGCCCTCGGGTATCCTGCAAAGTCAACGCCTTGAGTTAGCGGATCTGACCGCCGCGTGCTTATTTCGGGGTCAAAGCCACTGTAACTGGTGATTGTAGCCAGATTATTTACAGTTACGTAAAACCTGAGACTGGCGATTTTAGCCTTCTGAATGATCGATTTTGGCAAGGTGTAACCAAGTGTTACGTTATTGATCCGTAAGAATGAACCATCTTCTATTGCCCAGGAATGAAGATAATATCTTTGGTTTCTCACAGGTGACCACATGGTGGCATTTTGATTTAGTGCCGCCAGTTGTGTTGGGTCGGTTACTACCTGTCCGCTTGAGTTGATGTTAGTCCATCGATTTTTCATAATGTCTAACATATTCAGGTTAAGGAAGGAGCCGTCTGTCCACTCAATTTTATTTGCGTTATAGATGTCGTTGCCATAAACAAAGTTGACAAAGACGCTCATATCAAAGTTTTTATAGGTAAACTGATTGTTCCAGCCTCCAGTGAATTTGGGGTTAGCATCTCCTATGATTTGCCTGTCGTTATCCAGATTTATAAGGTTGTCACCATTCAAGTCTTTGAGCTTCAAGGAGCCAGGTTGAGGGGTGCCAAATATTCCGGAACCATTGGGAACTCCCGCTTTTAAGGTATAGATGCCATTGGCATAGTCAAAATCTTCAATCTTATAAAAACCATCTGTTACAAAACCATACATCTGGCCAACGGGCTCGCCAACTTTAACAAGGTAATCATCCGCACCGTCAGAGCCTTGCCAGCCTGCACTTCGGGTTTGCTGTGTTATAGGGCCTAAGCTTTCTACCTTGTTTTTATTGAATCCGATGTTAAAGTTCGAAGTCCAATTAAAATCTCGTTTCTGCATTACAGTTCCATTTATCTGAAATTCGACACCCCTGTTTGATGTCGATCCTACATTCTGGATTTGGGTTGTATAGCCGGTTGTTGGTGGAATGGCTACTTGTAATAGCAGGTCATTGCCTTTATTATGATAAATATCTGTTGTAAATTGAATTCGTCCCCGGAGGAATGAAAGGTCAATTCCAAGGTTCTTGGAAACTGTTTTTTCCCACTGAAGATCTTCGTTTGCCAGGGATGCAGGAGCAAAGGCCGGCAATACTGAATGGCTGAGTGCATACTCGCCGGTAACGCCATATAATTGTAAATAAAGCAAATCTCCAATCCGGTTATTGCCGGCAACACCATACCCTAGCCTGATTTTTCCGTCGGTTAACCAGTCAAATTTTTTCATGAAATCTTCCTGGGAAAAACGGTATGCGAGTTGGCCAGAAGGGAAGATGAGTAGCCCTTTGTCGTATTTAAATTTCGTAGAGCGATCGGCTCGTAAAGTAAACGAACCAAGAATTTTATCGTTGTACGAGTACCTGGCTTGGCCAAAAAGTGAGAATATCCGGTTAGGCGGAGTTGTGGACGACGTGGGTCGCGGTTGTGTCGATCCGCTAGGCGGCGAGCCTAAACTCATGTTTGCCAGTGCTTTTTCGGGGTCGATGTCGGCAGGGAAAAAGCGGGTTTCAACAGTATTATTTTTTGATTTTAACTGGTAGGTTTCCTGCCCCACTAAGACGCTAATATCGTGTACCTTGTTGATATCGTTTTTAACATACTGTAGCGTGTTGGTGTTATTGAGCGTTGTATTATTTTGGGTGGTTATTGACGCGACGGGTAGTGAAGCGAAATTTCTTGCTGTTGGAGTGATTTTGCTAAAAAATAACTCTGACCGGACGTTGCTTGCATCATAACCAAAGGTTGACTTGAAGGTTAGCCCTTTAATTATTTGATACGAGAAATTGCCGTTTATGGTAGTTCCATTAGAAGGCGTTTTGCGATATTCTGCCCGCGTCAAAATAACAGGGTTTTGAATTTGATTAGAATTTAAAAAGTAATTTTCGTCAAATTCATCTGCACTTGGGGCTGTAACTATTTCAAAAGGCCGGTAGATTATGCTGTGGCGTAAACGGTTAGTTGTTCGTGTTCCGCTATTGGTTGTTCCCGCGCCAGTAATATCCTGATCAAGATACCGGGCACTCAATTCTACTTTAAACTTGCTTGAGGCTTTGTGAGAAAGTTTGAAGTTTGCTACATGTCGCTTAAAACCTGATTCAAGCAAAACCCCATCTTCATTATTAGCAGTAAGGCTTAAGTTAAATGTGGTTTCTTTACTGCCGCCGCTAATTGCAACGTTATGGCTTTGAAAGCTGGCCGACCTGCCAAATACTTCATCTTGCCAGTTTATGCCTGGAATATTGTTGTAAACCTGCAAAGTATCCCAGGTGGAACCGTACGTCCTGGCAAAGGCATCAATGTCTGTTTGTCCGCCTCTGGAGCGCTCATATTGCCAAACAACAAAATCATAAGGATTTAAAACGTCCATTGTCTTTGAAATGCTTCTAAAGCCGGCTGTTCCATTATAGGTAACGGTTGTGCGGCCGGGTATACCCGATTTTGTGGTGATTATCACTACGCCATTCGCTCCCCGGGCTCCGTAGATAGCCGTGGTTGAAGCGTCTTTCAACACATCCACGGAGGCAATGTCTTGGGGAGGGATAACAGATAACGCATTTTCGACTTGTATGCCATCAACGATATAAATAGGTGAATTGTCCTGCGTGATTGAGCCGCCGCCACGTATCCGGATTACCACATCGGCTCCTGGAGCACCTTCTGTGGTGGTCACCTGTACTCCCGCAAGCCTTCCGGTAATTGCTTGGGCAGCCGATGAAAGCGGAACGTCCTTCATTTGCTTGGCATTTACAGATGACACAGAGCCTGTAACATCGCGCCGGTTGACCGTTTCATAACCGACAACTACCACTTCGCTCAACAACTGGCTTGACGATTCATTGAGAGTGACATTGACAGACTTTTGCCCGGATAGTTTAACTTCTTTTGTTTCGAAGCCGATGTAAGAAAAAACAAGGGTTGCGTTCTCGGGAGCTTCAATAACATATATTCCGTTTGCATTGGTTGAGACGCCCTTATTGGTCCCTTTAATTCTGACTGAAACGCCTATTAAAGCTTCTCCATCCTTATCGACAACTTTGCCTGTTACCACTATGTCTATAGCATCCTTATTTATTTCTGCTTTTGGTAAGGCGACTTTGAGCGGTTTGTTACCGAGATCCTTATTGGCATGAGCTTTTTTGGGAATTAGCAATGCTAATAAGATTAAAATGGCCAGCAAGAAGAGTTTTTGAAAATGCTGCGTCTCTGAAATCGAATAATGAAATTTCATGGTCTTGAATTGGTTAAAATGAACAATCCAATTGTGCAGGTTGGTTTAATATGCCCGACAGTCCCTTGCTTTTATCTTGGGTGAAAAATGGTGAGGTAGCCTAGTAAACGCTCCATGTTCAGTTATTGGTTTTAGTTTGGCCAGGATGCGAGTTGGAAGATGAAGAGGTAGGTGCTACGGATGAGGAATGTAGCGGAATCTAAGGCACTTTTGCCTTAGAGAAAAGATGAATTTTCAAGTTACACAGGCATGGAGCCAAGGGCTTGTTCAGCGTTTTCATCAGTTACAGATTTGCCACTAACAACGCAATTGATTTTGGGAATAGTGATAAGTGCGGCTACAAGTAAATTTATAGCGTTAAAATAGGTAGATGTTTTGCATAGTTAGTAGTATACCTAATGTACAAAAATTACTTCATAAATAACGAATTAGTGAGGCATCATTTTTATTTATAAGTTATTAAGCAAAAACGCCTCTTTGCATTTAGCAGAAGAGGCGTTTTAAAACTATTTTTTTTATTTTATCTCAATTCGTTAATTGGGAAGGTATCCATATCGGTATAAACTAAATTCTCGCCAGCCATTGCCCAGATAAAACCGTAGTTTGATGTGCCTCCTCCAGAGTGAATTGACCATGGCGGAGAAATAATGGCCTGATGGTTTTGTACAACCAGGTGGCGCGTTTCCTGGGGCTGCCCCATCATGTGAAACACCACTTGGCCGTCTGGAACATCAAAATAGAAGTATGATTCCATGCGGCGGTCATGAACATGAGATGGCATTGTATTCCAAACACTACCTGGTTTTAAGATTGTTAGTCCCATCACCATTTGGCAACTCTGAATGCCTTCTAAGTGGATATACTTGTAAACGGTACGCTCATTGGCAGTTTCCTTGCTTCCGATGTTTAATGGAGAAGCATCTTCTTTTTTCATCAAACGGTGCGGGTAAGCATGGTGCGCCGGAACAGAATAAAGAAAGAATTTTGCTGGGTCTGCTGCTGAAACACTTTTAAAAGTAACTGATTTAGTGCCTTTTCCAGCGTAAACTGCGTCAAGTTTAGAAACTTGGTAAACAGTGCCATCTACAATAACCTCTGCATCGCCCCCTACGTTTATCATTCCAAGCTCGCGCCTTTCCAGAAAATAATCAGCCCTAAGGTTGTCATAAACAGGTAATTCCAATACTTTATTTACCGGAGAAACACTGCCTATAATTGCCCTGTCGTAGTGGGAATAAGTAAAGTTAAATTGATCTGCCTGCATCAGGTCTTCAATAAGAAAATTCTCGCGAAGCTCTGCAGTATTTAATGCCGCAACCTCTTTCGGACCCTGGGCATAGCGTTGATTCATTTGCATGATTGTATTTTATATATATTAAAGACTAGCGGCCCATCCAGCCACCATCTACAGTTAAAATTGTTCCATTTACATAATCAGATGCTTTAGAGGCAAGGAATACTACCGGGCCCTTGAAGTCATCTGTTTCTCCCCATCTGTTGGCCGGAATGCGGCTTAAGATAGACTTGCTGCGCTCTGGGTCATTTCTTAAGGCTTCAGTATTATCGGTAGAAATGTAACCTGGGGCAATAGCATTTACATTTACGCCTTTAGAAGCCCACTCGTTAGCAAAAGCTTTCACTAAACTTCCGATAGCGCCTTTACTTGCCGCGTATCCCGGAACGTTAATGCCACCCTGGAAAGTAAGAAGAGAAGCAGTGAAGATAATTTTACCGGAACCATGCTGCAGCATTCTTGCTCCAATTTCACGTGTAATAATGAACTGGCTATTTAAATTGATATCAATTACTTTGTACCAGTATTCGTCAGAGTGCTCTGCTGCTGGCTGGCGTAAAATAGTGCCCGCGTTATTAACCAGAATGTCAATACGCTCGTTTTCCGACAAAACTTTGGTAAGGAAATTTTTAACAGAATCTCTGTCGCTAAAATCGCATTGATATGCTTTAAATTTCCTCCCTCTGGAGGTGATTTCTTTTTCTATTTCACTTCCACTTAACGCAATGGATGACGATACTCCTATAACATCGGCGCCTGCTTCTGCAAGGGCTTCAGCCATGGCTTTTCCTATTCCACGGTTGCAACCTGTTACAAGAGCAACTTTGCCCTCCAGGTTAAATAAAGATTGAAAACTCATAAAAACAATTCGGTTGAATAATTCGGCCGCAAATTAGTGTTTATGAGTAAGAATTTAAAAGTCTCGGCTAATTAATGTTGAAATAGTATGTATTTCAAATACCCCTTAATGAAAAGGCTCCCAGCAGCCCCTTGCTGCTGGGTGTCTTTTACTTTCTATCAGTATTTATTTTTTACTGGATGAAAAATTTCTTAGAAATGGACTCTGAAGAAGTTTTTAGTGATGCTATTAACAACGATCCTTCGTAATTTCCTTCAATAGTAATGGTGTTATAGCCCTTATCCAGCGTTATAGATTGATTAGCCAGAGAAACCCCCGACATATTACTTAGCAAAAGCTGCCCGGAGGTCGAGCTTGCAGAGTATATAGTAAACTGAAGCGCCCCGTTCAACGATGATAAGGACATTTCCGTGTTCTTTGCGCCCGATACCGCCGATACGATAAAGGATTCAGCGTTTTTACCGCTTAAATCTTTTTGAAGCAATTTGTAATAATTGGTTCCTGGCGCAGGATGAAAATCAGTGAAATAATAGGGTTTCAACGAATTTGAATTTCCGGCACTTTTTACGGTTCCAATTGTGGTGAATGATTTTCCGTCCGAAGATCGCAAGATATCGAAAGCAGCACTATTTTCTTCAGTTTCTGTGGACCAGTTCAAGTCAATAGAAGAGATGGATGCCTTAGCAATAAATGCCTTTAATTTAATAGGGAGCGTTTGCACATCAGTATGGAGCTTAAGATCATCTACCAGCCAGTTGATTTCATTCTGGGTTGGAATAGTTGAGAAGTTGAATCCGTACAAGCGGAGGGTGATTGCCTGGTCTACCTCGCCGACAAGAGAAAAAGTTGAATGTTCTCTCTCCCACGTATTCGTATTAAGAGTCCCCGACGCATAATCTTCCCCGTAAATTCCATTGGAGGAATTCATGTTGGTTCGCAATGTCCAGTTCAAGGGGCCAATTCCACTGCTCTTGGATCCGAATGAGATTCCAGATAGCACCACAGAGTTGCCGGCCGATGGCGTAATTGTGATTTCAAAGTAGGTGCTGTTGTCTCTATGGAATCCACCAATTTTCGCTGAGGCGGCAGCTGCGCTTCCTCCAGATGCTCCGTCATATCCGGAAGACCCGCCGGAGGTGAGCAGCGAGGTTGTGCCGTTATTGTTGTGTAAAGAAATTGCACTGATTGATACGAGAGGTGCAGAATTATTTGTCGATGTGGCTGTTAAGCTATTAAAATTCCAATAATATTGGGCATAGCTATGATAGCTGGCAATCATGCCAATTAGAAGTAAAAATTTTTTCATGGTGATGTAGTTAATCCTTTGTAAAAATAACACATTTTATGCCATCCAAACAGATGAGGAGCATAAATTGTAAATGCGTTTACGCTTTAATTGTCATGAAATCAATAGTTTATTGTTTGAAAACAGGTATTTATGAAAGAAAGCGAGAAAATCTCACTAATAGCTCCTGAGTATTTTTTTCATATACTGTAAAGTGTGAAATTACTTCCAATCTGATAAAGGAAAAAGTAGCGGCCCTTTGTATTGTTTTTAGCACAACCAATACTACAAACTCAGGCTATGTAAGATGAATTGTAGTTTTTTAGCAATTTTCTGGTTTTCTGGCCTTACGTAGATGTCTTCCTGAATTATAATTTTTATCGGGAGTTGAGGAAAAGAATGTAATAAAGCAAAGGAAAAATTAAGAAGGTGATAAAAACTATTAATTCGGAGTAATAATTGCTTTTCATTATAGGCACGCGAAAAACGGGGCCTCTATATAATTATTAGTTTTTTATTACTTTCGACGAGTTTATGCGAGCTAATGAAGTTTGAAACAATAACAATAAAAGACATAGCTAAGGCACTAGGGCTTTCTACTTCCACAGTATCAAGGGCTCTTCGAGGAGGTTACGAGATTAGTGAGGAGACAAAAAAAATAGTGCTTGATTATGCTGCTAAAATAAACTATCGGCCCAACCCTATCGCATTAAGCTTGAAAGAAAGGCGTAGCCATTCAATAGGCGTGGTGGTATGCGAAATTGCTAATAACTTCTTTTCCCAGGCAATTAATGGCATTGAATCTATTGCGCACAATGCAGGGTATCATGTTATAATAACCCAGAGTAATGAGTCGTATGAGCGGGAAGTTCAAAATGTACAACACCTAGCCTCGCGTTCGGTTGATGGACTCCTTATTTCTTTATCGTCCGAAAGCGCAGACAATTCTTTCATTAAAAGCTTGCACGATAAGGGGCTCCCGATTGTTTTTTTCGACCGCGTTGCTGAAGAAATAAACACACATAAGGTTATTGCAAATAATTTTAAGGGATCATTTGATGCAACCGAGTACCTAATTAACCTTGGACATCAAAAAATTGCACATTTTACAAACGCGGCACACCTATCTATTACTAAGCAACGGCTAGAGGGCTACAAAGCTGCTTTGGAAAAACACAACATTGAGTTTGATGAAAAGCTTATAAAGTATTGTGAACATGGAGGAATGATCCAGGCCGAATTGGATGTTGCAGTGTCGGAACTATTGCAATTGCCAGAACGCCCCCAGGCTATGTTCACCGCTCAGGATAAGCTAAGCACAGGTTGTCTGATGGCTTTTAAAAAGCTTGACCCCGATTTTGCTGCCAGGATTAAAATTGCAGGATTTACAAATTCCGCTGTAGTAGATCTTTTTAACCCTCCAATTACTGCAGTTCGTCAGCCTGCTTTTGAAATTGGCCAGGCAGCGACGCAATTACTCATTAAACTAATCGAAAGTAAATATCCGGTTACCGAATTCGAAACCCGTGTATTAGACACAGAGCTTATTATTAAAGGAGAGTAACATCGACGAAGTTGGCTTTTCTTTCGGCCAACGGGCGCAAACGAGTAGTTGGAGAATGGCTGGAGTTCATCTACTAATATTTAAGCTTAGTCTAACTCTTTTTTTTGGCATTGAATATTGTTGTTGATTTGGTTACTAAATCATATGCAGTATGAAAAAGTCGATTAACGCAATATCTCCGTTTATAATATTATTGTTGCCAGCATTGTTAATTATCGGGCTGTTGGTTTTTAATCCAGCACCCGAGCAGGAAGATGAAAGATTGGAGGCTGCAGCCTGTTTAACCGTACCTGCACTTATTAACGTTACGCAAGAGCTTCTATTAAAATAGACATTTAGTACATCATTGCAATAAAAAGTTTTATCTCTTTTAGCGGGCTTTTTTGTTTGAAGCCGATGCAGCAAGGCATTCTTGTAACCAAAATGTGCCATATCTTCAAGAAAAATGCTGATTACTTTCCATTTTCGGCGTATAACAATCTAGTTATGTTATAATTTATATTAAATCAAGCCTTTTTATAGGTTGTAATTCATATGTTACTGCCTTATATTTGCGTTCCAAAATATTGATTTAACATAAAATGAGAGAAATACAGTTCAGAGAAGCGCTTCGCGAAGCATTGAGCGAAGAAATGCGTAAAGACGACAAGATCTTTATCATGGGTGAAGAGGTTGCCGAGTATAATGGCGCTTACAAAGTAACCCAGGGAATGCTTGATGAATTTGGAGCGAAGCGTGTAATTGACACTCCTATTGCTGAACTTGGTTTTGCTGGTATTGCTACTGGCGCTGCTATGAATGGCTTAAGGCCGGTTGTTGAATTCATGACTTTCAACTTCTCGCTTGTAGCTATCGACCAGGTAATTAATGCTGCTGCCAAGATCTACTCAATGAGCGGTGGACAATTTTCTGTTCCAATTGTTTTCCGTGGCCCAACTGGTAATGCTGGACAATTAGGTGCACAGCACTCTCAAAACTTCGAAAATTGGTATGCCAACTGCCCTGGATTAAAGGTAGTAGTTCCTTCAACTCCTTATGAAGCTAAAGGTTTGTTAAAATCATCAATTTTAGATCCAGATCCTGTGATATTTATGGAATCTGAAGTGATGTATGGTGATAAAGGCGAAGTGCCAGAGGAAGAATATTATATTGAAATAGGAAAGGCAAATGTTGTAAAAGAAGGTACGGATGTAACCATCGTTACTTTCGGAAAAATGCTTTCTCGCGTTGTTAATCCTGCTGTTGAAGAGTTAAACAAAGCCGGAATTAACGCAGAAGTGATCGATTTGCGTACAGTTCGCCCGATCGATTACGATACAATTATTAATTCTGTTAAGAAAACTAACCGTTTAGTGGTTGTTGAAGAAGCATGGCCTCTTGGTTCTATTGCAACAGAGATTGCATTTAAGGTACAAAAGGATGCGTTTGATTATTTAGATGCCCCAGTAGTAAGGGTTGTTTCTGCAGACGTTCCGCTTCCTTATGCCCCAACTTTGATTAAAGAAGCGTTGCCAAATGCTGAGCGTGTTGTTAAGGCAGTAAAAAGCGTATTATACGTAGAGAAATAGTATATTCTCCAATACTCATAAAAAAACCTGCTTTTAATCAAAAGCAGGTTTTTTTGTGAGTATAAATTGCTTATGTATCTAAGCTAATTTGGCGCTTAATGCTTTCTTCCAATGAAATAAATGTTTCAGTTCTTTGTATTCCTTCTACAGACTGAATGTAATCATTCAATACTAGCCGAAGGTGGTTGGTGTCCCTACAGATAATTTTAGCAAACATACTCCAGGCGCCTGTAGTATAATGCAATTCCACAATTTCCTTCACTTTTCGAAGCTTTTCTACAGCATCCTTATAGGTTGAGCCTTTTTCAAGATATATTCCTAAATATGCACAAACGTCATAGCCTATTTTCTGAGCATCAATTAGTAGGTTTGACCCTTTAATAATGCCCAGGTCCTGCATTTTTTTCATCCTAACGTGAATCGTGCCACCAGATACAATCAGCCTTTTAGCAATTTCAGTATAAGGGATGGTTGCATCCTCCATTAGCAATGAAAGGATTTGCATGTCCAGATTATCAATTTCTAAATTTGCGCCTTTTTTTTCCATTGGATTTTTGAAACATATTAATATAGATACGAAGTAAATAAAAAGTTTACAAAAATTAAAATAATTCCTTAAAATATTTGCAATGAATGCGCTTAATGCTTTAAATTTGTATTAGCAATTCAAATAAAGGCATTGCTTTAAACACTGTAGGGTGGTGAAACAGGCAGACACACCTCCTTGTCTCGGTGGCGGAGAATTTGGGAAAGCCAGTAATGGATTAACCACTCCTTGAAGGTTCGATTCCTTCCCCTACAGCTCCTTTCGTTTAATTTAGGTTTATAATTGGTTAGTTTGAGCAGGTGCCCATCACCTGCTTTTTTTATGGTGCGCCCGGCATGGCGCAAATTTGGATCAGGTTATAAAGTTGTGGAAAAGGAAAAACGCGAATGTAATGGAAAGCAATTTAGATAGGAAGGAACGGAGCCTTTTTGCACAGCCACAGCAACTTAAAGATCAGATGAACTATCCGGTTGATGCGGTTCCTCCTTCTAACATTAAAACGGGCCTTGCTTGCTGCATACAAGCACGCTGCTAAACAAAAAATAATTCTGATGAGAAAAAAATTGTTACCATTAACACTAGGTGGTTTGGGTATTGGGACAACCGAGTTTGTAATGATGGGCTTGCTTCCGGATATTGCCCGCGAGTTTAATGTTTCAATTCCGCAGGCTGGCCATATGATTTCGGCTTATGCATTGGGTGTAGTTATAGGTGCTCCGTTGCTCGTTGCACTAACCAGCAGTATGCCTCCTAAGCGCATTCTATTTGCTTTAATGGCGATGTTTACAGTTTTTAATACCCTATCCGCATTTGCGTTGAATGATACCATTTTGTTTTGTGCCCGCCTGTTTTCGGGGCTGCCCCATGGTGCTTTTTTTGGAGTAGGCTCTGTTGTGGCGAGCCGTCTTGCAGACAAGGGCAAGCAAGCCCAGGCGATTTCGTTGATGTTCGCAGGCTTAACTGTTGCCAACTTGCTTACCGTGCCCATGGGAACATATATTGGACATCATTTTTCATGGAGGTATACTATGGGGGCTATTGGCTTGATGGGGTTAATTACTATGGGAGCAATTTATTTTATTCTTCCGGCCTTGCCAGTAACAAAAAGAGGAAATATCAAATCAGAGCTGAAGGTATTTAGTCGTGTTGAGCCCTGGCTTATCTTTATGATAACCGCTATTGGTACAGGCGGTTTGTTTTGCTGGATAAGCTACATTGCGCCGTTAATGACGGAGGTTTCCAAATTTGAAGCATCCACAGTGCCTTATATATTAATTGTAGCAGGTTTGGGTATGGTAGTTGGAAATGCAGTTGGAGGCAGGCTTGCTGATCGGTTAAAGCCAATTAGCGCTTGCATTGTGTTGTTGATAATCATGTCGGTTACATTACTGCTTATTTACCTGTTTTCATGGCATCAGGCCATATCGGTGTTGCTTACGTTTATAGCTGGTAGTTGTTCACTTGCAATTGCCTCACCTATACAGATCCTTATGATTCATTCTTCAAAGGGGGCTGAAATGTTAGGCGCATCTATCACCCAAGCCGCATTTAATATCGGAAATGCTTTAGGCGCGTTTTTAGGGGGGATACCTATCGCGGCAGGTTTGGGCTATACTTCGCCAGAGCTTGTAGGTGTAGGGATGTCATTAACAGGTGCCGCTTTCGCCTGGATCTTGTTATTACAAAAAAAGAAGCAGCGCTTTGAAGTTGCGGAGCCGGTTTATGAGTTAGCTCCCTAATAGCTGGTTAAAAGTTCCTCGAGCAAATTTGGATTTCAATTTATCTAAGGCCCTTCGGCCAGCACCCTATGGGTCCAGTTCTCTAAGAACTCTGCATGGGTTGCCCGCGGCTAAAACATTTGGCGGGATGCTTTTTGTAACAACACTGCCTGCGCCAATGGTGGTGTTTGCTCCAATAGTAACACCAGGACAAATTATGGCGCCTCCCCCAATCCATACATTATTTTCAATAGTTATAGGCGAGGCAAGTTCAGGGCCTTTAATTCTTTCGGATGCGATAATTGGGTGATGCGCGGTATAAATTTGCACGTTGGGAGCGAGAAATACATTATCACCTATGATTACATCAGCACAATCTAAAATAATACAGTTAAAGTTCATAAACAGGTTGTCGCCGGTATAGATGTTCGAACCATAATCGCAGTAAAAGGGGGGCTGTATGTCAATGTTTTGGCCAATCCTTCCAAAGAGGCGTTTTAATATGTCTCTTCTTTTCTGGTATTCCTCAGCTGATGTTTGATTGTACGACGAAAATAGTGCTCTGGCTTTGTAGCGCATAGCCACTAACTCAGCATCATTGGCGCTATATAATTCGCCTTTTAGCATTTTTTGTAACTCTGTCTGCATAGGCATATAAAGTAGGTTGGGCTTAGGAATGTTTGACGAGTGAAGGCACAAAATGAAAAAGCTTCCATCCGGGGAGGATGAAAGCTTTTTACTAACCAATTATAAACCTATCACAAATGTATAGCAATATTCTCATCGTTAAATTTCTTTAACAAATTTTAACATTTATAGCAAGTCGGGCTACCGGTGATAAATTAACTCATATGCTCTCCTTATGCACCATCTATGCTTAGTCTAGCGTACTTCAGCCCCAGCCAAGTTACGTTTGCCTATGGAATGCATATCGAGATGATAGAAACAAAAAAACCCTCATCGATTGATGGAGGGTTTTGAGATCATATTTGGTTAGTTGAGTTCTCAAATATACCAACAATTATGATACTCGCAAATTTTTCTAGAAAAAGACAGATCAAATTATGAGATTACTAATTGGCGCTTTCCCTCCCATAATTTTAAAGGCGGTTTTGATAGAGGCTAAATTCTTCAGCTATAAATGGGAGAAGCGTAAGGTATAAACGTCGAAATAAGGGTATTTAAAAACAATTTCAGGCTTCTGTCGTTACAACTTTTGGTGTAGAAATGCGCATAATTGAATCGGATTTTTGAAGGTAATTATAGTATATGGTGAAATTTTACTCTGTGTTTAATAGGTTTTCGTGCGGTGTCTTATTTCAGCAGTTTCGAAGGGGTAATTGATCCATAAGTAAATCCAACTTTATATATTCAAGTTCAGTATTCAATTATATCTTTCCGCAATATATCCAATGGGAAAGAGTTTATTCATATAAATGCTTTTGGGGTAAGAAATTACAGCATTTATTTGAAAGGAAAAATCTTCTGCTTAAAACGTTATAAGTATTGCCTATTAAATAGATTCATTTTATATGGAACAGGATATTTTAGAAAGGGGAATTAAGCAAAGCCCTAAACCTAACTCAATAAACGAAGACACCTTAGACTTAAAAGAGCTGCTAAATGTACTATCGCAAGTTAAGAATGGAAAGCTGGACGTTCGGATGCCGGTAACCCAAGGCGGTTTAAGCGGGAGGATTTGTGAAGTACTTAACGAGATTATAGACATGAATGAGCAGCTGGTTACAGAAATCTGTACAGCTGAAAAGATAATAGGCAAAAGAGGTAACTTATCTAAAAGGCTAGAGCTGCCAGATGCTCGTGGCGGATGGGCCGTGGGGGTTAAGTCGTTAAATAACCTGATAACAGATTTAACTTATCCTACCCTGGAAATTGCGGGTATGATCAATTCCGTAGCAAACGGAAATCTATCGAGACAAATTCCTCTTGAAATAAACGGACAGCCTCTTAAAGGGGAGTTCTTAAGAATAGCCAAGGAGTCAAATCAAATGGTTGCCCAGCTTCGCCTCTTTACTATGGAGGTTACACGTGTTGCCCGGCAGGTAGGTTCTGAAGGGCAGCTGGGTGAGCA
>Ga0307408_100001974_pt1 | contig 14796 bp, 13 predicted proteins | sample 322Cmetagenome_FD_202116 | JGI IMG/M metagenome (GOLD analysis project Ga0307408, IMG submission 202116) | Maize rhizosphere microbial communities from greenhouse at UC Davis, California, United States - 322HYB-C-3 | ecosystem: Host-associated > Plants > Roots > Rhizosphere > Soil | place...
TTGGATCAGCCAACAAGAGTGCGCCCTGCCCCATGTAATTCAGTGCGAGCGATGGCAATACCAGGTAGGTCCAGGCGATCTGGATCGGCTTGCGCCCGAAGTGGCCCATATCAGCGTAGAGCGCTTTAGCGCCGGTCAGTGCCAACACGATTGCACCAATCGCGGCAAATACATACCAGCCGCGCCCCGCGAGAAAATTCCAAGCCTCCAGTGGGTTAAGCGCAGCAAGAATTGCAGGCTGAGCGATAATATGGGCAATGCCCGATACCGCCAGCATCAAAAACCAAATAGTCACTATGGGACCAAACACTTTACCCATGGCGCCCGTACCAAAGCGCTGCACCAGAAATAAGCTGATCAGAATCGCCAAGGTAATCGGGACAACCAACGGTTTTAGCGCCGGAGTCGCCACCTCCAATCCTTCCATCGCACCCAGAACAGAAATCGCTGGCGTGATAATGCTATCGCCATAAAACAGCGTGGCTCCGAACAGTCCAATCATCAGGATGATACGGCGCAATTGTGGATTGGTGCTGGCAGTTTTGGCAGCAAGCGCCGTCAGCGCAAGTGAGCCGCCTTCGCCGCGATTGTCTGCCCGCAAAATCAGGATCACATATTTCAGCGTGACCACCAGCATCAACGCCCAAAAGATGGTGGATACGGCGCCGACAATATGAGTCGCATCCAAAGGTACTCCAGTCGCCGGAGCAAAAATTTCTTTTACCGTGTACAGCGGGCTGGTGCCAATATCACCATAGACAACACCGATGGCAGCCAAAGTCAGCGCGGCCATACCTTGACGTGCGGGCGTTGAGGGGGATGAAGAATCGGGTTCGATGGGTAATGAAGAGGAGACAGTCATGGGAAAAACCTATGCAATGAAGACATCGCCAGTGTTCCCAATCGCGCATCAGGATCGCATAAGTATTACCGAAACCGAATCAGCTTTCGGTATCCAGCAGGCGATACCCCACTCCCGGCTCAGTCAGCAATAACTGCGGCTCTGCCGGATTATCTTCCAGCTTGGCGCGCAGCTGCCCCATATAAAGCCGCAGATAATGGGTGTGCTCCAGATATTCCTGCCCCCACACATCCACCAATAATTGGCGATGGGTTACCACCTGCCCCGCGCTGCGCACCAGCCGCGCCAGCAAATTAAATTCTGTAGGCGTTAGATGAACTGCATCGCCCTTGCGGCTAACGCGATGATTGGCGAGATCAATCACCAGATCACCCTGCTCATAGCGAGTGACCGCCGCACGCACCTGATTGCCGCGATGACGCAGCGCCACCCGCATACGCGCGAGCAATTCGCCGATGCTAAAAGGTTTCACCAGATAATCATCGGCACCTTCATCCAAAAGGAGGATTTTCTGCCCCTCTGCTTCGCGGGCAGAAATGATAATCACCGGCGTCGATTGTTTGCGCCTGAGCTTCACCAACAAATCGCCGCCATCGCCATCCGGTAAACCCAAATCCAGCAGGATCACATCAAACGCCGGTGTGCTTGCTTCTTCCAATTGGGTTTGGCCGTACATCGCAATTGCCTCGCCCAAACTCGCCGCCGTGAGCACTTGATAGCCCTCAACCAGCAATGCTTCGCGCAGGGTTGAGCGCAATTCGCGGTCATCTTCCACCAGCAGCAAACGCAAACTCATAAATGGCTTTCCGGATTAACAGGTTGGGCGCGCAGCGGTAAGTGGCATTCGAAACTGGCACCGGTAGCGGTGGCATGGAATTCCAGTTCACCGCCGTGGGCGCGGGCGATAGCGCGACACAAGGCCAGACCTATCCCCGTTCCATCTGCGCCGCCGGGTTTGCGATGATCGCCGCGTTGGAAGACCTCAAAGATTTGCTCGTAATCTGCCGCCGCGATACCGGTGCCCTGATCGCGCACCGCCAAGACCAGATGGTGTTTATCGACATACGCAGACACATGGATCGGCGATTCGGGCGGGCTGTATTTAAGTGAATTGTCGATCAGGTTTTCCAACAACTGCGATAGCAATAACGAGTCGCCCCACAGGAGTGGTAAATCTGATTCGAGCTTCGCACTCAGGCGCTGCTGGGGGTCATGGCTGCGCATACGGCGCATCACATTGCCGACGATTTCCTCGGCCGATTCCCAATCGCCCTGAATCTTGCCAGCAATAGCATCCAAACGCGCCAGTTGCAGCACATTGCTGGTCAAACGACGCAGGCGGTCCGCCTCATCCACAATGCTGCGCGCTAACTGCTGACGCTGGCTGTCGGTGAGGCGTTCGCTTTGCTGATCAAGGGAAGAGGCAGCGCCCATAATAGTCGCGAGCGGCGTGCGGTAATCGTGGGAGATTGCAGCCAACAGTGTATTGCGCACGATTTGCGCCTGGGCTTGGTCGCGCGCCTGCCGCTCCTGCTGTTGGATATGGTGGCGCTCTAGCGCAGCACCCATCTGGTCACACAGCGCCCGGGCTTGGGTCAGCGCCGGAAATTCATCAGCGTTGATAATGCCGGAAATCATGGCCGCTCCCGAGGTGATACTCAGCCCACGCAGCGGTAGATAGAGTGCATCCAATTCCTGATAGCGCCCGGTTCCAGGCCCCAAGGCTTGGCCGCTGCGTAAACAATGCCAGAGCGCCTCTTCCTGTTCGGGATTAACACTGCCGATGCGCTGCAAAGCGGAGGACAGATTAGTCGGCGGAAGCTGGCCCCTCAGGGCAACCAGCGCCACCGGATGCTGACTGTCCATCCCCCCGGACAGCCGCCCCAAAGCCTGATGCAAATCGTCCAGCAGCAACCCGGGCTCATCGGCATCGCGCAGCTTATCGCCCCACATGCGCAACTCTTCAGCCGCATGGGCGTAGGCCTGGGCGCGGCGCGACTGCTCACGCAAAAACACCATCAAGCCAGCGATGATGATATTCACCAGCATCATGGCAACCAACAATACCGTGTGCTGGTGCAAGTCAATCGCAAAGGTGCCGCGCGGCGGGACAAAACTCCAGTTAAACGCCATCAACCCAACCAGACTCGCCAGCAAGGTCACACTCAGCGGCAACCAAAGCGCGGCAATGGCAGAGGTCAACACCAGAATCAGGCTGAGGTTAACGAGATCGAAATGGGTATCGAAAAAGAGCAATAAGCACCAGCCCATCAACCAGATCGTCAGGCCGATGCTATATCGCAGAAGTTGTTGTGAAGAGGTAAGCGGATTCATAGGCGAGAGCTTAGCAGCATCGCCATTAGGAGCGCATAAGGATTAGATGGGATTGGAAAACCATATCATCCAATGATACAGTTAGCCCAAGGGATAAGCTTGGATACCGCCATGGACAGACTCTTCAAAACCAAAACCTTCAACCGCTGGAGTAGTGCTGCAGTAACCGATCAAGCACTGGGCAAGGCGGTGACCGAAATGAAACAAGGCCTGGTCAATGCAAGTCTCGGCGGCAATGTTTTCAAAAAGCGTATTGCTATTGCAGGGCATGGAAAGCGCGGGAGCGCGAGAACACTGATCGCCACCCGAATGCAGGATCGCTGGTTTTTTGTGTTTGGATTTAACAAAAACGAACGCGACAATATCAGCGGCGACGAATTGAAATATTTGCAACAACTTGCCCGCGATCTTTTATCACTGAACGATCAACAGCTGGAAATCGCCGTCAATGCCGGTGAATTGTTGGAGGTAAATTATGAAAGCACCAACTAGCCGCCTAATAAGCGAGATACAGGATACTGTTGCCGGATTGCATAACGCGGGAGTCATTAGCGCGCGCCGCATGAGTGAATACGAGCCATTGCGCAATTTGGAAGTGAAAGAGATTTCCCCACAACAGATCAAAGCCTTGCGCTTGCGCGAACATTTAAGCCAAGCCGTGATGGCAACAGTGCTGAATGTAAGCACATCCGCATTGCAAAAATGGGAATCGGGCGATAATAAACCCAACGGTTCATCGCTGCGATTACTGAATATCATCGAAAAAAAAGGCCTGGAGGCAATCCTCTAGGCCTTTTGCATTGCGGATTGTTTATCGATTTGTTTACAACACCGACACTATCGCCCTCGCCACATAATCCATTTTTTCTTTATTCAAACCCGCCACGCTGATACGGCTGGTATCAGTCATATAAATACTGTATTCGCTTTTAAGTTTGTGCACCTGTTCAACACTTAATCCCAAAAATGAAAACATGCCGCGCTCTTGCGCGATAAAACTGAAATCGCGCCCCTGCTGCAATCCATTCAGCGATTGCACCAGTTGCACACGCAAACCGGCGATACGTTCGCGCATCAGGGTCAATTCATCGCTCCAGACTTTGGTCAGCTCGTCGCTGTGCAAAATAATATCGATCAGCGCGGCGCCGTGTGCAGGCGGCATGGAATACAAGGCGCGGGTTACGCTGAGCAATTGGCTGTTACCGGCATTCGCTTGTTGCTCATCGGCAAACACCAAACTCAAACTGCCCGCACGCTCGCGATACAGACCAAAGTTTTTGGAGAAAGACGTTGCGATCACCACTTCCGGCAAACGCGCCGCCATCAAGCGCAATCCGTAGGTATCTTCTTCCAAACCTTCACCAAAACCTTGGTACGCCATATCGATAAACGGAATCACCCCGCGCGCTTCCAGTACATCGGCAACTTGATCCCATTGCGCGCGCGATAAATCAGCACCGCTCGGGTTATGGCAGCAGGCGTGCAGCAAAATTAAATCGCCGCGCGGGATTTCATTGATGGTGGCGAGCATGGCCGCAAAATCAATGCTGTGCGTGCTGTAGTCGTAGTAAGGATATTCGCGCAGTTTCAAACCGGCGCTGCCCAACAGGGGTACATGGTTTGCCCAGGTCGGGATGCTCACCCATAAACTGGCGCCGGGTTTGGCGCGCTGGATCAACTCCGCTGCCACGCGCAAAGCGCCGCAGCCGCCGGGAGTCTGGATGGTACGCACACGTTTGGCCGCTATGGCCGGGTGATCTGCACCGTAAATTAACGTCGTAACAGCCTCGTTGGCACCAGGGTAACCGGCGGGTGGCGTGTAGGCCTTGCTGGTCTCGCGGGCGATGCGCAATTTTTCCGCCTCGGCCACCGCCTTCATAATTGGCGTTATCCCTGCATCATTTTTGTACACACCTACGCCCAGATCAACCTTGTTCGGGTTGGTGTCATTGGCGTAAGCGATACTTAACCCCAGGATAGGATCGGCAGGTAACAGAGGAAGGGACTCAAACATGGCAAACTCCAGACTCATTCAGCTAGATCGATGAAAAGATAGGCGGACAAAAAACAGGGCGCGATTATACGCCGGGATTTGATTAACGGCTTGCCCGCGACTTAAAGTCAGGTAAATAAACCAGCAGATATGGTAAGTTGCGCGGCCTCACAAAAGGAAACTGAGCTATGACATTTGATTGGCAAATAGCGCCGCTAAATCGCGACCTGATTCCTGAAATACAGGGGCGCATCGACCAAAAAACCAAACCCCTCGGCGCCCTCGGCCAGCTCGAACAGCTCGCCCTGCAAATCGCACTTGTGCAACAACGCAAACGCCTCAGCATTGAGCGGCCGCTGATGTTGGTCTTTGCCGCCGACCACGGCATTGCGGAAGAAGGTGTCAGCATCGCACCCAGCAGCGTCACACAACAAATGGTGCGCAATTTTTTAGCGGGCGGCGCCGCGATCAATTGCTTTTGCCGCACCAACCATATCCCGCTCAAAGTGATTGATGCCGGGATTAAAGATGAAATCTTACCCGCACCCTCTGCATTAATTATCCAGCGCATCGCCGCAGGCACACGAAATTTTGCCTATGAACCGGCGATGACCCTGGCGCAAGCCGAACGCGCAATCACGCTGGGAAAAGAATTTGCAGAAGGCGAAATCGCCGCAGGATCAAATCTCTTGGCATTTGGTGAAATGGGCATCGGCAATAGCAGTTCTGCTGCGGCCATGCTGGCTGCCATCAGCAATGCACCGGTAGAGAATTGTGTCGGCTTAGGCACCGGTATTAATGACCAACAACTCGCAAAAAAAATTACGCTGGTGACCCAGGCAGTAGCGCGCATTGACGATAAATCACCGCTTAATATTTTGTGTGAAGTCGGCGGTTTTGAAATCGCACAAATCTGCGGCGCCATGCTCGCCACCGCGCAAGCAGGCCGGTTGATTGTGGTAGATGGATTTATCGTTACCGCTGCTGCGCTAGTTGCGGCAACCATTAATCCACATGCACGCGACTACATGATCTTTGCACACCAATCGGAAGAAGCTGGCCATCAACTAATGCTGCGTTTGTTAGATGCAAAACCCTTATTAAATTTAGGCTTGCGTTTAGGGGAAGGCACTGGCGCAGCACTGGCGCTACCGCTTATCCAGGCAGCTGTGAGTTTTTATAATCAGATGGCAACCTTTGAAAGTGCCGGTGTGAAAGTGTGAAGCAACAGCTCAATTTATTTTTTCTCGCGTTGGGTTTTTTTAGCCGTATCCCCATGCCTGCGTGGGTTGACTACACACCGGAAAACCTCAACCGCGCGAGCCGCTACTTCACCCTAGTCGGTTGGTTATTGGGTGGTTTAGTCGCATTGGTTTTTCTTGCAGCAGATTATCTCTTTTCCAATTCCATCAGCCTATGGCTAGCAATGGTTTTTAGTTTGCTACTCACCGGCGCGTTTCATGAAGACGGCCTTGCCGATACAGCAGATGGTTTTGGTGGTGCATTTGTACGCGAGAAAAAAATCAGCATTATGAAAGACAGCCGCATAGGCACATACGGTGCAGCGGCCTTAGTCATGGCACTGCTGGGAAAATATCTATTACTGATTGAAAACACCCAGATCGCATTGAGTTTATTTATCGCATACGCGCTATCACGCGCAGTGGCAGCAAGCCTTGTATTTGATATGCGCTATGTTGCCGATGAGGATGGCAGTAAAAGCAAACCGCTGGCAAACAACCAATCCAAAACCGATTTGGTTATATTATTAGCCACATGTCTGCCAGTATTTTTTTTACTTCATTGGCAAAAAGCGATATTAATAATCGCCACATTGATTGTGGTTCGCTACGCCGCCAAATTCTATTTCCAAAAACAGATTGGCGGCTATACCGGTGATTGCTTGGGGGCGGCGCAGCAAATTAGTGAGCTGGCAATTTATGCGGTGTTACTAATTCATGTTGGCCAGATGCATATCACTTGGTAATGTGATACTGCTTCTCGCCGGTTTCTTCCTCGTAATTCTGGCCATCCCGTTTTGCTTTTTTCTCGATATAGACCTCAGGTTGTTTGAGCGGCTCTAGATCCATCGTTTTATGCGTAACACCCTCAAAAATAGTAGCCCACAGCTCTTTATTGGGTCGCTTTCTGCGCAAATGCGCAATAAACTTTACCGCTATGTATAGCGTCAAAAAGAACCCAAAAACCAAACCAAATTGAATATAAATATCGTACATCGCATTTTCCCTCAGCCTTGGTTTATCGGTTATGGTGATGCCTGGTTATTATTCAAGCTCCAACATCCAAAAAGACTGAATCTATTATGATTACCTTAGTGTTAGGTGGTGCCCGTTCAGGCAAATCGCGCATTGCACAAGAGCTAGCAAGTGCTAGCCAATTACCCGTGACCTATATCGCCACTGCAACCGCGCTGGATGAAGAGATGGCGACGCGGATTGAGCACCATCAGCACAATCGCCCGAGTGAATGGCGCCTGCGCGAATGCCCGTTGAATTTAGCCTCCGCATTACAAGAAGAAACACAGCAGCCGCAAACCATATTGGTGGACTGTTTAACACTCTGGCTTAATAACCAATTATTTGAATATCCCGAGCAAGATTTTTCTGCACTGTTCGATGCACTTGTTAATAGCCTAAGTGCAAATAGCGCCAATGTGATTTTTGTTGCTAACGAAGTAGGACTAGGAATTATTCCGCTGGGCGAAGTAAGTCGGAAATTTGTCGATGAAGCAGGCCGATTAAATCAGCAACTCGCACGAATCGCCGACAAAGTATTGTTTGTCGCCGCCGGTTTACCGCTGGTATTAAAAGACAAAACAAAATGACTTCAACAATCATCACATTAGTAAGGCACGGAAAAGTCGCAGGCCCCGCCGCACTTTACGGCCGCACGGATATCGCACTCAGCGCAGCAGGCCATAACGATTTAACGCGCACGCTAAATAATCTGCACGCGCAAACGCCAATCAACCATCTAATCAGTTCACCGCGCATACGCTGTTTGGATGTCGCACAAGAATTTTCCGCGCAACATAAAATTCCGTTGCGCACTGAAGACAACCTACAAGAAATGGATTTTGGTATTTGGGATGGAATGCCGTTTGATGAGCTGAGCGATGAATGGAAAAATATCGAAGCTTTCTGGGAATCACCTCACTCCATGCAACCACCGAAAGGTGAATCGCTAACGGATTTTGCAGCGCGGGTTATCACCAGCTGGGAGTCACTCATCAGCAATACGAAGCCTGGGCATCACGCGATTATTTGTCACGGTGGCGTTATCCGAATTCTTATCGCCCATATACTGCAACTGGACTGGCGCAACCCTGCCCTGTTCAAGCAATTACAGATTGATTACGCGAGTTGTACGCGGGTTGAAATTGGAGATTATGAGAAGGCGTTGCCGGTTGTTAGGTGGATTGGGGCTTCGTTCAATTAATAGATCACGCAGAATGTGCGCTAATGATTATTTTCTATCGGTCGGTACGCTATACGATAAAAATGGGGACAATGCCCCCATTCCCTATCTTATTAGATAAGCCAACGATATCAGCATTTTTAGAAATGCCTCATCGATGGTTATGCAGAAGCTAAAACTGATCTTCATATGCACCTCCTATTATCAGAGGTGTGGAGATAGCTGTTTCCAATTCATTGCTTTTTTTTGAGCAATGAAGTAGATTTTGCAATGTACCTCTTTTGCAATCACCACACCTGATTGTTTAAGTTACCAAAAGACCCTAGGCCGTAATCCTAGGGTTTTTCTTTTGAGTGTCAGCAAATGATTGCCTTGGCGGCATGATAACAGCCACTTAAATCCTCGCAAGCCCCCTCCTTGTAGCGAATATTGGTTGTATATATTAATCTCAAGAGTCTGATTCCTGTATTACCAAGGGTTTTAGATGAATTTAAGATCACTTTAAAATAAAAAAATAATTTTTGTTTTAATAAAAATTCCTTAAATCGCCTTCCGATGGAAAATCCGCCCAATTACATTTTAGTTGATACCTCCCCCACCAAATTCCGCTAAAATTCTACCCCCTATCCTCTGGATAGAACCTGCAACACAACCCCAACACCAACGGACACCCTGTGGAACCTTTAAATACCGATCAGCTCCAAACCCTACCGGATCACAACCAAAGCCTGGTTACGCGTACCCTGCACGAGTGGAAACAACTTGCTGTGCTCGGCGCGCCGATTTTGATTGCGCAGTTGGCGCAGATGGCCAATGGGGTGATCGATACCGTGATGGCAGGCCATGCAAGTGCTGAGGATTTGGCAGGTGTGGCGATTGGTGCGAGCCTATGGGTGCCGGTGTTGTTATTTTTTGCAGGTGTATTGAGTGCTTTGCAGCCTACGATCTCCGGGCACCGTGGTGCGGGGGAATTGCACAAGATTATGCCTACCACTTGGCAAGGAATTTATATTGCGCTTGCAGGCATGGTGGCGATGATTTTATTGCTGGTGAATACTCAACCGGTACTGCGAATTTTACAACTTGATGCAGTGACAGCAGCAATTTCAGATGGTTACCTTGATGCATTTGCCTGGGGTGTGCCTGCACTACTTTTGCTGACGGCATTGCGCGGTTTAACCGATGGTTTGGGGCATACGCGCGTTATCATGGTGTTTTCTTTAATCAGCACACTGTTAAACCTGCCGCTCAATTATGTTTTTATTTACGGATTCGATTTTATTATTTTTCAATTACCGGCAATGGGCGGAATTGGCTGCGGTTGGGCAACGAGTATTGCCAACTGGGCTGCCACACTTGCACTACTCGTTTATCTTAATCGCAGTGCGACCTTCAAAAATTTTCATTTGATTGGTGATTGGGTTGCACCTGCGAAATCAGAAATCGCCCGCCTGCTTAAATTGGGATTGCCGATTGGTTTTACCATGTTTATTGAAGTGAGCATGTTTTGCATGATCGCACTGTTTCTCGCACCCTTGGGATCAACAACCGTTGCCGGTCACCAAATCGTACTCAATGTGACCTCAGTATTATTTATGTTGCCGCTGAGTTTGGGCATGGCATTAACGCTGCGCATCAGTTTTTTAGTTGGCGCTGCTGACCATGATGAAGCGCGCTTGCTTGCCCGCAGTTCACTACTGCTGGCGGTGGGCATTAGCTGTATTAATGCACCGATTTTATTTTTCGGGCGCGAGTGGCTCGCCGGTTTATATACTTCGGACGTCAGCGTACAGAATATAGCGGCGAAATTATTTATGCTCGCCGCACTATTCCAAATTGTCGATGTTATTCAAGTCACTATGATCAATGTGCAGCGCGGCTACAAAGATACTAAAACACCGATGTTTATCATGCTGCTTTCATTTTGGGGAATTTGTTTACCGCTCGGTTATATGCTGACGTTTAAAGATTGGATCACGGCACCTATGGGCGCGCCCGGTTTTTGGATGGCATTAATAGCCGGATTAACCTGCGCAGCACTGCTACTAACAGTGCGTATGTTTAGATTTCGGCCTGCAGGTTTTACTGCACACTAAAAAATACAGTTTTCGTCATACCCGCGAACCCGGGTATCCATAAAAAGCAGGATTAGAAGCTGCTTAAATACCGGAGTTACTATGAAAAACCTACGGAGTTTATTTCCTGTTATTTGTGGCATGAGCCTGGTTGCCTGTGCTCAGGTTGCCGAACCCAATAAAGTGGATGCACAAAATGCAGCACAACAAAATCAAAGCGTGCAAACAACCGCTAACGCAGTAACCAATACCAATTCAGCGCAAGTTCCGGTGGCTACACCCATGCTGACGCAAAAAGAATTTGCTGCTTGTTTGACTGCATTTTCTGCAAAAGCCAAAGCGGCGGGCATTTCGCAAAACACCATTAACAACAGCCTTGCCAAAGCAGAACTCAACAAACAAGTATTGGAGCTGGATCGCAAGCAACCGGAATTCACTACCAGCTTTGCCGATTATTTTAATCGCCGCGTTACTGAGCAGCGCGTTATGCAAGGCCGCGCATTACTGACCAAGCATAAAGATTTATTCGCGCAGGTTGAACAAAAATATGGTGTGCCTGCTGCTTACCTGGTTTCATTCTGGGGATTGGAAACCAATTTCGGCAGCTACTTTGGCAACATCCCGGTTGTTGACTCACTTGCAACCCTCGCCTGCGATACACGCCGCAGTACTTTTTTTACTATCGAATTAATTAATGCACTGCGCATTCTGGATGAAGGTGCAATTGCACCAAATAAAATGAAGGGCTCTTGGGCCGGCGCCATGGGACATGTGCAATTTATGCCATCGTCTTTCCTAAAAAATGCCGTGGATTTTGATGGCGACCACAAGCGTGATTTATGGAACAGTACACCGGATGCTATGGCATCTGCGGCAAATTTTTTGAAAAACCTTGGCTGGCAAACTGAAGGACGTTGGGGTCGCGAAGTTAAATTACCCAAAGATTTCCCATTCCTTGAAGCAGGCTTAAAAAATAACAAGCCCATTGCAGAATGGACCAAGCTCGGCGTTACACGCGCCGACAACTCTCCACTACCGCAAGCGGATATGAACGCTTCACTGCTGGTTCCGTCCGGCCACGAAGGTCCGGCATTTTTGGTGTACGACAATTTCAATGTGATTATGCGCTGGAACCGCTCTGAGTTTTATGCGATTGCCGTTGGCCAACTCGCCGACCAGATCGCAGGCGGTGGAAAATTATTACAACCACCACCGGTAGATGCTCCGCGCTTACACCGCGACCAAGTGATCGCACTGCAACAACAACTCAATAACAAAGGCTTCAACCTCGGCACCCCCGACGGCATCCTCGGCCCAGCAACGCGCCGCGCCATCGGCGAATTCCAACACCAGCAAGGCATGATCGCCGATGGATTCCCCGGTACTCAAGTGCTCGGTTTACTCGGCATAAAAGTGGTGAAACACTAAAAACAAAAACGGTTGGCAATTTGCCAGCCGTTTTTATTTCACTCAACCTTTTTACCAACCACACGCCTGCCCTTGATTTTCTTTCTCCAGCCACTGTATCAACGGTGCAAAATAATCGATGATGGCGGAGGCATCCATTTGGCGGGTGCCTATGGCTTCTTCCAATACGTCTTGCCAGGGTTTGCTGGCACCGGCAGCGAGCATGGTTTGTAATTTGGCACCGGCTTCTTTGCTGTTATAGATGGAGCATTCGTGCAGCGGGCCTTTAAATCCGGCGGCGTCGCACAGGGCTTTGTGGAATTGGAATTGCAAAATATGCGCGATGAAATAACGGGTGTATGGAACATTGGCTGCTATATGGTATTTTGCGCCCGCATCAAAATCCTGCTCGGTGCGCTCAACGGGAGCGCTAATGCCTTGATATTTTGTGCGCAGTTCCCACCAGGTTTTGTTGTAATCTTCCGGTTTAATTTCACCGGAAAATACTTTCCAACGCCATTGGTCAATTAATTTTCCAAAGGGTAAAAATGCGATTTTTCCGAGTGCCAATTTCATTTGTTGGTTGATAACCGTTTGCTCGCTGCTTTCTGTGCTCTCAATCAAACCGATTGCATTTAAATAACCGGGCGTAATGGATAACACAATCGTATCGCCAATTGCTTCATGGAAGCCGTCATTAGCACCGTTTTGGAACAACATGGGTTTGTCGTTGTAGGCCAGATCATAATAAATATGGCCTAACTCGTGGTGCATAGTTTCAAATTCTTCATCCGTGGGTTCAACGCATTGTTTAATGCGCACATCTTCTTTGCCATCCATCGTCCAGGCGCTTGCATGGCAAACCACTTCGCGGTCGCGAGGTTTAGTGAGCATGGAGTTTTTCCAGAAACTGTCGGGCAGTGAACGCAAACCTAACGAGGTAAAAAAGTTTTCGGCAATTTTGGTGATCGCAATAGCATCTTTATTTTGTTTTACCAACGCAGCGGTGATATCAAGATCGCCCACTCCGGGATAAGGCTCTACCAGATCATAAATACTATCCCACTGCTGGCTCCACATATTACCGAGCAGATGTGCGGGAATAGGTTTATCCAGCGGCACTTTATCAACGCCATATTGTTTAGAAAGATCAGTGCGCACTTTGCAGTGCAGTGCTTTATACAATGGCTCTACTTGTTGCCATAAACGCTCTACATCCGCTTCAAACTCGTTCGCGGGCATGTCGTAGCCAGATTTCCATGACGCGCCCAAATCACTGAATCCATAAGCGCGCGCACCGCCATTGGCGATCTCCACGTAGCGCTGATAATCGCTGCGGTAAGCGCGCGCAATACTGTGCCAGCCTGCCCATGCATCCACCAGTTCGTTGTAATCGCGGCTTTTGGCGAGCACATCCGATAACTGATTTAAATCGCGGCAATTTTCTGCATCGCCATCTTTTTTACAATATTTTCCCGCGCCGTACACACCTTCCATGTGCGTACCAATACGCGCCAGTTCCGCGCGCGCTTCCGGCGTATCGGGCGGCAATAAGGTTTTACCTTGGGTCATGTTGATATAGGCTTTTTTTGTTTCAGCCGACATAGGCGCATCTTTGTAAAGACGCGCCTCTGCCAACAATTCTTTTTCCATCGCCATCCATTTTTCATTAGCTTTGGTGGCGAGCATTGCAGAATCATCATTTAAATAAGTAACATAAACCCACTGTGCCGCGTTGTACTCATAATAATTATCAAGATAGGTTTTGTTTGCACCGGCGATAAATTCATCTACTGATTTAGTTTGTTTAGTCGGTGTCGCTGTCGTTTGATCGCTATTGGATGGCGCCTTACTGCAAGCAATTAAACCGCCGAGCGCAACACTGCAAAGCGCAATGCAGGAAAATAAAGTAGTGCGCAGGTTAATTTTGTTACTCATAAAATTTCCCATAAATAAATAATTAATTAATTCCGCCCATACCGCGCTTCAGCAATGGCGAAATCACCAACAGCACTATGCCTGCACCCACCCCAAGGATGGTCATGTATTCAAATAAATTAGTGTAAGTAGCGAGCATTGCTGTCACATCAGTTTTTTCTGAGGTATCAATCGCCGCCAATTTGGATAAACGAGTGGCCAGGGTTTCTGATAATCCCGTTGCCACAAACCAAGTGCCCATACTTACACCCACAACACGCGGGATCGACAAAGAAGTCACAGCAGACAATCCAATCGGCGATAAACACAATTCGCCGGTGCTGTGGAGCAAATAGGCAAGCACCATCCAGATTGCCGCCACCTTGCCTGCGTCATTGGGAAATTGCGCGCCAAGTACCAAGGCACCAAAACCCAGACCGGCTAACATTATGCCGAAAGAAAATTTTACCGGTGTTGAAGGATTCAAACCGCGTGTAGACAACCAAGGCCAGAGCAACGCAAATGGAATTGCCAGCAGCATAATAAATGCAGGGTTGAGCGCAGCAAATTGACTGGTCACTATGGTGATACCAAATACATCGCGCTCCAGTACGCGGTCAGCAAACAAGGTCATGGATGCGGCAGACTGCTCGAACAGCGACCAGAATACGATGGTGAAAATAATCATCACCATCAACACCAGGGTGCGGGTAAATTCAACACTGCGGTGATAAATAAAACCGTAAGCAACAAAGATCACCAATGCTAAC
>Ga0307408_100001975_pt1 | contig 14793 bp, 11 predicted proteins | sample 322Cmetagenome_FD_202116 | JGI IMG/M metagenome (GOLD analysis project Ga0307408, IMG submission 202116) | Maize rhizosphere microbial communities from greenhouse at UC Davis, California, United States - 322HYB-C-3 | ecosystem: Host-associated > Plants > Roots > Rhizosphere > Soil | place...
CCAGCCTCCACAAGGTTTACGAGAAAGGCATCAACCTGCCGGCCTCTCTATTTGCCCTGGATATCAATGGCTCGACGGTGGAAAGCACCGGCCTGGGCCTGGACATCGGCGATGCCGACCGCATCTGCTATCCCATCCCCGGCACTCTGAGCAACGAACCCTGGCAGAAGCGCCCGACCGCGCAACTGCTGATGACCATGCACGAACTGGAAGGCGAACCCTTCTTTGCCGACCCGCGTGAAGTCCTGCGCCAGGTCGTGACCAAGTTCGATGAATTGGGCCTGACCATCTGCGCGGCTTTCGAGCTGGAGTTCTACCTGATCGACCAGGAGAACGTGAATGGCCGCCCACAACCGCCCCGCTCGCCCATCTCCGGAAAACGCCCGCATTCGACACAGGTCTACCTGATCGATGACCTCGACGAATACGTCGATTGCCTCCAGGACATCCTGGAAGGGGCCAAGGAGCAAGGCATTCCCGCCGACGCCATCGTCAAGGAAAGTGCCCCGGCGCAGTTCGAAGTCAACCTGCACCACGTCGCCGACCCGATCAAGGCTTGCGACTACGCGGTCCTGCTCAAGCGGTTGATCAAGAACATTGCCTACGACCATGAAATGGACACCACATTCATGGCCAAGCCGTACCCGGGCCAGGCAGGCAATGGTTTGCACGTCCACATTTCGATCCTGGACAAAGACGGCAAGAATATCTTTGCCAGCGAGGATCCCGAGCAGAACGCCGCACTGCGTCACGCGATCGGCGGTGTGCTCGAGACCCTGCCCGCGCAGATGGCTTTCCTCTGCCCGAACGTCAACTCCTACCGTCGTTTCGGCGCACAGTTCTATGTGCCGAACTCGCCGACCTGGGGCCTGGACAACCGCACCGTCGCCTTGCGCGTACCGACCGGCTCGGCCGATGCGGTGCGCCTGGAGCACCGCGTTGCCGGCGCCGACGCCAACCCGTACCTGCTGATGGCAGCCGTATTGGCGGGTGTGCATCACGGCCTGACCAACAAGATCGAGCCCGGCGCGCCGGTCGAAGGCAACAGCTACGAGCAGAACGAGCAAAGCCTGCCGAACAACTTGCGTGATGCCCTGCGCGAGCTGGACGACAGCGAAGTCATGGCCAAGTACATCGATCCGAAATACATCGATATCTTCGTGGCCTGTAAGGAAAGTGAGCTGGAAGAGTTCGAACACTCCATCTCCGACCTTGAGTACAACTGGTACCTGCATACCGTGTAAGCGGTTGCTGTAGAACAAAAACGCCGCAGGCTTCAGGGCCTGCGGCGTTTTTTTATGCCCGCCGCTGAACATCGTGGCGAGGGGATTTATCCCCGCTGGGGTGCGAAGCGCCCCCAAACCGACCACTTCCGGGTGTCAGACAGAAATCCGTTCCTAGGGTTTGGGGCTGCTTCGCACCCCAGCGGGGATAAATCCCCTCGCCACAGGAATCCTCTCCTCTCACCCCTGAGGTATGGACCATCCGCCCGCTCTGCGTACAATGCCCGCCAGTCCCGCAGGAGACGTCCATGACGCGCATCGCCACCCCTCGCAAACCCCGCGCACGCAGCCAGGCCCGGATCGACACCATTCTTGATGCCGCCCGTACGCTGCTTGCCGCCGAAGGCGTGGCCAGCCTGTCGATCTACAGCGTCGCCGAACGCGCCGGGATCCCGCCCTCTTCCGTCTATCACTTCTTCGCCAGCGTCCCGGCCTTGCTCGAAGCCCTGACCGCTGACGTCCATGCGGCCTTTCGCGCCTGCCTGCAAGCACCGATCGACCATGGCGCGCTGAACCACTGGCACGACCTGTCGCGACTGGTGGAGCAACGCATGCTTGTGATCTACAGCGAAGACGCCGCCGCCCGGCAATTGATCCTGGCCCAGCACGGCCTGACCGAAGTCACCCAGGCTGACCGCCAGCACGACCTGGAACTGGGCGAGCTGATGCACACGGTCTTCGCCCGTCATTTTCAATTGCCGGCACTGCCCTCCGACGTCGACGTGTTCGCCTTGGCCATGGAACTGGGGGACCGCGTCTACGCCCGTTCGGTCCAACAGCACGGCGAGATCACCCCGCGCATGGCCGAGGAAGGCATGCGGGTGTTCGATGCGTACCTGGGGCTGTATCTGCCACCGTATTTGCCCAAGCGCGAAGCCGCCTGAAAAATCGAAGGCATACGATGACATGGAGATAAGAATCCTTATAAAGCGCTTTATAACAAATAAGCGCATTTAAAATCCCTTTAAAGCCTCCTAGAAGCACAAAAAAAGCCCCGAAGGGCTCACGCCATCCGGGGCTGCGGGTGAAACACCGCTCACAACTTGGCGATAGACACCTCCGTTGATTTGACGAAAGCAATCACTTCGCTGCCGATCGCCAGTTCCAGCTCTTTCACCGAGCGGGTGGTGATGACCGAAGTGACAATACCCGAAGCCGTCTGCACGTCGATTTCCGACAGCACGTCGCCTTCGACGATTTCCTTGATGGTGCCTTTGAACTGGTTGCGAACGTTGATGGCTTTGATGGTCATGGTATCGATTCCTGTCTGGATGAAGTTATTGCGCCCAACGCAACTGCGTGGGCAAGGGTGAAACGGGTTCGGGTTCCGGCGGTTGGCCGGGCAAGGACAGCACGCGGTTGAGGACTTCGGTTTCCAGGCTCGCCAGGCGATGCGAGCCGCGAGCACGGGGGCGTGGCAGGTCGATGGCCAGGTCGAGGCCGACCTGGCCGTCCTCGATCAGGATGACCCGGTCGGCAATCGCCACCGCCTCGCTGACGTCGTGGGTCACCAGCAGCACGGTGAAGCCGTGTTGCTGCCACAGGCGCTCGATCAGTTGCTGCATCTCGATCCGGGTCAGGGCGTCCAGCGCTCCCAAGGGTTCGTCGAGCAGCAGCAGGCGCGGCTGGTGGATCAGCGCCCGAGCCAGCGCCACCCGCTGCTTCTGGCCGCCGGACAACGCCGCCGGCCATTCATGGGCGCGATCCGCCAGGCCCACGGCATCGAGCGCCTGCAAGGCTTGTGGTCGCCAGTTGCCCTTGAGGCCAAGACCGACGTTGTCGATGATCTTCTTCCAAGGCAATAAACGCGCGTCCTGGAACATCAACCGCGTGTCCTGTTGCGCCGCACTCAACGGTGCCGAACCCGCCAGCAGTTGGCCGTCCGTGGGTTGGTCGAGGCCGGCCAACAAGCGCAGCAAGGTGCTTTTACCGCAGCCACTGCGTCCCACTACCGCGACGAACTGCCCAGCCGGGATATGCAGGTCGATGTCACGCAACACCTGTCGCGAGCCGAATGTCTTTTGCAGATTGCGCACCGCCAGCGGAATGCCCCGCAGCAGGCGTGGAGGTTGCTGGGCGGTCATGCGGCACCTCCCTTGTTCACTTGATAGGCCGGATGCCAGCGCAACCAGACCCGTTCCAGGCCGCGGGCGGCGAGGTCGGCCAGCTTACCGAGCACGGCGTACAGAAGAATCGCCAGCACCACCACATCGGTCTGCAGGAACTCACGGGCATTCATCGCCAGGTAGCCGATGCCGGAACTGGCCGAGATGGTTTCCGCCACGATCAGCGTCAGCCACATGAAACCCAGGGCAAACCGCACGCCCACCAGGATCGAAGGCAAGGCACCCGGCAGGATCACCTGGCGAAACAGGCTGAAACCGGACAAGCCGTAGCTGCGGGACATTTCCACCAGCGCCGGGTCGACGTTGCGAATGCCGTGATAGGTATTGAGATAGATGGGGAACAGCGTGCCCAGCGCCACCAGGAAAATCTTCGCCGACTCGTCGATGCCGAACCAAAGGATCACCAACGGAATCAGCGCCAGGTGCGGCACGTTTCGCACCATCTGCACCGAGCTGTCCAACAACCGCTCGCCCCACTTCGACAGGCCGGTGATAAAGCCAAGGCCGAGGCCGAGGCCGCCGCCAATCAAGAAGCCGACCGCCGCGCGCCAGCCGCTGATGGCCAAGTGTGTCCAGATCTCGCCGCTGCGCACCAGGTTCACACCGGCCTCAATCACCGCGACCGGTGCCGGCAGGATCCGCGTGGACAGCCAGCCGGCCGATACCGACAATTGCCACACCGCCAGCAACAGCAGCGGCACCGCCCACGGCGCCAGGTTGTGGATAACTTTTTTCATGGCCGCCTCAGCTCTGGGACGCGGCTTTGGGCAGGATGTCGTTGGCGACCATCTCACCGAACGGGCTCACGTAGCCCTGGCTTTTCGGCAGCTCCGGGCGCTCCACATCCAAGTGCGGGAACAACAGCTCGGCCACCCGATAGGACTCTTCCAAGTGTGGATAACCCGAGAAGATGAACGTGTCGATGCCCAGGTCGGCGTATTCCTTGACCCGCGCGGCCACGGTCGGGCCATCGCCCACCAGCGCCGTACCGGCACCACCACGCACCAGGCCGACCCCGGCCCACAGGTTGGGGCTGACTTCCAACTTGTCGCGGCGACCGCCGTGCAGCGCGGCCATGCGTTGCTGGCCCACCGAGTCGAAGCGCGCCAGGGAGGCCTGGGCACGGGCGATGGTTTCGTCGTCCAGATGGGAAATCAAACGGTCGGCCGCTTGCCAGGCCTCGGCGTTGGTTTCCCGCACAATCACATGCAGGCGAATACCGAAGCGCACGGTGCGCCCAAGCTTCGCGGCCTTGGCGCGCACCTGTTCGATTTTCTGCGCGACGGCTGCAGGCGGCTCGCCCCAGGTCAGCACCATTTCCACCTGCTCGGCGGCCAGGTCCTGTGCCGCTTCCGACGAGCCACCAAAATACAGCGGCGGGCGCGGTTGCTGGATGGGCGGATAGAGCAGCTTGGCGCCCTTCACACTGATGTGCTCACCGTCGTAATCCACGGTCTCGCCTTCCAGCACCCGACGCCAGATCCGGGTGAACTCCACCGACGCCTGGTAACGCTCTTCGTGATCAAGAAACAGCCCATCGCCGGCCAGTTCGTCCGGATCACCGCCGGTCACCAGGTTGAACAGCGCGCGCCCACCGGACAACCGATCCAGCGTCGCCGCCTGACGCGCCGCCACCGTCGGGGAGATGATCCCGGGGCGCAGGGCAACCAGGAACTTCAGGCGTTGGGTCACCGGAATCAGCGAAGCGGCTACCAGCCAGGAGTCTTCGCAGGAACGCCCGGTGGGAATCAAGACGCCGCCAAAACCCAGCCGATCCGCCGCTTGGGCGATTTGTTGCAAGTAACCATGATCGACGGCGCGAGCGCCTTCGGCGGTGCCAAGGTAATGGCCGTCGCCGTGGGTAGGCAGGAACCAGAAAATGTTGAGGCTCATGGAGTGGTCTCCTAAGGGATCGAATTACTGCGCGTTCGCAACGGCCGCCGGCGGCGTCCAGATCACGTCCTTGATGCTCAAGGGCTTGGGAATCAACTTGAGTTGGTAGAAGCTGTCGGCGATTTTCTGCTGGGCCGCGACGACTTCCGGCGTGAGGAACAACGCGCCGTAGCCCTGGCGCTTCACCGACGTCAGGGTGATATCCGCTGGCAGCCCGAGCAGCGGCGAGACCTGCTGGGTCACGTCTTCAGGATTGGCCTTGGACCACTCCCCCACCGCCCGCACTTCCTCCACCAGGGCCGTGATCACCTGGGGATTTTTCTGCGCATAGGGTTTGGTCGCGAGGTAGAACTGATGGTTATCGACGATGCCCTTGCCGTCACGCAGGGTGCGTGCCTGCAACTGCTGTTCAGCCGCGGCCTGGTACGGATCCCAGATGACCCAGGCGTCCACACTGCCCCGTTCGAACGCTGCACGGGCATCGGCCGGAGGCAGGAAAACCGTCTGGATGTCTGAATATTTGAGACCGGCGTCTTCCAGCGCCCGCACCAGCAGATAGTGGACGTTGGAGCCTTTGTTCAGCGCGACTTTCTTACCCTTGAGGTCCTGCACCGACTGGATGGCCGAGCCTTTCGGCACGAGGATCGCCTCGCTGGTGGGCGCCGGAGGTTCGTAGGCGACATAGAGCAGGTCGGCGCCTGCGGCCTGGGCAAACACCGGCGGGGTTTCGCCAGTGACGCCAAAATCGATGGAGCCGACGTTCAAGCCTTCAAGCAGCTGCGGGCCGCCGGGAAACTCCGTCCATTGCACGTCCACGCCTTGGGCCGCGAGGCGTTTTTCCAATGAACCCTTGGCCTTGAGCAGCACCAGGGTGCCGTATTTCTGGTAACCGATCCGCAAGGTCTCGGCTTGAGCCTGGGTGATGGCGCCGAAGGACACAGCCGCAGCAAACAGAGCGACCAGCCCGCGACGCAAAATGACAGTGCGCATGGCGCCTCTCCTTTTTGCTGTGGGGTTTTGGCTGCACCTGCTTGGCCGTTGACGGCTGAGTAAGGTGAGTTGAATCAGTGGTGTTCGGGGTTCAGATGCTCCAGCGAGCACTCAACAAACGTTCGTTCAATACATGGGGGTCCAGCGGCCTCGGCCGACGGGCCATGGCGCTGTGAAACTGTTCAAGCGCTTCGTCCAGGCGCTGCTGCAAGGCCGGCGTCAATTGCGCCTGGGCGCTGCCTTCGCCATAAGCGATCTGGCTGTCTTCGGCGAAAATCCCATGGAGCATTTCCTGGGCCTTGAGCGCCGACAGTACCGGCTTCAGGGCGTAGTCCACCGCGAGCATGTGGGCGATGCTGCCGCCTGTCGCCATGGGTAACACCACCTTGTGGGCCAGGGCCCGTTCCGGCAGCAGATCAAGCACGGTCTTCAACGCACCGGAAAAAGACGCCTTGTAGACCGGCGTGGCGATCAGCAGCCCGTCCGCGTTTTCGATCTGGGCCAGCAAGTCCACCACCTTGGGACTGTCGAAGCGGGCATGGAGCAGATCCTCGGCGGGGAAATCACGCACCTGATAACTCACCACTTCCACACCGTGTTGCTGCAACCAACGTTGCGAGCGCTCCAACAGCACTCCAGAACGGGAGCGCTGGCTGGGACTGCCGCCGAGCGAGACAACCAACATGCCAACCATCCTTAATGTCACGTGCGATTCGCGGTGGGCGATCTCGCGGTATGGGGCCAACCATAACAGCGCTGGCATATATCTTTAAATCATATTTATTCATTTGGTTATTCGATATAGAGATATGCGTCCTGCTTTTCTCTGCGCAATAAAAAAGGCCGTCGAAACGGCCAAAACCCTTGGTACACAGATGTTCCTGTGGGAGCGAGCTTGCTCGCGATGGCGTCAGATCTGCCAGCCTTGATGTTGAGTGATACACCGCTATCGCGAGCAAGCTCGCTCCCACAGGTTCGGTATCGCGTCAACGATTAGGTTGGGGCGTGAGGCGCAGGTATGGCTTCACCGCGCGATAGCCCTTGGGGAAGCGCTGCTTGAGCTCTTCTTCGTCCTTGAGCGACGGCACGATCACCACTTCATCACCGTCCTGCCAGTTGGCGGGCGTGGCGACTTTGTAGTTGTCGGTCAGTTGCAGGGAGTCGATCACTCGGAGGATTTCGTTGAAGTTGCGCCCGGTGCTGGCCGGGTAGGTGATGGTCAGGCGAATCTTCTTGTTCGGGTCGATCACGAACAATGAGCGCACGGTCAAGGTGTCGCTGGCGTTGGGATGGATCAGGTCGTACAGGTCGGACACCTTGCGGTCGGCATCGGCCAGGATCGGAAAATTGACCACGGCGTTCTGGGTTTCGTTGATGTCTTCGATCCATTTATGGTGCGAGTCCACCGGGTCCACCGACAGGGCGATGGCCTTGACGCCGCGCTTGGCGAATTCATCCTTGAGCTTGGCGGTGAGGCCCAGCTCGGTGGTGCACACCGGGGTGAAATCCGCCGGATGGGAGAACAGCACACCCCAGCTGTCGCCGAGCCATTCGTGGAAGCGAATCTTGCCGGCGCTGGAATCCTGTTCGAAATCGGGGGCGATGTCGCCGAGTCTGAGGCTCATGATGCGGCTCCTGGATGGTTTTTATGAGCCCAAACTGTGCGCCGCTTTTCGTTGCTTTAAAAAGAATGAATACCCATTTATTTAGATCATTAGGAAATATAAAAAACTGTTCACTGGTGCCTTGACGCATAGCGGCCCAAGATCATTCCCGAGGTTTCGAGAAGGCCTCGAGTTGCTGAAAAGAGGAGAAGGTTCGGGAAAGGCTACAGGGGTGGGCCGGACCCGAAACGCAAAAGCCCCGCCCGGCGTGATGCCGGGCGGGGCTTTTTTTGTTTTGGAGCTACATTACGGAAATTATTGACGCGATTTTGAGACGAGCGGCTAGGATAGGCAGCATGAACGCTCAAGCCTTGTTGACTCACTTGCAAAATCATCTGCCTGACCTGTTGGCGGTTTACCTGTTCGGAAGCCACGCCCAGGGGACCGCCGGGCCTGACAGTGATGTCGATTTGGCTGTGCTGTTGTCAGGCACGGTGGACCCGGTGTCGTTGTGGCAACTTTCAGGCGATTTGGCGGACATTGTGGGCAGTCCGGTGGATCTGATAGATCTACGGGCGGCAACCACCGTCATGCAGTACCAGATCGTGACCCGAGGCCGAAGACTCTGGGCCAAAGATGTACAGGCGGGGTTGTTCGAATGTTTCATTCTCAGCGAAAAGACCGCGCTCGATGAGACTCGAGCAGGATTGCTCAAAGATATTCAGGAACAAGGCAGCGTGTATGGCCGATGACGTATTGATCAACAAGGCAGCGAGTATCGAGCGTTGCGTAGCCAGGGTGCGCGAGGAATACGGGAAAGATCCTGCCACGTTTGCCACCGATTTCACTCGCCAGGATTCGGCCGTCCTGAACATCCAGCGTGCCTGCGAAGCGGCGCTGGATATGGGGCAGCATCTGATTCGCCGTGAGCGATTGGGTGTCCCGCAAAGTGCCCGCGATACATTCGAGTTGCTTTTTCAAGGCGGCTGGATCGAAGAAGGCCTGGTGAAAAACCTGAAGAACATGGTGGGGTTCAGGAACATCGCGGTGCATGACTACCAGGCCCTTCAACTGCCGATCATGGTCGCGATCATTACCGGGCATCTGGATGATTTTCTGGCGTTCAGTGCGTTTATCCTGCGCAAGGACGCAGCGGAGCCAAAGGGATAAAGGCGAGATCCATCCGACATACCCGAAACGCAAAAGCCCCGCCCGGCGTGATGCCGGGCGGGGCTTTTTTACTTCGCTACGTCTTACATGAAGTTGTAAGTGTAGTTGAAGATCAGGCGGGTCTGATCCCGGTCATCGCCGGACATACTACCGGTGCCACGATAGGAACCGTGACGCAGGGTGGTGCCGAAGCCTTTCAGAGCACCTTGCTGGACGACGTAATCCAAGCGCATGTCGCGTTCCCACTCGGACGAATCGCCGCCACCAGCAGTTCGGGACTTGATGTCTTCACCATGCAAGTAGGCCACGGCAGCTTTCAGGCCTGGAACGCCCAGACCGGTAAAGTCATAGGAATATTGACCGAAGGTGGTGTTTTCACCGGCACGGACGAACCCGTTGATCATGCTGTCGGTGAACAGATAGAAGCTCGAGCCACCGGCACCTTCGTTGTTACCGTTGCCATCAAGCACGTTGCCTTGGTTCAGGTAGACAAAACCGCCGTCATCGCCGACTTGTTGGTGACCCAACATGAAGGCACTGCCACCCAGGGTGTAGGTGAACATTGCGCTCCAGGTCTTGTTGTCGACCACACCCTGCTCTTTGGCATAGCCTTGGTTGTTATCGAACTGATAGCCCGCATCACCGTTGCGGCCATCCGAGCTGCTGTCGAAATAACGTAGGTCAGTCTTGAACGATTGGCCTTCGGTGATCGGGAAAACATGTACAGCACCCAGGAAGTGCTGTTTGTAGTAATCCTGCAGGTTGGCGTAGTAGTACTGCAAGGTCAGGTCTTTGGTGACCTTCCAGTCAGCACCGGCGTAGCGGAATTGATTGCTTTCTTCGGTACCGCCAGAGACTGCCAAGCCGGTACGGTTGCTCGACGCACGGCCAACGGCATGTTCCAGCTGACCGGCGTTGAACGTCACGTTGTCCAGATCCTTGGAGGTGATGGTGCCACCTTCGAAGGTTTGCGGCAGCAGACGACCATCGCTGGCGACCAGGATTGGCAGGTTAGGCTGCAGTGCACCGCCCAGGTGAGCCTCAGTCTTGGAAAAGAGCGCTTTCACGTTGGCCGACGCACGGCTCCAGCTGTGCTCCGCGGACCCGTCGGAGTCGCTTGGCGAGAAGGTGTTATTGGCGTCTGGACGCTGACCTTTACCACCATCAAGGTGAAGACCAACCATCGCCTGGGCGTCGATACCAAAACCAACCACACCTTGAGTGAAGCCGGACTTGTAGTCGAACTTCAGGCCAGTGGCCGTCTCACGCTGATCTTCAGCGCCCTCACGGTTATCGTTGTCGAAATACATTGTGCGAGAACTGACAGACGCCTTGCTGTCTTCGATAAAACCGGCGGCGCCTGCCTGCTGCGCCAATACCCCAACGGCCACTGCCATGGCCAAGGTGGACTTCTTCATGCATCGCTCCTCTCGTTTTCTAATTCTTGTCTATCTTTGGCTCCGGATCGAACGCCCGGAATCCGCGGATGCGCGATTAGCGCCAGACCGTGACTGGCAAGTCAACCGTAACCCTTTCGGACTACGACCATGGTCTAACCCCGCGACATCGGCCCGCAGAATAAAGGATTCTTTATAAATCCAAAAAGAATTGTTTCAACAGTTTTCAGTGCGTTTTGACATATGAGTGCCATCACAGCGTCATCAAGCTGTGACAAGCCTTATCGGCGACGTAGGGGATAACTGAACGGTTATTCGTCCGGGTTTTACGCAACCCCGCGAATTCCTGGCGACGAGATATATTCCGCGCCTCCTGCGCCTTCGATCCTGCTCATGACAACTCGCGCATGCCGCGATCTTGACGCGTTCCAGACTAGCTGCTCATTGTCTGAAATCAAGAAAGTCGCGGCGATGGGCGATTTCCGAGAGCCGTCTACAGGGATTTTTCGAAGATCTTCGAATTGCGCTGGTAGTTGTACAGCGAAGCCCGCGCCGCCGGCAGGCGTTCGACGCTGCTGGGCTCGAAGCCCCGTTCGCGGAACCAGTGGGCGGTCCGGGTCGTCAGCACGAACAGCGTCTTGAGCCCCTGGGCACGGGCCCGGGTTTCGATTCGCTCCAGCAGTTCATCACCGCGCCCGCCATGGCGATACTCCGGATTGACCGCCAGGCAGGCCAGCTCACCCGCGTCCGAATCGGCAATCTGATACAGCGCCGCGCAGGCAATGATCATGCCCTCGCGCTCGACCACGCTGAACTGTTCGATCTCACGCTCCAGCACTTCACGGGAACGACGCACCAGGATCCCCTGCTCCTCCAGCGGACTGATGAGGTCCAGCAAGCCGCCAACGTCCTCGATGGCCGCTTCGCGCACCACCTCGAATTGCTCCTGGGCCACCAGCGTGCCGCTGCCATCGCGGGTGAACAACTCGGCCAACAGCGCACCGTTCTCGGCATAGCTGACGATATGGCTGCGCGCGACGCCACCGCGGCAAGCCTGGGCCGCGGCGTCGAGCAGTTCGGCCTGGTAGTCGCTGCCCAATCGCTGCATGTGGGCCGGAACCTGTTGCGGACGCAACTCGCGAACCAGGCGTCCATGCTCATCGATCAGCCCCTGTTCGGCGCCGAAAAGCAGCAACTTGTCAGCCGCCAGGTCAATGGCCGCCCGGGTGGCGACATCCTCGCAGGCCAGGTTGAAGATTTCCCCCGTGGGCGAATAGCCCAGCGGCGACAGCAGCACGATGGAACGCTCGTCCAGGAGCCGGTTGATGCCCTTGCGATCGACCCGGCGCACTTCGCCGGTGTGGTGATAGTCCACGCCCTCAAGGACGCCGATCGGCCGCGCAGTGACCAGGTTGCCACTGGCGACCCGCAGCCGCGAGCCCTGCATGGGCGAAGACGCCATGTCCATGGACAGGCGCGCCTCGATGGCGATGCGCAGTTGGCCGACCGCATCGATCACGCACTCCAGGGTCGCGGCATCGGTGATGCGCATGCCGTGGTGATAATGAGGTGTCAGGCCCCGTGCCGCGAGGCGAGTCTCGATCTGCGGGCGCGAACCATGGACCAGCACCAGGCGCACGCCGAGACTGTGCAGCAACACCAGGTCATGAACGATGTTGCCGAAGTTGGGGTGTTCAACCCCATCTCCGGGCAGCATGACGACGAAGGTGCAATCACGGTGGGCATTGATATAGGGCGAAGCGTGGCGAAGCCAATTGACGTATTCGGGCATGAACCTGACCTGTAATAAATAACAGCCGAAAAAAGACGAAACAGAACGCACAGCGGGCTGGTGGTTATCGTCGGAACAGGCTTGGCGACACGCGCGCTCTCCTCATGTGATGAATACGGGCCCGCAAGAGGGCAATTTAACCGGCCGTGGCCGGCGTCAAGCAGTAGTGCCCAATCAACTGACGGAGCAATTGCACGGTAGGCTGCAAACGTGACATTTCAAGGTATTCGCCCGGCTGGTGGGCACAGGCGATGTCGCCAGGGCCGAGCACCAGGGTTTCGCAGCCAAGGCGCTGAAGATAAGGCGCTTCGGTGCCGAACGCCACTGCTTCGGCACGATGGCCGGTAAGCCGTTCGGCCACGCGCACCAGTTCGGCATCCTCGACCTGCTCGAATGGCGGCACTTCGGGGAACAGCGGCGCGTAGTCGATCTTCACGTGGTGTCGTTCGGCAATCGGGTCGAGCTTCTGCTGGATCGCCGCCCGCAGCACTTGCGGATCCATGCCGGGCAAGGGCCGCAAGTCGAATTCCATGGAGCACTGGCCGCAGATCCGGTTGGGGTTGTCGCCGCCGTGGATGCAGCCGAAATTCAGGGTCGGTTGCGGCACGGTGAATTGCGGGTTGCGGAATTCACGCTGCCATTGCAGGCGCAGGCCGCGCAGCTCGCCCATGGCGTCATGCATCGCTTCGAGGGCGCTGTGGCCCAGGCTCGGATCGGAAGAATGGCCACTGCGCCCGAGGATGTCGATGCGTTCCATCATCACGCCTTTATGCAGGCGGATCGGCCGCAAGCCGGTGGGCTCGCCAATCACCGCGGCACGCCCCAACGGCCGTCCGGCGTCGGCCAGGGCCCGGGCGCCAGACATGGAGCTTTCTTCATCGCAGGTGGCGAGGATCAACAGCGGCTGCTTGAAGGGTTGGTCCAGCAGCGGCTTGACCGCTTCGATGGCCAGGGCGAAAAAGCCCTTCATGTCACAACTGCCCAGGCCTACCCAACGACCGTCGACTTCGGTGAGCTTCAGCGGATCGGTCTGCCATAACGCGCCGTCGAACGGCACCGTGTCGCTGTGGCCCGCCAGCACCAGGCCGCCGGGTCCGCTGCCGAAACTGGCCAGCAAATTGAATTTGCCTGGGCTGACCTGCTGGATATCACAGGAGAACCCCAGCTCGGTGAGCCAGCCTGCCAGCAGCTCGATCACCGCACCGTTGGACTGGTCCAGCTTTGGCTGGGTACAACTGACCGAAGGCGCGGCGATCAGGGCAGCGAACTGATCTTTCATGGACGGCAAAGGCATCGCTGGCTCCGGGGCGTACAAATTGACGTCCATCATAGAACCATCGAGAGCGAGTGTCCTGTCTTACCAATACGTTCTTTTTTGACGAGTGGCTGTTGTCGTCACGCAAGGCGCCGCGACGAGTCATAGCCCGCTATGGCGAGGAGCGGCAACGCAGCATGACGGCAACAGACGCCGTCAAAAAGAACGTATTGGTGAGATAGGACACTCTTATACCGTCGCGACGCGTAGGACGGATGAGTCCTGTACACTGCACGACCTTGGCAGCCACACCTCCCCCCGGCTGCGCACCCGATCCCTGGATTTTCCGGCCATGCAGAAAGAAACCGAAATCAAACTCCGCGTCAGCCGCGAGACCCTGGCAGCCTTGCGTGAGCATCCGCTGCTGAAAAAACGCAACAAGAGTGGCTGGGAACGCCACGAACTGATGAACCAGTACTTCGACACGCCGGAGCGTGACCTCGCCCGGGCCAAGGTTGCCCTGCGTCTGCGCCGCGACGGTGAAGAAGTGATCCAGACCCTCAAGACCCGTGGCCAGAGCGTCGCCGGCCTGTCCGAGCGCAACGAGTACGACTGGCACCTGCCCAAGGCCAAGCTGGACCTGAAGAAACTCGAGGGCGAATGCTGGCCCGAGACACTGGCCGAACTGGACAAGAAAACCCTCAAGGCGATCTTCACCACCGACTTCGTTCGCGAGCGCGCCGAAATCGCCTGGGGCCGTGGCAAGAGCAAAGTGGTCATCGAGGCCGCGCTCGACCTGGGCCACGTCGTGGTGGGCAAGCAGAAAGAAGAAATCTGCGAGCTGGAGCTGGAGCTGCGCGAAGGCGAACCCGCCGCGCTATTGGAACTGGCCGCCGAGCTGGCCGCGACCCTGCCCTTGATGCCCTGCGACATCAGCAAGGCCGAACGGGGCTATCGCCTGCATGACGCGGGCAGCTATGCCCTGAGCCTGCCGGCCCCGCAACTGACCGTCGAAACACCGCTGGACGATGCCTTCGCCGTCTTGAGCTGGCATTTGCTGGGCAGCAGCCAGCGCCTGGCCGAACAATACCGTTTCAATGGCCATTGGCGCCTGCTGCAAGACTGGGCGGAAAACCTCGCCGAACTGCGTGCGCTGCTCAGCAGCCTCGGCCAGGCCGCGCCGCGTCAATCGACTCATGATCTGCGCGTTGCCCTGGACGCACTGCTGGAAGACTGGCGCCCATTGGTCCAGGCCGGCATCGAAGACGAAGACGTGCGCAAGG
>Ga0307408_100001976_pt1 | contig 14793 bp, 15 predicted proteins | sample 322Cmetagenome_FD_202116 | JGI IMG/M metagenome (GOLD analysis project Ga0307408, IMG submission 202116) | Maize rhizosphere microbial communities from greenhouse at UC Davis, California, United States - 322HYB-C-3 | ecosystem: Host-associated > Plants > Roots > Rhizosphere > Soil | place...
GAAGCGTGCTTTTAATGTCGTTTTACCCGACAAATCCCGGACAAAAACTAATATTTTTTATATAAAATGAGTGCTGCTGAAAGTTTCACAGAGCTGGAAATCAACGATTTAATAACTGAGCTATTTGGGGAAAAAGGGTTCGAATCCCGCTCTCTCTGCAAAATACTAGTTAAAAGATTCAAAAAGCCCGTTATTGTATCAATAACGGGCTTTTTTGTTTTTTTGTCTCGTCCTAGAAAAAGTTAGAGCACACAAAAATATTCAATTTTCGCACCTTTTTAAAATACCGATGGACATTGAAGCTGCTTGAGACGGCGAGGGAACCTATTTTAATATCTCCCTGGATATAATAATTTTTTGAATTTCAGAAGTACCTTCTCCAATAGTACAAAGCTTAGCATCCCGGAAATATTTCTCAACCGGAAAGTCTTTTGTATAGCCATAACCGCCGAAAATCTGGATAGCCTCCGTAGCAACTTTCACAGCAACCTCCGACGCATAATACTTGGCCATAGACGATTGTTTGGTAACCGGCTCTCCCCTATTTTTAAGAGCAGCCGCATTTAGAACCAGCAGTTCCGCAGCTTCAATTTCTGTAGCCATATCCGCTAGCTTAAATGCAATGGCTTGAAAGTTCGAAATTGGCTGGCCAAACTGTTTTCTTTCTTTTGAATACTTAACTGCAGCCTGAAAAGCGCCTTTAGCTATTCCTAAGGCAAGGGCCGCAATAGAAATACGCCCCCCATCCAAAACTTTCATTGCTTGCCTAAAACCGCCGCCCTCTTGCCCAAGAAGATTTTCACGTGGAATCTTGCAGTTATCAAATATCAACTCCGTAGTTTCTGAGGCACGCATGCCCAGCTTATTCTCTTTTTTACCGTGACTAAATCCGGGGGTCCCTTTTTCAATAATAAAGGCAGATACACCCGAGGCGCTTCCTCTTTCGCCCGTCCTGGCTGTAACTACGGCTATATTGCCGGATTTCCCATGGGTGATCCAATTTTTTGAACCATTAATTATATAGTGATCACCTTGCAGAACGGCTGTTGTGTTCATATTTAGCGCATCAGAGCCGGTGTTGGCTTCTGTAAGCCCCCATGCTCCAATCCACTCTCCGGAAGCCAGCTTGGGCAACCATTTACTTTTTTGGCTTTCATTGCCAAATGTGAGTATGTGGCCAGTGCACAATGAATTATGTGCGGCCACAGATAGCCCAATTGAGCCACAAACTTTAGCTAACTCTACAATCACATTTACATATTCAAAGTAGCCGAGCCCAGCTCCACCGTATTCCTCAGGCACTAAAACCCCCATTAGGCCGAGGTCTCCAAGCTTTTTAAATGTATCAACAGGAAAAATCTGATTTTCATCCCACTCCATCACATGCGGACGGATATGCTTCTCTGCAAAATCACGAACCATGGAAGTAATTAATTGCAGCCCTTCGAGATCGGGCGAATGTGCATCGGTAGGATAAGCAGCCATAATGGTTTTGGGTTGGTTTGTATGTATAACGCTTTGCCAAAAGAAAAGTTGCAAAGTGTAAACAGGTTCCACGGGCAACATTCACATGCTCAAATTCACAAAATCAGAACGCCAAGTACGGTTCAATTTTTTTTATTACAGCTTCCGGAAGGATGATGATTTTCCTCAAATCTTCAGATGACCTATATAGCCCGTGCTGTTTTCTGTATTGAACGATGGCGTTTGCTTGTTTATAACTTAAATATGGATGCTTTTTAAGTTCGTCTACCGAAATGGTATTGACATTTAATCTCTGAAGATTGGCTTGGCTGAAGCTAATTTGCTCTTGCAAAACTGCATACTTTGCGGAGTCCAGCCCATAAACTTCCATCAACTGCCCCGGGCTGTGGAAACCACCCAACCTGTTTCTATACTTAATGATTCGAGTAGCAAATGCAGCACCTATGCCTTTCAGGGCTTCTAGTTGCGCAGAATCAGCTGAATTGATCTCTACTTTTTCGAACTTCTTTTTAAAACCTGAACCAGAGTCAAACTTTTTATCAAATTTTGGGGTGGAAAAGTCTTTTGGAATATTGATATATGGTTCTAAGCGTGCGTAGTCCTCAGGCTTAATCGAATAAATTCTTTGAAGGTCTTCCTTCTTATAAAACCTCCCTCCTTTAGATTCATAATTCTTAATCATTCGGATCTGCCAGTGCATTAAACCCAGGCGTTTCCATGACTCTTCTGGCAACCCGTTAGGGTTAAAGGAAAAATATTGTGGTTTCGCTGGTTTATCGTAATCTCGTTTGTCGTATTTTTTGTAATAACGAGCATCCTCTTCCTTCACAGCCGATGCCTCAAATGCTGCTATTTCTTTTTTAAAATCGTCAAAATTGTAAACCTCGGGTTCCTTGAAGCAAGAGTAAATAAAGGGAAAGAAACTAATAACGATAATTAGGAAGAGGAATACAATTAAGCCGTTCAACTCTTTTTTTGTGAAGCCGAAATGCTCTTTAACGCGGTTAATCATGATTCAAGGTTAAGCAGAGTTTAAATTTAGATTATATTTTAGAAATTACTTATCATCAAAATAAAATCGGGCTAAATTTATTCGATATAGGTTTTAATTGCTTTATGACTGTGATCAGTAAGGAAGAATTTGAGAAGGCTACCAGAATATATAAAATTCCAATGCCTGGCCTATCGTCATTTTTAATGGAGTTAATGAAAATTAATGAAGTTAATAACAAGTTTGCGAGCATTAGCCATTTAAACGGGCTTGAATTTATTGATCAGGTTTTAGAGCATTTGGGCATCATAATCGACTTTGACCAAACCGAACTCGATAATATTCCCATTGAAGGAGCTTTCATTGCACTCGCTAACCACCCCTATGGTGGCATCGATGGATTAATCTTACTAAAACTACTCTGCAGAAAAAGGCCTGATGCTAAATTAATGGCTAATTTCATACTTGACAAAATACCCAACCTTAAAGAATGGCTAATTGGGGTAAACCCTTTTGAAAACATTCAACACGCCTCGAGTATCAGTGGCATCAAAAAAACAATTAGGGTTTTAGAAAGCGGTACCCCAGTTGGAATTTTCCCGGCAGGTGAGGTGTCATCTTATCAAACTGAGTTCCATCATATAACAGATAAAAAATGGGGTACAGTAACAGGAAAAATTATTGCAAAAGCTAAGGTTCCTGTTGTACCAATTTATTTCAGCGGCAATAATGGATTACTTTTCAATATCTTGGGATTACTTCATCCAATGCTTAGAACTGCTAAATTACCTTCTGAATTGTTTAACAAGCAGGGACAGGCTATTAAAGTTAGGATTGGTAAACCAATCTTAATTATAGATTCGCCTTACAAGAACGATCCCCAGAAGTTGCTCGCCTACCTCAGGGCACGGACCTACGCTCTTGGTGCCGGGCTCGAAGGGCACCAGAAGCTGTTCAAACACAATAATTTATTTAAAATAAAACGGCATCCCCTGCCAATTGTGAATGAAATACCATCAGATTTGATTGGACAAGAAATCAAATTGCTTACTAAATACCTGATCTGCAAGGAAAAGAATTATGAGGTATACATTTCCCCCATTGCTAAGATACCCAACATAATAAAGGAAATTGGGAGGCTACGCGAATTAACGTTCAGAGAGGTTGGTGAAGGGACTAATAAATCGATAGACCTGGATAAGTATGATATTTATTACAACCATTTATTTATTTGGGATACAGAAATGAAACTGCTCGTTGGTGCGTATCGAATTGGTAAAGGGGATGAAATATACTATTCGTATGGAAAACATGGCTTTTATCTTTCAGAATTGTTTAAGATTAAGAAAGAGCTGACACCGGTATTATCCAAAAGCCTGGAGCTCGGACGGTCGTGGGTAAGGAAAGAATATCAACAAAAACCACTGCCACTATTTCTTTTATGGAAAGGCATTGTGAAATACCTTATTCAATATCCGGAAAAATATCATTATTTAATTGGCCCTGTTAGTATTAGCAACAACTTTTCGCAATTTTCAAAGTCACTACTTGTTGATTATATAAACAAACACCATTTTGACTGGTACCTATCGTCATTTGTTAAGCCTAAAAAAAAATTTAAAATTGACTTTTCGTCTGCAGATGGTGGCTTGATTACTGAATCGGAAACCAGCTTAAAGGAGATAGAAAACCTGATTAGCGAAATTGAAACAAAAAAATTAAAATTTCCCGTGCTGCTAAGGCAGTATATTGCCCTTAATGCCAAGATTATCGGGTTTAACACCGACCCTAAATTTAGTGATAGCCTCGATGGATTCCTGGTATTAAACTTAAAGCAAGTACCGCCAGAAATATTGGGAAAATTAATGCTTTAAGTAAGGATTTTCATAATCAGGATTAAACCATGCCATAGGGATGTCTGCCTCAAACTTCCCATTTCTCGAATCGATGCGTCTTTCAAAACGCCCCTCGATCCTGAAATTTATGCTTCGATAGAAAGATATTGCTTTATGATTGCTTTCCCTTACAATTAATTCAAGGCGAAGAATGTCTTTTCTTGCGTTCCTTATTTCCTCTAGCAATCTGTTAAACAGTAACTTTCCTAAGCCTTTGCCCTGCACTTTGGGGTGGACCACAATACTAGTGTCGGACAAGACGTGCGAAAACACACTTGGCTCGGGCTTATTACAATGAATCTCTGCCAAAATCTCATCAGGATGTTTAGGATCAAACCCTACCAGCTGTATGCCAGATTGAATCGATTTTGAGATAAAATTTTCCACGTACTCTTCGGTAATTTCATCTTCGAGCCTGGCAATACCTCCAATTTCGGTAGCAACCTTTTTATAGAGGTTAAATATGGCTTCAAAATCGGCGCTTGTAGTTTTTCTTACCTGGAACATACTTGGCTATAGTTGGCCCCAAATATAAAACATTAGGTTGCAGAAATATGATGATGCCTAAAATTCATCCCGCTTAACAAGGAGGATTTCGTCATTTTCAAGTTTTAAATAGCCGTATTCGTAACAAAAAAAATAAACAGCGCCTTTATAGGTTTCATAAGTATGAGTAAAGTAAGTAAAGTTGAATCCATGCCGAGCCAACTTTTCCCTGCTTATTTTCAACTTCCCTTCCGGATTTAATTTTTGAAGAATCCCTCTGTTCTTCTTTAAAACAGCGTTAATCTGCTTTACAACCGAACTATCTTCCATTTTTAGCCGATTGTTATAATTGTTACGGCATTGGTCGTCGCAGAATTTTTTATCTGAGCGTCCTTTAATCTCAGCACCGCAGTCTAGGCAAAGTTTTTCCATTTGAATTTGAAAATAGGAATTATCCGTGTATAAACGCTTATAAACGAATACAAATAATTAGCATCCGACTAAGTCTCTATCCCATCTGCACCTTTGTATCGTTGCTTTTCAATGGCAGCAAAGAGAAATCAAAAATTAAAAAATAAATATCATATGAGCGATTTAAAGAACAGCGTACGTTTAACAGGCTTTTTAGGAAATAGTCCCGAGATAAAAGTGATTGGAAAAGAAAAAAAACTTGCAAGGCTAAGCATTGCTACAAACTCATCTTATAGAAATGAAAAAGGTGAAAAGATTGAAGAAACCCAATGGCACAATCTGGTGCTTTGGGATAAAAACGCCAATACCGCGGAGAAATATCTTCAAAAAGGAAGCGAAATAAGCATCGAAGGTAAACTTAATACCCGCAATTATATAGATAAATCAGGGGTTAAAAGGTATGTTACAGAAATAGTTGTTAATGAGCTATTACTCTTGAGTAAAAAGCCTTAAAAAAGAAGAGGCCTGGTGTTTAAGCCAGGCCATCTCCACAACACTAAACCAAAATTAGTATCGTTGTTGTTTGTTAATCTATCGTTTTTTAATATTATTAGAAGGCATATACTACAGCAAATGAAAACTGAGATGCTGATTTGGTGTCAAGAGTCGGGCTTGTCACTTTATCTTTAAATGAATCTACAGAAGCGTTATCAAACCTAAATTCAGGAATAAATGTTAAGCCACCTGATTTTAGGTTTGCAGAAACTGTAAGAGCCTTGTACGAAGGCATTTCTACCGCTCCAACATCTTTCCATTTAAAGTACTCTCCTCTTAATCCAAGTGCAAACCCACTTGTTAAATAAACTTGAGGATACAATGCAACGCCTGTATACCCACCATCTTCTGGACCTTCAAAATCGGCTGCATTCAAACCTAGTTTAAATTTATCAGTAACTTGGTAAGCTGTTGTTACGTCGAAAATAGTACCGCATTCTGAGCCGGTCAATACATTTAAATATGCATTCCACCCCTCAATTGGAGCAAGAGATAACTGCGCACCGAAAGCATTTACTCCTTTTAATGGACTAGCTGTATAAGTATTCCACTTATCATTAAATAGCCCCGCCATCAATCCAATTTTACTCGAAAGAGCATAGTTTGCTTTAATCCCAGCATTTTGGAACGGGCCATTCGTAAATAAATAGGAAGTAGAATAATTGAAGTTTCCAACTGGCGAAATCACCTCATATCCGATAAAAGTCCCCATGTAACCCGCTGTCATTGAGAATTTATCAGTGAAAGCATACGTTGCATATAGGTTTTGAATATGGAATGAGTTTGATGCATCAGTACTATCACCAGTAGGAATAGACTGGTACTGCCCGCGAGGGCCAAAAGAAACCTCTCCAACAAATGAAGCTTTGCCAGTAGTTTTCTTTAAAGCCACATCGATCATACCTAAGGAAACCGAGTTATGGTCTGTAGCGAAACTAGTTCCTATATTCGCAGTTTTTGCCAAGTCATACTTATAATAAGCGTCAACTGAACCTGAAATAGTTAAAGGAGTAGAAGTCGAATCTTGTGCACTGGCGGCATGGGTTACCCCTGCCAGTGCAACGATAGCTAGTACTTTGTTAAACATAATTTTTGAGTTTTGATTGTTAAATACGTCGTTTGATTGTTTGTTATTGATTCTTTATTCCATAATTGAAAGATTATTCTGCGCTTTTTTCTACTACCACACCATTCTCGCTAACTAATAATGTTCCCTGAACATATTTTTCGTCGTGTTGAGACTCATCTAATCCTAGTTCCTCATCTTCAGAAGATACACGGATTGGCTGGAAGAAGTTGATTAATTTGAAGATAGCAAATGACACTGTGAAGCTGTAAGCCACAACTATTACCATTGCTTTAAATTGAGTTAGGAAGAAATCGATGTTACCATAGAACCATCCATCGTTACCTGCACTGTTAACTGTTTTTGTTGCAAAAACACCAGTTAGCAACATACCTACGATACCACCTAAACCATGGCAAGGGAATACGTCAAGTGTGTCGTCAAGAGTAGATTTTTGTTTATAGTAAACTGCAAGGTTTGAGATAATTGCCGCAATAAACCCGATGAAAATACTTTGAGGGATTGCAACGAAACCTGCACCCGGGGTAATGGCAACCAAGCCAACAACCGCACCGATGCAAAATCCTAAAACTGAAGGTTTTTTTCCGCGGATAACATCAAAGAACATCCATGATAAACCAGCAGCAGCAGCAGCAGTATTAGTAGTTGCGAAGGCTGAAACCGCTAAACCATTTGCACCTAAAGCTGAACCCGCATTAAAACCGAACCATCCGAACCATAATAAACCTGTACCAATAAGTACATATGGGATATTTGCAGGTGGAACTTCCTGGTGAGCCAAGTGAGCTTTACGGCGTTTTAATACCAATGCTCCAGCCAATGCAGCGCAACCTGCTGAAATGTGTACTACCGTGCCTCCGGCAAAATCCAGCGCACCCATTTTGAAAAGGAAGCCTTCTGGATGCCAGCTCCAATGTGCAAGTGGCGCATAAACGAATAGTCCGAATAATACGATAAAGCTAACGTAAGATGTGAAACGAATACGTTCTGCAACGGCACCCACTACTAATCCTGGAGTGATGATGGCAAACATTAATTGAAATAAAGCGAAGAGTGTGAATGGAATTGTAGGTGCAAGGCTCCAGGGAGCGCCAGAATTAACACCCTTAAAGAAAAGGAAAGTAGTTGGGTCGCCAATAAATCCACCGATTGAATCGCCAAAACAAAGGCTAAATCCAACAATGATCCACATTACGCCTACTACGCCCGCAGCCACCACACTTTTAATCATTGTAGAAAGTACGTTTTTACGATGCACCATTCCACCATAGAAGAATGCAAGGCCTGGAGTCATTAAAAACACCAATGCGGTTGCAACAATAATCCATGCGGTATCTGCACCGTTGTAAACTTTACTTCCGTCAAAATCTGCAACAGACGGAATAAATAGCGCCGCGATTGCGGCAAGCGCCAGAACCACGAATGGCCCCGATTGTTTTACTACATTTTTACTCATTTTGGTTGGTTTTTGTGTTGTTGTGTTGTTGTTTTAATAATAAAAATACGAATTACTTACTATTATTGACATAAAAGTATGGATTTACATTTTAAATCCTAATAAAATTTTAACTTTTTCAAGAAAACATACTTAAAAAACAAAACAAAAGATAAATTAAGCCAACCAACAACCTGTCGTAGGCAATAAAAAACTAAAACAAACAACAAAAAAGACGCAAATAGCATTACACACACCACAACCATCAATAAAGATTAAAAACCGCCCATTTTTTACAGAGATAAAAGGCCATTTGCAGTAAAATCAAAGCAATTCCATTACTATCGTAAAAAATTTAACCACAAAAACGGGAAGTTATTTTAGAAGCTAGCAATAAACGGAAGGCTTCTCGAGAGTGGGGGTTAAACTTTCTAAGGGGACGGAAGCATCCATGGCAGCTACTCCAAAAGGCAGCAAGCCTCAGGACAGAAATTTAAACTTGCCCGTTAAGGTTGATTCAGAATTAAAGGAAATAATTTATTAAACTTCTCTCCCTTATAGTAAGATATATAAGGAATTATATGAGAAGACACGGAGTTCAGGAGCCCTTAAATATATTGAGCCAGAGGATTATTTAAAGATATAAGGCATCTAAACCAGCGCGCCATAGGCTGAGCCTTGAACCACGCCTTTGCTTTCAAGCCTTTTATCTATAAAGGTTTGAATTTGAGATTTTTTCATTCCCCAATTCGGAGCAATTAGCAAATCGTAGTCTGCGAGGCCAAATAAACGCTGTAAAACTAAGTCAGGGCGAAGCAAAGGAATAAATTCGGCTAGAAAATCGGCATATTCCTCAATGGAGAATACTTTAAACGGCTTCCTTTTATATTGAACGCCCATAATTGAACCCTCAACTATATGCAAATGATGAAGCTTCACAAATTTGATCTGAGGAAAGCGGTTTATTTCATCAGCATATTTCAACATCATCTCTTTAGTTTCCCAAGGGAAGCCAAAAATTGTATGCACACAAACATCTAAGGGTGAGTTTTGAACAAGATTTAATGCTGTTTCCAACTCTTCATGTGTACATCCCCTGTTAATTTGAGATAAGGTATCATTATATATCGACTCCATCCCCATCTCCAGGTCAACATCGAGTCCTTGGCGAGAGTAACTTTCAAGTAATGCGATTTTTTCAGCGTCGATACAATCCGGGCGGGTACCTACAGACAAACCAACCACATTTTCAGGAGCAATACTTAGCGCTTCATCATACATCATTTTTAAATAATGTACAGGCGCATAGGTATTTGTATTGGGCTGGAAGTAAATAATAAATTTTTCGGCTGCATAGCCTTTTATCGCCCGTTCCATCCCTTTTTCAATTTGCTCGCGGATAACGGGCGTCTTGCGTGAAAGCTCGGGAGTGAATGAGTCTACATTGCAGTATGAACAACCTCCGTAACCTTTACTTCCATCACGGTTCGGACAAGTAAATCCTCCATCAACAATAATCTTAAATACACGCTTACCGTCATATTTCTTTTTTAAATATGCCCCGTAATGGTTATAACTTCTATGCCCGTAGTCTACCGGAGTTGCCATCTTCTTTAAATTTCGGTTCAAAAGAAAAGAATGAGCGCTAATAATCCTCTATAATTGAACCTAAATAGGGATTTTGTGCCGATATCTTTTTACTTTTAAATCGTTTGCAAAGATAACATTATGGCTCGGTAAAAATTAAAACGGATTTAGATGCTGCGTATTTATTACAAAAAAGACCGTAGGCTGGCAAAAGAGACTGACCTGGAGGAACTTAGAGATATTCCGATGGAAAGTATGATATGGGTCGACCTTCAAAATCCAACTCCAAAGGAGAAAGCAACAATTGAGACCTATTTTGATATAAAATACTCCTCCGAAGAAGAGTCGCAGGAGATTGAAAGTTCATCGCGTTTTAGTGAAGTGGAGGATGAGCTAATTATCAACTCAAACTTTTTGTCAATACGCGAAAAAGGATTTGAGTATTGCCCGGTGTCCATAATCGTAGAAAAAGGAATTTTATTTACCTACCGGGATGACGATCTAAAAACCTTCGGCGAATCAGTAAAGAAGATAAAAGCGAGCCCTGCATCCTACACAAATGGATTTCAGATTTTCTTAACCATTCTGGAAACATCGATTGACCAGGACGCAGATTTGATTGAAGGGCTTGCTAAGCGCATAGCTGAACTAAACCAGCAGTTAACACTCCGTAAAAAACGTTCTGACGAGGAGATCCTGATTCAGATTTCTTCTTTTCAAAATGAAACGATGTCTCTACGAGAGAATATAATAGATAAGCAGCGATTGATTTCGGCCCTGATGAAAAGCTCCATCTTTCCAGAAGAATATATGGGCGTGCTAAGAATCATGATCAAGGATATCAGTTCCCTTCTGGAACATAATAAGTTTGCTTTCGAAAGGCTGGAATATTTACAGGATACTTTTATGGGATTCGTAAATATCGAGCAAAACCATATCATCAAAATTTTTACTGTAGCAACGGTCGCCTTTATGCCTCCGACCCTTATTGCAAGTATCTATGGCATGAATTATAAAATTATGCCAGAGTTAGAATGGCAATACGGTTATCTTTTTGCTATTTTATTAATGATATTGTCTTCTGCCGGCACACTAATCTATTTTAAGAAAAAGAACTGGTTGTAAGGTTTGAGATTATAGGCTAGCGATTCGGGAAAGCCCCCTCTCATGTTAAAAGTTACTTATGACAGATCCTAAATGTTGCACGCAAAGACGCGGAGTTTTTTCGCAAAGCCGCAGTCCTTCTTTGCGCCTTTGCGAAGCCTTAGCGCCCTTGCGCGAAACCTTATCTGCTCTGTCACTTCCCCTTTTCTGTGTTTGAAAAAAATCCCCACTACTTATGACAAAGGATGAAGTTTTAGATTTTTTACGTGAACATGGCAGCAAAACCTTTCAAAATATCTTTGATAATCATGGTGCTGCCGGAAGTTCTTATGGGGTAAAGATTGAATACCTCAAACAGCTTCAAAAAAAGATTAAAAAGGACCATCGCCTTTCTCTGCAGCTTTTCGAAACCGGTATTTCTGATGCGATGTATCTTGCCGGACTTATAGCAGATGAAACCAAAATAAGCAAGGTGAATATTCAGCACTGGGTGGAAACCGCCCCCTGGCCGATGATTAGTGAATACACCGTCCCCTGGATTGCCGCCGAAAGCCATTACGGCTGGGAGCTTGCCTTAGACTGGATAAAATCCAATAAGGAAAATATTGCCAGTGCAGGATGGGCAACCCTTTCAAATCTGGTGGCTTTGGTTCCCGATGAAAAGCTCGACAAAGATCTATTGAAAAATCTTTTAAATGAGATTCCGGGCAGCATACATCAATCGCCCAATAGAGTAAGGTATACTATGAATGGCTTTGTGATTTCGGTTGGAGGCTATGTATCCGATTTAACTGAAAAAGCCAAATCTACCGCTGAAGAAGTTGGCAAAGTTAAGGTTGACATGGGAAAAACAGCCTGCAAAGTGCCTGATGCTATCTCTTATATTGACAAGATGCTTTCCCGAGGTGTAAAGAAGAAAAAGTCGGTACGGTGTTAAATTGAAAATCAAATGCTTGCTAAGCCTGTTTACAAAATAAAACATCATGATAAACTGGCATATCGGTTGTTCGGGGTTTCACTATAAACATTGGAAAGGAAGCTTCTATCCGGAAGATTTAGCGCAAAGTAAATGGCTTGATTATTACTGCCGCTACTTTAGCACCCTCGAATTAAATGTCACCTTCTATCGTTTCCCAAGGTTATCATTCCTGCAAACCTGGCATAAAAAAACGCCCGACAATTTCCGTTTCGCCGTTAAAACACCCAGGCTTATCACTCATTTCAAACAGTTTAATAACGCAACTGAACAATTATCGGATTTTTACAACACGGTTAGAGATGGGCTACAAGAGAAACTTGGTTGTGTGCTATTTCAAATGCCCCCAAGATTTTCTTATAGCGAGGAACGCATGGAAAAAATACTCAACAACCTTGACAATTCTTTTCTAAACGTAGTTGAATTCAGGCATGAAAGCTGGTGGCAAGAAGATGTTTACAAGGAATTAAAAAAGAAAAACATCACCTTCTGCGGCATGAGCCATCCCACTTTGCCTAAAGATATTGTGGCTAACACGCCGTTATTTTATTACCGGCTACATGGAGAAGGCCAGCTTTATGGATCTAATTATGAAAACAGCCGGCTACAACAAATTGTGACCAACATTAAAGAGCATCAGCAAATTGAAGAAGCATTTGTCTTTTTTAACAATGACATTAACACCTATGCGGTTTACAATGCACAAGAAATGCAAAAAATGATTTAGACTTTCCAGTAATCAAGCAAAGGTCCTTCATTTCCAAAAACAGGGTCGGTTTTAGGAAGCGGCACCGCTGCTATATTTTCTAAAACCCTGGGGCGTTCTTCAGGCTTTCCATAATTGATATCGTACTCGCGGCCATCTGCATAAGCTCCTATACAAAGAAAATCCTTACTTGATTTTAGGTTTTTATGCGAGACACCTGCCGGGATGATTACAATATCGCCTCTTATGAGCTCAACGCAAGTACCTTCTGGCCCTCCGAGCTGAACGTCGGCCATGCCGCAAAATATGCCTAAGACTTCGTGACTAGTACTATGATAATGATGATAATCATAGATGCCGTTCTTCCAACCGTTCGTCCAATTATGTTTCTTGAATAGCTCAATCACACAGTCAGCTTCGTCATCAGGGTGCAGCCTCAAAGCGCCTTTATAAACTAATGCCGGAAGTTTTGCATTGTTGGGAAACTTGCCATCGTCATCAAAAATATGGTGAGCCAGGTGGCCATGAAGTATTTCAGATATGCTGTTCATAGTTGTAAGATTGATATACTAACAACCATTTTGCGTTTCTGATTGGAAAAAATTGATTATGACATTTTATTCCGCTTGATTAAATAAGAATGCAGTATCTGATAAAAACCGGCATTGATGTCCGCATCAATCAGGTCAATAGAATATTGGGCGCATTTTAACTTCAACTCTTTCCTGAATTCGGCAACAGATTCAGTGTACTTTTCTTTAACCTGGGATGGATGGATTTTTAGCTCTTCGCCAGTTTCCATATCGACAAAATGAAAGGGACGGTTTTCAAAACCAAAGTCGAGCTCGTGTTTAAAATCCAATACATTGAAAACAATCACTTCATGCTTATTATGCTTAAGATGCTGTAAGGCTGAGAATATATCTGTTAATCTTTTTTCATCTGCACCTGATTCGAACATATCGCTAAAAATAATAACCAAAGACCGTTTGTGAATCAATTCGGCAATTTCATGCAAAGCAGAAGCAACAGATGTTTTAATACCACCACTGTCCTGCTGCATTAATCTTTCTAGCTCCGCAAAAAGATATTTCTGGTGAACTGTTGTCGATTTGGCAGGAGTTGATAATTCAAGCTTATCCGAAAAGCAACTTAACCCGAAGGCATCCCTTTGCTTTTTGAACAAATACATTAACGAAGCCGCAGAATAAATCGAAAAAATTAACTTGTTAAACTCCTTTTTAGGGTAGTACATTGAAGATGAAATATCCAACACCAGCTGGCACCGAAGATTAGTTTCTTCTTCAAAACGCTTCACGAACAGCTTATCAGTTCGCCCATAGAGTTTCCAATCGATATTTTTAATGGAATCGCCGCTGTTATATAGGCGGTGTTCGGCAAATTCCACCGAAAATCCATGAAATGGGCTTTTATGTAATCCGGTAATAAAGCCTTCTACCACCTGTCGGGCAAGCAGTTCAAGGTTTCCGAAATCCTGTAAATCTTTATAGGTGGACAAATCTGGTAACATAGAAGATCACGATTTAGAATGCGATTTACGATTAAAAATCGAATTAGCCCGCTATTCAATTAACAGAATATTGAGACAAAAAGTGCTTCGCTGGAAAATACCAAGGACCTATAAAACAAAAAAATCCATTCGCTTTTGACGAATGGATTTCTATTTAAATATTATTTGTTATGATAATTGCTTAACTAATTTGTCCGCAAGAACTGATTTTGGCACTGCTCCAATTTGTTTATCAACAATTTCTCCATTTTTGAAGAATAACAAAGCAGGAATATTACGGATACCAAATTTCATTGATACGCCTGGATTGTGGTCTACGTTTACTTTACCCACAACAGCCTTTCCTTCATATTCTTTAGAAAGTTCTTCTACAACCGGGCCAACCATACGGCACGGGCCGCACCATTCTGCCCAAAAATCGATAAGAACCGGTTTATCTGATTTCAGCACTACTTCATCGAAGTTTGCATCTGTAATTTCTAAAGCCATAATTATATTTATTAACGAGTTATGAATTCAAATGTACTAATACAATAATCTTACC
>Ga0307408_100001977_pt1 | contig 14790 bp, 13 predicted proteins | sample 322Cmetagenome_FD_202116 | JGI IMG/M metagenome (GOLD analysis project Ga0307408, IMG submission 202116) | Maize rhizosphere microbial communities from greenhouse at UC Davis, California, United States - 322HYB-C-3 | ecosystem: Host-associated > Plants > Roots > Rhizosphere > Soil | place...
GGCGGAGCGACAGTTCGCCGAGTGACTGGAAAGGCAGGTCCGCGAGCAAGAGCACTTCCCCTCAGAAGCTGGCCGGGAATCCGGTCGATCCGTGCGAGTATTTGCGCATCGGCCGCGTGCGCTACGTACGCAGCGTCTGCTCCGGCACTTCCAGCGCCGCGCGGTCCCACGACGCGAGATCCGCCGCCGCCTCGTAGGTCGACTGCAGGAACGTCATCAACGCGTTCTCCGGGTCCGGCGAGCGACGCACGTCGTCGTAGGGCAGCACGAACTCGTGCAACGTGTCATCGTAGCGGGCGGCTGCGGGGCGGACCGTCGATGCCGCGAATCCCGGTGGTTCCGGGTAGGCGTAGCTGTAGAACAGCGGATAGGGCGTGGCTTCGCCGCCCGGCCAGAATCCGGCACTGCTCACCTCGTGCGAATAGGCGTCGCGCACGACACGATCGGCCAGGCCCGGCACGCCCCCAGGGTGCTCGGGTGCACGCCGACCCGAGAAGCGCGTCACCGCGAGATCGAACGCGCCCCAGAAGAAATGCACGGGGCTCGCCTTGCCATACCAGCGGGAACGAAACCGGTTCAGCACGTCGGTGGTCGACGCGATCGCACGCCAGCATCGGTTCGCGTAGTCCCCATCGTAGGAGCGATGCGTCGTGTCCTCGTCGAACGGCACCGCGTCCGGGATCTCGCAGGGCATGCGCCGGATCGACACCGGCATGCCGAGCGCGGTGAGCGCGTGCATCGTCTCGTCGTAGAACTGCGCGACGCTGACCGGCCGCAACCCGATCGCGTACACCTTGCCTTCGCTCGTCTGCAGCCGCAGCTCGTGCGCGACGAAGTCGAACTCGATCTCGAGCGCGCGATCGCCGTACGGCATGCGCCCCGTGCTGAGCCCGCAGATCGTCGGATACAGCGTCACCTGCCAGGTGTGGTTCAGCCACGGCATCTTCGCGAGGCGGATCTTGCCGACGATCTGCGTCCACCGGTGCAGCGTGGCATAGGTGTCGCGCCATGCCGCGTAAGGCAGTTCGGGCCAGTTCGCGTCGCTCACGGCACGCCGCTCTTTCTAGCGCAACGCGACGGTGCGGCCACTCGCCGACGACTCGCGAACCGCGTCGAGCACCTGCTGGCAGCGCAGGCCGTCGGTGAAGTTCGGCGACGGCGACGTGCCGCCATCGATGCCGGCGTTGAACTCACGCACCAGCAGGCGAAACGCCATCAGCCGGTGATCGCGGGCGTCGGTGAACGGCGTGTACTTGGCGGGCGTCGGCAGCTCCTCCAAAGGCGAACCGTCGCGGCTCGCGAGCACCGTGCCGTCCTCCATCGGGTTCGGCCCCGGCTGCTCCGCGAGCAGCGTGCCGCGCTGGCCCATGACGGCGATCTTCGCCCCGCGCGCCGGCGTCGTCGCGAACGAGGCGGTCATCGTCGCGATCACGCCGCTCTGGAACTGCAGGGTGAACAGGAACGTGTCATCGGTCTCGGCCTTCACGATCGCGCCCGTCGCCGCGTCCCTGACGTCCGGCCGCAGGTTCGCGAGCCGCCCGCTGACCGACGCGACCTCGCCGAACCAGTGACGCAAGCCGTCGATGTAATGCGAGCCGAGCGCGCCGAGCAGGCCGCCGCCTGCGCGGTTCCACGCCATCCAGGCGAGCGGCCGCGGCTCCCGGGTCACGTAGCGATCGAGGAACAGCTCGATCGTGCACAGCTCGGGCCGGCCGATGTGGCCGTCGTCCAGCAGCTGCTTGATGAACGCCCGCTGCGGCGTGTGGCGGAATTCGTGACCGACCATCGCCGTCCTGGCGCTGGCTTGCGCCGCGTCGCGCATGGCACTCGCCTCGGTCGCGTTCAACGCGAACGGCTTCTCGCACATGACGTGCTTGCCGGCGCGCAGCGCGGCGATGCTGAGCTCGGCATGCGCGCTCGGCGGCGTGACGATGCCGATGGCGTCGAGATCGCGGCGCGCGATCATCTCCATCGGGTCGGTGTGGACGTCGGGAATGCCCGCGGAGGCGGCCGCCTGCACGAGCTTGTCGCGCGTACGGCTCGACAAAGCGACGACGTCCCAGCCCTCCGAGCGGAAGGCCGGAACATAAACCTGGGTGCCGAAGCCGAGTCCGACGATGCCGATGCGGCGGGAGGCGGGCATGGGGAGTCCTTCGTGCGCTGGCGAGAGGCACGATTATGCGAGACACCGCCAAGGACGCTCGATCAGTGCTTACGCCAGGATGCCGTCGGTGGCCAATCAGGCGCTCGATCGTCCCTCTCGCGGCATGACGCCGTGGCAGGCGACGGACACGTTCGAAATCTGCGGCGGCGCCGGTGACGCCGGCCGGGGTCGACGAGGCGCTCGATCGTTGCTTCGCGAAGGTGACGCAGCAGGGCGAGTGGTGCGGCACCCGATCCTCAGGCGCGATTCCAGCGCTTGCGGGCATCCGCTGGCGTCACGACGAATGACGGCCTGGAACGAGGCGCGCGCCTGCGCCCTTGCCCATCCCGGGCCCGAACGACTCCATGTGGATGCGCCCGGACGGCACATCGCGACGTGCGAGGTCTTCGACCAGCATCGCCATGAACGCGACCGGGCCGCACACGTAGTACTCCGCTTCGGAAGGCGTGTCGAGCTCGGCCAGCAGCCGCGGATCGATGCGCCCCTCGCTGTCGTGTCCGCTGTCCCCGGCCAGCGGGCGGCTGTAGGCGACGTGCACGCGGATGTTCGTTCGCTTCGCCGCGGTCTCGCGGACCTCCCGCGCGAACGCGTGGTGACGACCGTCATGCGCCTGGTGCACGAACCACACCGGTCGCTCGCCGGCCTCGACGGCGAGCGCATGCAGCATGCTGACCATCGGCGTGATTCCCACGCCAGCGCTCAACAGCACGACGGGACGGCTGCTGCAGCCGATGACGAAGTCGCCGGCCGGGCGGCGCGCGGAGATGACCGCGCCGGGCACCACGGCATCGTGCAGACGGCGTGACGCGATACCGTCGTTGATCCGCTTGACGCTGATGCGGTAGTGCTCGAATGCCGGTGATCCGGACAGCGAGTACGTACGCGACACCGGCGCGGCGATGCCCGGTACATCGAGCTCGATCGGCAGGTGCTGACCGGCGCGAAAGCGAGGCAGCGGCCCGCCGTCGTGCGATGCGAACACGAACGAAGCGACGTCGTCGCTCTCGCGCAGCTTGTCGACGAGGCGCAGCGACCGCACCCCTTCCGACCCGGCGTCCCATCGAAGCGGCAGGGCGCCGGGCAGCTCGACGATCTCGTCAATGTCGACGTGGACCAGCCGTCTCGCCTCGCCAATCGCGGCCGGCGCGCCGCCATTCCAGTCGATCGTCGCGCGGCCGGTGATCTGGAGCAGGCTTCCCGTCGAAAAGTCGACGAACGTGAGTCCGACCCTCGAATCGAGCAGCAGGTTGCCGAGCGTGTTGAAGTGGTTGTTGCCCGCGTAGTCGGGAAAGACGAGCCGCGCGTCCGATTCGACCTTCACGAAGCCCGCACTGCCACCGCGGTGCGAGGCGTCCATGCCGAACGCGCGATCGTCGCCGTCGCCGCGGTAGCCGCTGGCGATGAAGAACGTGTCGGCCGATGCGATCCACGCCCGCTGGCGATCGGCGAGCCGGCTCGCACGAGTCGCGATGCCGGGCGACGACGGAACGCGCCGCCACCCGCGCTCGTGGATGTATTGCGGGCAGTTGCCGAACGTCTGGTCGACCCGGCAGACGATCGGACCCGCAGCATCGCCGGCGACGCGGCCGTTCATGCGGTTGCGGCGCCGCGTCGCGAACTCGATGCCGAGGAGGCCCACGTCGTCACCCTTGCGCAGCGCGCCGGCGAGCGCATCGCCCGGCGCGGGCCGAGCGTCGATCACCAGCGTCTTCGGGTCGGGAGACGTCGCGAAACCGGCCGGACCCGCGAGCAGCGTCGCCCATGGGCGTGCGCTCGCGTCGCGGCCCGCCGCGACGATGAAGGGGAGCGACGTGTGGAACGCGCGGTGCTGCTCGGGCATGTACGGGCGCACGACCTTGCGCGCCCAGTCCTCGATCTCGACGCCGACGCGCTCCTGCACTGCGCGCTCGCCGGCGTGGAACGGCGACGGCGTGTCGATCGTCATCGACGCTTCAGCCCGCCGGCGCGATCAGCTCGAGGCGGATGCCACCGGGAATCGCGATCATCATGTGTCGCGTGGGCCCGGCACCCAGCGACTCGGGCGCGAACTCGACGGTGACATCGGCGCGTTCGGCGAGCGACCGCCCCAGCGCATCCAGCGACTGGCCGTCGGCGACGCGCAGCGCGAGATGGTGCAGACCGATGACGCGGCGGCGGTCGAACGGCACGGCGTTCACCGGGTCCTCGGCCTGCCACAGCGTGACCAGGCACGCGCCGTCGCTCAGGAAGACAGCGGGATAGTCGGGCTTCTCTCCCACTTGGGTGAAGCCGAGGGCGTCGATGAAGAAGGCGCGCGTTGCGCGCAGGTCGGGAACGGTCAGGCCGGCGTGGTGCACGCCGTGCGTCCGTCGCAGCGTCTCGCTCATCGCAGCGCTCTCCTTGGCGTATGGGCCTCCCCTCCGCGAGAGGCCACCGGATGCAACGGTAGGCGTGTGCCAAGGTGAAATAAATGCCGCGGTTCGCACTTGATTCTTCCGCTTTACGGAGTAATCTTCGATCGCGATGGACAAGCTCGCCGCGATGCGCGCTTTCGTCGAGATCGTCGACCGCGGCAGCCTCACGGCCGCCGGCGAGACGCTCGACCGTTCACTGCCGACGATGGTGCGCACACTGGCCACGCTCGAGGCGTCGCTTGGCGCAGTGCTCCTTCGACGCACGACGCGGCACATGTCGCTCACCGACGAGGGACGCCTCTATCTCGAGCGTTGCCGTCGCATCCTCGCCGACGTCGAGCAGGCGGACGAGGTGGTCAGCGCACGCGGCGGCGAGCCGCGCGGGCCGTTGGTCGTGTCGGCGCCGCTGATGTTCGGAAGGATGCACGTCGCGCCCGCCGTCGTGGAGTTCGTGCGCCGCTACCCGAAGGTGGAAGTCGACCTGCTGCTGCTCGACCGCGTTGTCGACCTCGTCGACGAAGGCGTGGACGCCGCGGTGCGCATCGCTCACCTGGACGACTCGTCGCTGATCGCCATCCGCGTCGGCGAAGTGCGTCGCGTCGTGTGCGCGAGCCCGAGGCTTCTGAAGTCGGCGGGCGAGCCGAAGCGGCCCCAGGAGCTGGCCGACCGACCCTGCGTCCGCTTTCGCGGCATCGGTCCAGAGCACCGGTGGCTGTTCCGGGACGCGGGGCGCGAGGTCGCCGTGCCCGTGCGCGGAAGCTTCGTGACCAACCACGCCGACGCCGCGCTCGACGCCTGCATCGCCGGACTCGGCTTCGGGTTGTTCCTCTCCTACCAGGTCGAGCCGGCAATCCGTGCTCGCAGGCTGCGCGTCGTGCTGCGCGATTACCAGCCGCCGCCGGTGCCGGTGAGCATCGTGCATGCGCAGGCGCGCATGCTCTCGCCGCGCCTGCGCGCGTTCGTCGACTGGATGAAGCCGCGGCTGCAGGCGCGGATCTGATCGCGTCGGTCGCCGCTACGCGCCCGGGTCGCTACATCGCAACGCGCCTCGTGCCGAACCAGCCGCCGGGCCATCCCCCCGCGCGGTGGAACAGGTAGAGCGCGATCGACAGGTTCAGTGCGTTCCACGCGACGCCGTTGACGAACGCCGCGGTGTACGAGCCGGTGAGATCGTAGGCCTTGCCCGACATCCAGCCGCCGAGGGCCATGCCGAGCAGCGTGAACATGATGACGATGCCGACGCGCCCGCCCGCTTCGCTCGGCCGGAAATGCTCGCGGATGATGATCGCGTAAGCGGGGACGATGCCGCCCTGGAACAGGCCGAACATCGCCGAGACGACGTACAGCGACCACAGGGCGTCCGCGGGCAGGAACATGAGGAGCGCAACGCCCTGCAGCACCGAGCCGAGGAGAAGCGTGCGCAGTCCGCCGATGTGATCGCAGATGTAGCCCGAGATCAGGCGGCTCGCGATGCCGAACGCGAGCATCAGCGCCAGCATCTGCGCACCGCGCGCCGTGCCGAAGCCGAGATCGGTGCACAACGCGACGATGTGCACCTGGGGCATCGACATCGCGACGCAGCAGGCGACGCCGGCGACCGACAGCAGCGCCGTCGCCGCGGTCGGCGACATCCCGAACGGCCGGCCGAGATCGCGCGGCGACGAAGCCGTCGCGGCTGTCGACTTCGACGGCGCGACCACGGCGACCGGAGGCCTGGGCCGCATCAACAGCGCGAGCACGGCGATCGAAAACGCGCAGAAGATCGCCATGCCGAGATAGGTCTGGCGCCATCCGGCGAGCTCGACGAAGTGCTGCGCGATCGGCGGCCATACGGCGCCCGCGAGGTAGTTGCCGCTCGCGCACACGCCGACGGCGATGCCGCGGCGCTTCACGAACCAGAGCGACGTGTCGGCGATCAGCGGCGCGAACATGGCCGCGCTGCCGAGGAGTCCGACGGCGAGGCCGTGCGCCAGCGCGAATGTCCAGATGCTCGCGGCCTGCGATGCGGCTGCGTAGCCGACGCCGAGACCCGCCGCGCCGACGAGCAACGGCACCATGACGCCGAAGCGGTCGGCGAGACGGCCCATCACCATGCCGCCCAGGCCGAAGCCGATGGTGAGCAGCGTGTAGGGAAGCGACGCATCGGCACGCGTGGCGCCGAACTCGCGCTGCACGACGGGAAGGACGGTGACGACGACGTAGAGGCCGCCGTTGCCGATCGTCATCAGCAGCAGCGCCACGATCAGGCGGCGGATCGCGTAGGGAGAGTCGGCCAGGTGGGAAGTCACGACGGGAGCGCGTTCGGCGGGCGGGCGAGCGCAGGATTGTGAAGCAACGGCGCCCGGCGTCAGGGCGACGACGCGATTTCGCAGCGGCGGGGATCAATTCCCGGCGGGGGCGGCCGATAACCGATGGCACATCCCTTGCGCCATCCGCATCGTCGCGAATGCCCGGGCGGGCCCGTCTGTCGCCTGCGGCGCGCGCGAGACGACTTCGAACAAGACCAACGTGTCCACGCCTTCCTCGTCACCCCGCGGCAAGCCCGACCCGGCCAAGGGCGCCTGGCAACACGCGCTCGGCCTCGGCCTTCGTTGCGCGCTGGCCGTTGCGCTCGTGCATGTCGTCCTGATCGCGCTGCTCAACGCCGGCTGGCTGCACCTCACGACGCACGCTCTCGCCTCGATCGTGCTGTCGGGCCTCGTCGTCGGCCTCGTCGGTTACCACGCCGGGCGTGTACTCCACAACGTGCGCGATTCGGTGCGACGGTTCTGGAGCGTCAACGACGAGGTGACGTCACAACCTGCCGCAAACGGCAACTGGACCGATCTCAACGCGTCGCTCGTGCAGCTTCACGAGCGAACCCGCCAGCGCCTGAACGAGCTCAAGGCGTCGAAGGACGCGGTGCAGCGGCAGAGCGCCGCCAACATGCGTGTCGCCGAGCATCTGAAGAAAGCGCAGCGCATCGCCCGCGTGGGAAGCTGGGAATGGGAGCGCGCGAGCAACCGTGTCGTGTGCTCCGAAGAAGTGTTCCGCCTGCTGCACCTCGATCCGGCGCAGTTCCGGCCGACGACGGCGAGCCTCGTTGCGCTGATCCACGAGGACGATCGGCGTGCGTTCCGGCGCTGGTTCCTGAAGATCGCCACCGGCGGCATCGCCCACGGGCTCGAGCTTCGCGTCCGGGCGCGCGACGGCGAAGTGCTGCACCTGCATCTGCTCGGCGAAGCGTACCGGTCGGGCGAGCGCACGATCGGCGTCGTCGGCACGCTGCAGGACGCGACCGAGCGCACGCACGCGATCCAGCAGATCCATCGCCTCGCGTACTACGACGTGCTGACCGAGCTGCCGAACCGCTCGCGCTTCCACGAGAAGCTCGCCGAGACGCTCGATCTCGCCAAGCGCGCCAACAAGGCGTTCGCGCTGATGTTCCTCGATCTCGACCAGTTCAAGCGCATCAACGACACGCTTGGCCATCATGTCGGCGACGACCTGCTGCGCATCGTCGCGCAACGGCTCACACGCGTCGTCCGCGTCGAGGACGGGCCCTCGCGCGGCAAGTCGCCCGAGCGCGACGTGTGCCGCCAGGGTGGCGACGAGTTCATCGTGCTCCTGAACGGCGTGACGAGCGAGGAGCAGGCCGCGCGCGCGGCCAACCGCGTGATCGAGACGCTGGCGCAGCCGATCGCGATCGGACCGCAGGAAGTGTTCGTGTCGGCCTCGATCGGCATCGTCATGTTCCCGCGCGATGGCGAGGACCTCGACACGCTGCTCAGGAATGCGGACGTCGCGATGTACCACGCGAAGTCCGAGGGCCGGAACCGGTTCGCGTTCTATCACGACTCGATGCGCCAGGCGACCGCGCGGCGGCTCTCGCTCGAGCACGACCTGCGCCGCGCGATCGAGAACGAGCAGTTCGTCCTGCACTATCAACCGCAGATCGACATGCAGAGCGGCCGGATCGCGGGCATCGAGGCGCTGATCCGCTGGAACCATCCGACGCTCGGCATGCTGTGGCCGCAGCACTTCATCAGCGTCGCCGAGGAGTCGGGGCTGATCGGCGCGATCTGGGAGTGGGTGTTCGTCACCGCGCTGATCCAGCACAACGCCTGGCGGCAGGAGGGGCTGCCGCCGGTCCGCATCGGCGTCAACCTGTCGAGCGTCCAGTTCAGCGACGGCGGTCTGTCGGGCCGCGTGCAGGAGATCGCGCAGGTCGTCGGCGTGCCGTTCGAGCACATCGAGCTCGAGCTCACCGAGTCGGCGCTGATCGCGGACTTCGACAACGCGCAGACGACGCTGCACGCGCTGCGACAGCTCGGCGTCAAGATCGCCATCGACGATTTCGGCACCGGCTATTCGTCGCTGTCGTACCTGCGCCGGCTGCCGTTCGACAAGCTGAAGCTGGATCACTCGTTCACCGCCGACGCGACCGTGAGCGAGGAGGCGGCGGCGATCGCCCGCGCCATCATCTCGATGGCGCACAGTCTCGACCTCACCGTCGTGGCCGAAGGCGTCGAGACGCAGCAGCAGATCGATCTCCTGAGCGAGATGGGGTGCACGACGATGCAGGGCTACCTCCTGAGCCGGCCGCTCGACGTCGGCGCGATGGGTGAGCTCCTGCACCGGCACTTCCATTCCGAGCCGCTGCTCCCCGAGCCGACGTCGGCCGCCGGCTCCGCCACGGTCGTCGTGCATTGATCGCCGCGCCCGGCGGGCGCCGCGCGCACACGATCCTCCGTCGCCGCGCGAGTGCGCGGACGGGAAATGCCTACGCACCCAGCGTCGCGCGCCGACACGCCGTTGCGTCACGGTCCGCGAACTTCCGTCGGCGCGGGAGGGCCCAAGAGGTCTGGAACGACGATTCGACGAGGAAGCACGATGCGACCCAGGCTCGCCCTTGCCGCCACGACGCTCGCCCTCGTGGCCGGTTGCGCCAGCGACCCGTACTACGGGGGCTACGGCGGTTACACCTATTACGAGCGGCCGTATGTCGGCCCGACCTATTACTACGGGGACGGCTACCCGTACTACGTGACGCCGGGCGTGGGCGGCAGCGTGTACTTCCACTACCGCGACGACGGCCGGCACCGCCACGACGGACGGCGCCACTGGGACCGCGACGACGACGCTGGCCGCGACCGTGGTCCGGCCGGCCGTGCCGAGGTCGGGAGCTACAACGGCGAGGTGCTGGCACCGGGCGCGGGCCGGCCGGCGCAGCCACCCGGCGAGCGCGCGGGGCGCCCGCGCTAGCGTTGCGCCTCACGGCTGACCGAGAAGCTGCGGCCGGTTCGCTCCGATCCAGCGCACGAGGCGGCCGTGCAGCGTCGTCGCGAGCGTGAGAAGCTCGCGCGCTTCCTTGTCGCTCACCGTGGCGAGCCCCTCGTATTCGGACTTGTTGCGACGCGTGTGGTAACGCTGCAGCGTGCTCGCGAGCTTCGACTCGATACCGATCGACGCCGGCAGTGCTTCGAACACGATCGCACGATGACCCAACCCGGTCGACGGCCGGACGTCGTTGACGCGAAGCGCGCACAACGCGAGCGCGTGCGCCGCATCGTAGGCGTGCTTGAATCGTCCCGACGGGCTCAGCGCGGGAATGGACGCGTCGTCGAGCGCCGTGCGCGCGATCGCGAGGAAGCCCGCCACTTCCTGGGCCGACGTGCGCTCGCGCCGGAGGCGGCCCTCACGCAGCAGCAGGGCGAGAGCGTCGGGCACGCTTGCGCTCGGCGATCGACTTGTCGCCTGCGAGGTGGATCATCGGCTGGGCGAGCACCGTCGACACGAAATGATCGCGACGGGCGATCCGCTGCTCGAACTCGCTCCGATCCATCACCGTCGGTGACACCTTGCGGCCCAGCTTCTTCTCGGCGGTGTCGAGAACGCGGTCGAGATCGGCGAGCTCGAGCGGCGTGACGACGAACACGTCGATGTCGCTCTCGGCTGCCGCCTGGCCCCGGGCGATCGAGCCGTAGACGAACGCGAGATCGATCGCGTTCGCCAGCGGTGCGAGCGCTTTTTTCAGCACGTCGGCGATGCCGAAGGTCTTGGTGACGATGCCGGACAGCTCGGGAAAGATCGGCGCGCGGCGGTTGGCACGGTAATGCACCTGGTTGCCGCGCGGCTCGCGCAGCAGCAGCCCGGCGCGCGTCAGCTGCTCGAGCTCGTTCTGGATGGCACTGGCGCCCACGTTGGCGGCGCCGATGATCTCGCGCGTGTAGAACGCGCGGTCGGGGTGACCGAACAGGAGCGCGAGCACCGCCTGCCGCGCGCGCCCGAAGAGCGCGTCGGCGATCGAGACGTCCGCGACGGCGGCTTTGCGTACCATAATGAGGTACGATAGTACCGTAAAGCGGTACGATCCGGCAACCGCGGGTGGTGCTCAGCCCTCGAGGACCGGCCGCGGGCGAGTCAGCGCACCGGCGCTCACCTGGGCGGGTGCCTGGCCGTGCACGAGCCACAGGCCGGCGCGCGATCCACCGAAGCGCACGGCGTCGCCGTCCACGCGCACATGGCACCCCTCCGGCAGCGCGAGCACCGGGACGCCGGGGTTCAGCGCGGTGAACTCCGCCAGCCGCTGCGTGCGCGTCTCGCCGTGGTGGCCGGGCGGCAGCGCGTCGCTGAAGTGCGGGTTGATCTGGAAATCGACGAGACCGAGGGCCTCGAACCCGCCCGGGTCCACGACCGGCATGTCGTTCGTCGTCCGGATCGTCGGACACGCGAGGTTCGCGCCGGCGCTCCATCCCACGTAGCGCATGCCATCGCGGACGCGGCGCTCGAGCGGGCGCAGGATGCCCGCGCGGCGGCAGTGGTGCAGCAGGTGAAACGTGTTGCCGCCACCGACGATCACGCATTGCGCCGCATGGACGGCCGCGACCGGGTCGGTCTCGCGATGGATGCCTCGTAAGGCGATGCGCGCGGGTGCGAGCGCTTCGCGCACGCGGCTCTCATAGCTATCCCATGAATGCACGACGCTCGCGTACGGCACGAAGAGCGCTTCGGGGACGTCGCCGACGAACGCGTGCAGGAGCTCGAGCCAGTCGGTGAGGAAGCCCCGTTCGCCGGTCGAGTTGCTGAGGAGCAGGAGCTGCATGCGATACGCCGTCGACGACCGAGCACGTCACGGTATCGACCGCTTCGCCGAGCGTCAACCGTGGGCGGTCAGTCGGCGCCGATGGTCACGGCGCCGATCGGTGACGCCGCGCGTTCGGCGTCGTCCAGTTCGTGGCTGCGCGTGAAGCGAAGGTGCGTGATGTCGTTGGGGAACAGCATGCCCCACGTCCACTCGACCGCGATGCGGAGCTTGCGTCCGAACGTCGGCATCTGCGAAAGGTAGTAGGCGCGCCACAGCAGCCACGCCGGCAGTCCCCACAGCGGCACGCCGAACAGGTCGGCGACGCCTTTGCGGTGCCCGATCGCGGCCATCGATCCCCGAGCGCGGTAGCGGAAGGCGCGGGTCGGCTGCTGTCGAAGCGTCGCGAGCAGGTTGTCGGCGAGGCAGCGCGCCTGGCGGACGGCGAACTGGGCGGTCGGCGGGGACACCTTGCCGTCGTGCGCGTTGGGCACCAGCGCGCAGTCGCCGGCGGCCCACAGGCCGGGCGCGCCGGGGACCGAGAGATTGGCGTCGACCACCAGTCGCCCGCGCTCGGTGGCGAGCATCATCCGCTCGATCAGCGCGTTCGGACGCGTGCCGATCGTGCAGATCACGGTCGCCGACGGTACGAACTCGCCGGTCGCGAGCAGCACGCCGCGATCGCCCACGCATTTGGCGAGCGTGCCGACGCGCACGTTCACGCCGCGCCTCGCGAGCGAGGCGTGCGCGGCTCGTCCGAGCCGCTCGGAGAGCTCGAGCAGCAGGCGCGGCTGGTCCTGCAGCAGCGTCACGCGCAGCTCGTCCGCACGCACGCGCGGGTAGTAGCGGCGGATATGGGCGAGGCAGTCGACCAGCTCGCCCGCGATCTCCACACCGCTGAAGCCGCCGCCGATGACGACGAAGTGCCCGAGACGCGCGCGGACGAGCGCATCCGGCTCGAGCTCGATGCGCGCGAGGCGACGCAGAACCGTGTTGCGGATGTGCATCGCGTCGCCCACGGTCTTCAGCGCCAGGCCGTGCTGCGCCAGGCCGGGGAGCAGATCCAGTCGCGCGCGGTTGCCGAACGCGAGCACGCAGTGCTCGTAGGCGAGGTCGAGTTCGCCGGCGAGCGTCTGGCAACGAAGCGACCGGCGCACCGCGTCGATCGCCGTGACGCGGCCCATGATGAAGCGCGCCCGTCCGAGCATCTGCCGGATCGGCGCCACCACCTGCTCGGGGAATACCGACGCGCCGACGGCTTCGGGCAGCATCGGGCTGAACGTCGTGTAGCTCTCGTCGCTGACGATGACGAGCTCCCAGCCGGGCGGCAGCCGCCGCTCGAGCGCGCGCACGAGCGCCGTGCCGGCGAATCCGCCGCCGATGATCACGATCGTCTTCACCCCTGCCTCCCCGTGATGGTGTGCCGGGTTGGTCGCGATCGACGCGGCGCCATTACACGCAACGTCCGGGCAGCTTCCAGTGCCGCAACGGCGCGGCGTAAGTTCGCGGCGGGCGCGAGGGACTATGTCGCATCGGACGTTGCATGACCCCGCCGCCGTTCCGGCGGTCGCGGCTAACTCCACCACTTTGACGGGGACCACCATGTTGAAAGGCAAGACCGCGCTCGTGACGGGCTCGACCAGCGGCATCGGCCTCGGCATCGCGCGCGCGTTCGCCGCGCAGGGCGCGAACATCGTCCTGAACGGGTTCGGCGACGGCGCGGCGATCGAGAAGCTGCGTGGCGACCTCGCTGCCGAATTCGGCACCGCCGTGCGCTACGACGCCGCCGACCTCTCGCAGCAGGCGCCGATCGAGGCGATGATGAAGCGCGCGCTGGACGAGTTCGGCGCGGTCGACGTGCTGGTCAACAACGCCGGCATCCAGTTCGTCGCGCCGGTGGACGAGTTTCCCGTCGAGAAATGGAACGCGATCCTCGCGCTCAACCTGTCGGCGTCGTTCCACACGATCCGCCTCGCGCTGCCGGCGATGAAGTCGCGCGGCTGGGGTCGCATCGTCAACGTCGCGTCGGCGCACGCCCTGGTGGCGAGCCCGTTCAAGGCTGCGTACGTCGCCGCGAAGCACGGCATCGCCGGGCTCACGAAGACCGTCGCGCTCGAAGTCGCCGAACGCGGCATCACCGTGAATGCGATCTGCCCGGGCTACGTGTGGACGCCGCTGGTCGAGAAGCAGATTCCCGACACGGCGAAGGCGCGCGGCATCAGCGAGGCGGAAGTCGTCCGCGATGTGCTGCTGCACGCGCAGCCGACCAAGCGCTTCGCGCAGGTCGACGAGGTGGCCGCGCTGGCGGCATTCCTCGCGAGCGACGCGGCGGCGTCGATCACCGGCGCGATCATCCCGGTCGACGGCGGCTGGACCGCACAATAGCGCCGTTGCGCGTCAAGGGAGAGGCACGATGGGCACCAGGCATGTCAAGCGCCGCCAGCGCAACGGCGCCGGCCATGGCGATGGCCGCGGTTCACCGGGCCGGCACGATTCGCTGCCCGGGCAGGTGGTGCTCGTGCTGCAGGGTGGCGGCGCGCTCGGCGCGTACCAGGCGGGCGTGTACGAGGCATTGCACGAGGCGGGCATCGAGCCCGACTGGTGCATCGGCACGTCGATCGGTGCGATCACCGCCGGGCTCATCTGCGGCAATGCACCGGAACGGCGTCTCGAGCGGCTGCGCGAGTTCTGGTCACGCGTCGAGCAGCACGGCGGCGACGATGTGTTCCGCTTCTTCACCGGTCTTGCGAACGTGCCGTCCAACGTCGCGACGATCGTGCAGGGCATTCCCGCGTTCTTCACGCCGAGCCCGCTCGCCTGGCTGGGGGTCCACGCGCCGCTCGGCCTCGACAACGCGGCGTATTACACGACGTCACCGCTCCGCGACACGCTGACCGAGCTCGTCGACCTCGATCTCCTCAACACCTGCAGCACGCGACTGACCGTCGGTGCGGTCAACGTCGCGACCGGCGAGATGCGCTACTTCGACAGTCGCGAGGAGGCCGTCCTGCTCGATCACGTCCTCGCATCCGGTGCGCTCCCCCCGGCGTTCCCGGCGGTGCGCATCGACGGGCAGGCGTACTGGGACGGCGGCATCTTCTCCAACACGCCGATCGAAGCGGTGCTCGACGACAATCCGCGTCGCGACTCGGTGATCTTCGCCGTCCAGA
>Ga0307408_100001978_pt1 | contig 14786 bp, 15 predicted proteins | sample 322Cmetagenome_FD_202116 | JGI IMG/M metagenome (GOLD analysis project Ga0307408, IMG submission 202116) | Maize rhizosphere microbial communities from greenhouse at UC Davis, California, United States - 322HYB-C-3 | ecosystem: Host-associated > Plants > Roots > Rhizosphere > Soil | place...
ATATTACCCTGATCAAGCAAGGAATTCGTGTCACAGAAGCAATCGTGCACGCATAATATGCGCCGTTTACCGCACAATCATTGTCGTTTAACTAAGATTCTCCCGTGAAACTGAATATTCTCCGCTATCCAGACCCTCGTCTGCACAAAATTGCAAAACCCGTAGCCGTGTTCGACGAGCGCCTGGCCAAACTGGTGGAAGACATGGCGGAAACCATGTACGACGCACCGGGTATCGGCCTGGCCGCCACCCAGGTGGACGTGCATGAGCAGGTGATTGTCATCGACATCACGGAGGACAAAACTGGCCTGACCGCCTTCATCAACCCGGAAATCCTCTGGTCGAGCGAAGAAAAACAGGTGTACGACGAAGGCTGCCTGTCCGTGCCGGGCATCTACGACGGCGTCGAACGCCCGTCGGCGGTGAAAGTGCGCGCTTACAACGTCAAAGGCGAAGCCTTCGAAGTCGAAGCCGACGGCTTGCTGGCAGTCTGCATCCAGCACGAAATGGACCACCTGAAAGGCAAGGTATTCGTCGAGTACCTGTCCCCCTTGAAACGCAATCGTATCAAGACCAAACTGCAAAAAGAAGAACGTGGCATCCAGCGCGAAGAAGCGCTGCGCGCCTCTGGTCGCCGTTACTGATACCCGCGGGGGAAGCATGAAAGTGATCTTCGCCGGCACGCCTGAGTTTGCGGCCGTTGCCCTCCAGTCCCTGCACGAAGCAGGTTTCGAGATTCCCCTGGTACTGACCCAGCCCGACCGCCCGGCCGGGCGCGGCATGCAGCTGCAGCCGTCGGCGGTCAAGCAATACGCCGTCAAGCACGGCATCGAAGTGCTGCAGCCGCTCTCTTTGCGCATGGACGCCAAGGACCCGCAGCGTGCGGCGGAAGCCAAAGCCGCCCACGAGCGCCTGCTGGCCACCGACTACGACGTGATGGTGGTGGCCGCCTACGGCCTGATCCTGCCGCGCTCCACCCTCGACATCAAGCCTTGCCTGAACATCCACGGCTCCCTGCTGCCGCGCTGGCGCGGCGCCGCCCCGATCCACCGCGCGATCGAATCGGGCGATGCCGAGACCGGCGTCACCATCATGGAAATGGAAGAAGGCCTGGACACCGGTCCGATGCTGCTGATCGAGCGCACCCCGATCACGCCGCTGGACACCACCGCCACACTGCACGACAAGCTGGCCGCCATGGGCGCCCAGATGATGGTCAAGGTACTGCAGAAGATGGAAAAAGGCGTGGTCGAAGCCGTGCCTCAGCCCGAGCAAGGCGTCACCTACGCCAACAAGATCCTGAAAGAAGAGGCAGCGCTGGACTTCACCCAGCCGGCACGCGAAATCGGCCGCAAGATCCGCGCGTTCAATCCCTTCCCCGGCGCCCATGGCGAAGTGAATGGCACGGTGATCAAGCTGTGGGGCGCTGAAGTGCTGGACCAGGGCAGCAGCGCCGCCCCCGGCCAGGTGATTGCCGCCGACGCCCAGCACGGCATCATCGTCGCCTGCGGCGAAGGTACGCTGCGACTGACCCAGTTGCAAAAACCGGGCGGCAAGCGCCTGCCGGCCGCTGAATTCATCAAGGGCTTCCCGCTCGACGGGCAGCGTTTCCAGTAAATGGACCAACTCGCGGCGCTGCGCGCGCTCCGCCGCGTGATTGAACTGGGCAGCTTTACAGCCGCCGCCGATGTCCTCGGCATTTCCCACACCATCGTTTCGCGCCAGGTGCGCCAGCTCGAAGAACACCTCGGCGCCCAGCTCCTGAACCGCACCACGCGCCGCTTTGCCCTGACCGACGCCGGCCGCGAATACTACGAATCCACCCGTGAAGTGCTCGACCTGCTGGACGAAGCCGACCGCCATGTTGGCCACCACCAGGCCGAACCCACCGGCACGCTGCGCATCAATGCACCGATGGCCTTCGGCACCATCGAGGTAGCGCAATGGCTGCCGGGCTTCATGGCGAAGTATCCCGGCGTGCAGGTGGACCTGGTGTGCAACGACCGCATGGTGGACCTGATTGAGGAAGGTTTCGACGTCGCCCTGCGCCTGGCGCGCGACCTGCCGGATTCAACGCTCGTTGCGCGGCGCCTGGCGACCAGCAAGGTAGTGCTCGTGGCCAGTCCCGGCTACCTGCAGGCGCATGGCGCGCCCAAGGCACCCGAAGACCTGACGCAGCACAACTGCCTGGTCTACACGGCGGCGGCGCGCGCCAGCGAATGGACGCTGGTCGGCGCGGACGGCGCGGAACACGCGGTCACCGTGCACGGCACGCTGCAAGCCAACACCAACGTCGCCCTGAAAGCGGCCGCGGCGGCAGGCGTCGGTATTGCCAACGCCGCCGCCTTCATCGTGCGCGAAGAACTGGAGCGCGGCGCCCTGGTGGAAGTCCTGCCCGGCTACACGCCCCGGCCGCGCGAGCTGTACGCCCTTTACCCGCAGAACCGCCACCTGTCGCCCAAGGTGCGCGCCTTTGTCGACTACGCCGACAGCATTTACATCAACATCTTCTGAACCGCGCGGAACTGCTGCGTAAGGCCGCCCCAGCCCCAGGCCGCAGGGCGCGCGTCGTCGATGTGAATGTAGCTGACTTCATGCAGCTCGCCGAGCAGCTCCTGCAGATCCTTGTATACCGCCGCGATGTAGGCCGACTTCTCGTTGGCCGTATTGGTCTCGTCGGTAACCTTGATGTCGAAGAAGAAGCTGGCCTTGCCCAGCTCCGCCAGCGACTCGCCGCCGACAAACCACTGTTCGCGCGGCGTGTAATGCACGGCGATCGCAGTCAATGCGGGCGCCTTATGCAGGATTTCGCCGGTGTGCTTCATCAGGATGCTGGTGACTTTTTTTGCAGGCACTTGTTCCGGGGTGCCGCTGACGGTGATATTCAGGATAGGCATTTTGAAGCTCCTTCAAAGTGGTTGGTTGATGGAGCCATCTTAGGCGGGCCACCGACGCATTGGTAGTACTTTGGCAACACATGATTTGTGCAAATCCAGCACAAATGCCCAAGTTGATGCTGTTTCTGAATAAGCAAATGCCGAATTTGTCTCGGCGGCAGGGGGCGGTGGCCGAGGGAAAATGCTGCTTTGCCGTATAATTTCAGGTCCACGTTGCCCAATCCGCGATATCAAAATGACTAACACGACCCGTCCAACTTCCAAGACCGAAGCCCAGTTGCGCGAGATCCTCGCGAAACGCATCATGTTCCTGGATGGCGCGATGGGCACCATCATCCAGCAGTACAAGCTGGACGAAAAAGCATATCGCGGCGAACGCTTCGCCGATTTCGCCGCACCGGAAGGCAGCGGTCATCGCGAGCTGTTCGTCAAAGGTAACAACGAGCTGCTGACGCTGACCCAGCCCCAGGTGATCCAGGAAATCCACGAACGCTACCTGGCTGCCGGCGCCGACCTGATCGAGACCAATACCTTCGGCGCCACCTCCATCGCGCAGGACGACTATTTCATGGCCCACCTGGCCTATGAAATGAACGTGGAAGCGGCCAGGCTAGCCAAGGCTGCCACCGCCAAGTACGCCACTGCCGACAAGCCACGCTTTGTCTGCGGCGCCCTCGGCCCGACCCCGAAAACCGCTTCGATTTCGCCGGACGTGAACGACCCGGCCGCGCGTAACGTCACCTTCGACCAGCTGGTTGCCGCCTACTACGAGCAGGTGCGCGGCCTGGTCGATGGCGGCTCCGACGTGCTGCTGGTGGAAACCATCTTCGACACCCTGAACTGCAAGGCAGCGCTGTTCGCCATCGACCAGTACTTCGACGAGCGTCCCGAAATCGAGCGCCTGCCCTTGATGATCTCCGGCACCGTCACCGACGCCTCCGGCCGTATCCTGTCCGGCCAGACCGTGCCAGCCTTCTGGAACTCGGTGCGCCACGCCAGGCCGCTGACCATCGGCCTGAACTGCGCGCTGGGCGCCACCCTGATGCGTCCATACGCCGAAGAACTGTCGCAGATCGCCGATACCTTCGTCTGTATCTACCCGAACGCCGGCCTGCCCAACCCGATGAGCGACACCGGCTTCGACGAACTGCCGGAAGACACGTCGCGCCTGCTGCGCGAGTTCGCCGACGCAGGCTTCATCAACGTAGCCGGCGGCTGCTGCGGCACCACGCCTGACCACATCGCCGCTGTCGCCAAGCTGCTGTCAACCGCCACCCCGCGCGCGCTGCCGCACGTGCCGGTGGCGCAGCGCCTGTCTGGCCTGGAACCGTTCACCATCGACGACGACTCCCTTTTCGTCAACGTCGGCGAGCGCACCAACGTGACCGGCTCCAAGGCCTTCGCGCGCATGATCCTGAACGAGCAGTTCGACGAGGCGCTGTCCGTGGCCCGCCAGCAGGTGGAAAATGGCGCCCAGATCATCGACATCAACATGGACGAGGCGATGCTGGACTCCCAGGCCGCCATGACCCGCTTCCTGAACCTGATCGCGTCCGAGCCCGACATCTCGCGCGTGCCGATCATGATCGACTCCTCCAAATGGTCGGTGATCGAAGCAGGCCTGAAGTGCGTGCAGGGCAAAGCCGTGGTGAACTCGATCTCCATGAAGGAAGGCGAGGAGGAATTCATCCGCCAGGCAAAGCTGTGCCGCCGCTACGGCGCCGCCGTGATCGTGATGGCCTTCGACGAGACAGGCCAGGCCGACACCTTCGCACGCAAGATCGAAATTTGCGAACGCGCCTACAAGGTGCTGACCGAGAAAGTCGGCTTCCCGCCGGAAGACATCATCTTTGACCCGAACATCTTCGCTATCGCGACCGGTATCGAAGAGCACAACAACTACGCCGTCGACTTCATCGAAGCGACGCGCTGGATCAAGAACAACCTGCCGCACGCGAAGATCTCCGGCGGCGTGTCGAACGTGTCGTTCTCCTTCCGCGGCAACGACCCGGCGCGCGAAGCGATCCACACCGTGTTCCTGTACCACGCCATCAAGGCGGGCATGACCATGGGTATCGTCAACGCCGGCATGGTGGGCGTCTACGACGACCTGCCGGCTGAACTGCGCGAACGTGTGGAAGACGTGGTGTTGAACCGCCGCGAAGACGCCACCGAGCGCATGATCGAATTCGCGGCGACGCTGAAAGGCGGCGCCAAGCAGGAAGCTGCCAACCTCGAATGGCGCAACGCGCCGGTCGAAAAGCGCCTGGCGCACGCGCTGGTGCACGGCATTACCCAGTTCATCACCGAAGACACGGAAGAAATGCGCCAGCAGGTATTCGCTTCCGGCGGCCGCCCGATCAACGTGATCGAAGGCCCGCTGATGGACGGCATGAATATCGTCGGCGACCTGTTCGGCCAGGGCAAGATGTTCCTGCCGCAGGTAGTCAAGTCGGCGCGCGTGATGAAACAGGCCGTGGCCCACCTGATTCCTTACATCGAAGAAGAGAAGAAGGCGGAAGAAGCGCGTACCGGCATCGTGGCCAAGCCGAAGGGCAAGATCGTGATCGCAACCGTGAAGGGCGACGTGCACGACATCGGCAAGAACATCGTGTCGGTGGTCCTGCAGTGTAATAACTTTGAAGTCGTGAACATGGGCGTGATGGTGCCAGCCTCGGAAATCCTGGCGCGCGCCAAGCTGGAAAACGCCGACATCATCGGCCTGTCCGGCCTGATCACGCCTTCGCTGGAAGAAATGGCCCACGTCGCGAAAGAGATGCAGCGCGACGAGCACTTCCGCATGATGAAGATCCCGCTGCTGATCGGCGGCGCAACCACCAGCCGCGCCCACACCGCGGTGAAGATCGCGCACAACTATGAAGGCCCGGTGGTGTACGTACCGGACGCCTCGCGTTCCGTCTCGGTGGCGCAGTCGCTGCTGACCGACGAACAGCGCGGCAAATTCGTGGAAGAGCTGGACCACGACTACGCTCGCATCCGCGAACAGCACGCCAACAAGAAAGCGCTGCCGACCGTGTCGCTGGAAACCGCGCGCGCCAACAAGGCCAAGCTGGAATTTGCACCGGTGCGCCCGAAGTTCGTCGGCCGCCGCGTGTTCAAGAACGTAGACCTGGCGGCGATCGCCGAGTATATCGACTGGGGTCCATTCTTCCAGACCTGGGACCTGGCCGGCCCCTTCCCTGCCATCCTGACCGACGAAGTGGTCGGCGAAGCAGCATCGAAGGTGTTCGAGGAAGGCAAGGCGCTGCTGAAGAAGATCATCGAAGGTCGCTGGCTCACCGCCAACGGCGTGATCGCGCTGCTGCCGGCAAACACGGTCAACGAAGACGACATCGAAATCTACACCGACGAATCGCGCTCGGAAGTGGCGTTCACTTACTACGGCCTGCGCCAGCAAGGCCTGAAGCCTGTGATCGATGGCGTGCAGCGTCCGAACCAGTGCCTGTCCGACTTCATCGCGCCAAAGGATTCCGGCAAACAGGATTACATTGGCATGTTCGCGGTGACCGCGGGCCTGGGCATCGAGAAATACGAAAAGCGCTTTGAAGATGCGCACGACGACTATTCGTCGATCATGCTGAAGGCGCTGGCTGACCGCCTGGCCGAAGCCTTTGCCGAGTACCTGCACGAGCGCGTGCGTAAAGACCTTTGGGGCTATGCCGCCGATGAAGTTCTGAGCAACGAGCAGCTGATCAAGGAAGAGTACCGCGGCATCCGCCCTGCTCCTGGCTATCCGGCCTGCCCTGAGCACACTGTAAAGGCGGATGTGTTCCGCGTGCTGAGCGCGAACGAGATCGGCATGGAACTGACGGAATCGTTCGCAATGTTCCCAGGCGCCGCCGTGTCGGGCTTCTACTTCGCGCACCCGGATTCGAAGTACTTCACCGTCGGGAAGATCAACGAGGACCAGCTGGTAGACATGGTTGCTCGCCGTGGTGTCGCCAAGGACCAGCTGGAGCGCTGGCTGGCGCCGAATCTTTGATCACAAAGGCCGCTTGTCTGAGCGGCCCCTCTCGCCTGCGGATTCAACCGGTCGACGCAACACATTGGTGAAACAGTTGAGCCGGCGTTTCGTAGTCTAGCGTTTTTCTGGGTCGTTCGTTAAGGCGATTGGCAACGGCATCCAACTGGCCCTGGGAGTAACTCGACAGATCAAGACCTTTCGGGAAATACTGCCTCAGCAGCCCGTTGGTGTTTTCGTTTGATCCACGCTGCCAAGGATTCTTGGGGTCGCAGAAGTACACCTGGATATCAGTCGCCAGCTTGAAGCGCTTATGATCAGCCAGTTCCTTGCCTCGGTCCCAGGTGAGGGATTTATAGAGTTCCTGCGGCAGCTTCATGGCGTGCTGGATCAAGGCGTTGACCACAGTCTCGGTATCCTTCCCCGTTACTTTCACCAGCATGACGTAACGCGTCTGGCGTTCGACCAGTGTGACGATTTGCCTGTTATGGCTACCGAATAAAAGATCACCTTCCCAGTGGCCTCGGACGGCTCGATCTTCAGCCGTGGCAGGACGTTCGCTAATCGATACCGCGTCGGTAATCCGGCCGTGATCATCCGTTTTCATCGTGTGATGGCGGGAGCGGCGCATTACTCGAGTTCGTCGCAAATGCTCAGTCAGCTCCTTCTTCAAGGCGCCGCGGGCTTGGATATACAGGCTGCGGTAAATCGTTTCGTGTGACACTTGATGGGCCTCGTCACCTGGGTATGCGCGCTTGAGCCATCCAGCAATTTGCTCCGGTGACCATTGCAACTGAAGCTTGGCAGCCACTGTTTCTGCCAGAGCTGGATCCTCCGCCAGTCTACAGCGCTTAGGACGCCTGGCTCGATCCCAAGCGCGCTTGTCGGCCTGGTTTGCCCGGTATAGCGCCTGTCCCCCATTGCGTTTGATTTCCCGGCTAATGGTGGATGGTGCCCGGCCAAGGGAATCCGCAATGGACCGAAGTGAAGTACCCGCAACCAGAGCGCGTGAGATTTCTTCGCGTTCCGATGAGGTCAGGGCCAGTCTGGAGCGGCAACGTTCAACGGGACGAATGCCACCTGAAACAGCAAAGATGCCTTGTGCTGACGAGTGGCTCCGGCCAAACATCTGGGCGATATGCTGGAGAGAATCACCTTGCTGCCAGCGCTCCCACATCATCGCCTTTTGGCTTTCGGTGTAATGAATCCGAGGTTTGTTTTTCATCGCAACACTCCTCCTGCCAAAGCAGTTTATAGTGTTGCGTCGACCGGTTGAATCCGCACCCCAACTCGGACTTTCGCACATTTTATCCAACCCAGCCTATAGCAGACTTATACGTCTACCTTTGATATCTGCGTTGTCGGTCACTTGCGCTTATCTTCGCAAACAAGCAGATTTCCAAATTCTTTTCTGTTGGTGCAATTCAAACCGCAAATGTACGCACCTTGTTTTTCAGCGATGGACATGTTTGCGCGTACTTTTCCAATTGCAGCGGCTTGACATTCATCAAAGGTTTTGAAGTTTCCAATGATGTATTGTTCGGACTTTTCTGGGCCAGGCACGTCATTAATGTCCGGATAGACGAACGCCGTCCATTGGTCTGACCGAGAACATCCGGCGACCGCCAGCACTCCGAATGCGAGTAACAGTGTCTTCAAAGTGCTCACGGGAAGTTCCATTAGATCTATTTTCGCCCGTCAGGGCGTATTGAAATGTGAACCCAATCATATCAGGCCGCTATTGGCCGAACTGGGTCGGATTATACGTTCATGAAGAGTTGTTGCTGGTGATCATATTGGGGGGCGTCCTTGGGACCTGCAGTAAGCAACTCTTCGGGAATGGTTTTGGCGAGCTCGTCGAATTCAATGCCTGAGTATTCTTTGAGAAAAAACGTGACTTGGCAAAGGTAGTCGTATGCCGATCGCTCGGTACGGGTAAAAGACAGGCCTTCCCTCGAAAGCCTTGAAGTGGCTAAACGCAATATTAATCTGTCCCGGAATGCGTTCGTAGTTATGGCTTATGAAGAGCGCAACAATTCGGTTGATGATGAACACCGGATTGAACCCAAAGCGGCCCGGAATGTATGTTTGGCTCGGGAGCAAACCTTCAGCATTTAGGCACCGATGAAACGCGTTGATGGTTGCCCGTGATGTTTTCGGACCTTCGTTTCTCATGTATTCACTCAAGAACGTATAACGCTGGACGCAACTGGCCGCAGCAGTGCACAAATGGCGGCTTCTGGCCGTTAGCGTTAAACCTCACGCGGCATTTTTTGGCAGACAACCTTCGACCTGGATCAGTTTGGGCCGAGGCATCACCACGGCCTCCACCATGGTTTCTTTGCTGAAGGGCTGAGCTCAGATATGAAGATCCTCTGAGTTTTTTGGACCAGCTTCCCAGTGGCGTACTCAACGGCTGGAACTTCACCGCTATAGGGGATAAGTAGATAAACCGAATCCCCGGACGCATGTTCTAGTAATGCTACTAAAGTATGGCAGTCATCGGTGCTATCTGCGGGAGGCAGGGAAATGCTGTTAGCTGTAGCGTCAATGCCAGGGGAATGGTAGAAAATTCCCGCAGCCTGAATTTCCCCTGATTTCGCCTTTTGAGCGAATTGCTTCTCAAAGTGCTCGATCGTTTCCATAACCGATAGCTGCGTAGAGCCATCGGTTGTAAGTGCATGACCAGAAAGTTCGCCATCGTTGTCAATTGTTGCTGCGTGAGGTGCGAACATGCCTTTGCTATGAAAATGCTGTACGACAGGAAGTACGCGTTGAATTAATTCATCGAGTTGTGCGTGTAGCGCCATGTGTGTATCAAAGTCCTCTAATTCTAGGGAATATTTCCATCGGGCACCCCAATCATATCAGGCCGCTAATGGCGGTAAGCACTTGAAAACCCCACCGTCAATAGAACTGCGAGGAGTAGAGGTCATATGTGTAGAGCGAGCCATCTAGGTTGTATTTTAGTACGGCAAAGCAAATATTCGATTCGATGATTCCGCATGACTCGCCTTTGACTCCGCCAATTGCGCAGAAGACCCGTACGTGAACGGAGGCAGGAATCAGGTCGCATTGAAGCGCGACGGTGCAGACGTCATGCTGGCACATCGGTGGGATCTTGAACAGTGCTCCGTCGAGTTCGACAGAAAGGCTTTCGCCTGCTGGCAGATCAGCAAATAGTTGCTCGTTCAGGTCGCGTGTGACCCGATTATTTGGAAACAACGCCGCAAGTTCATTTGAAATTTCTACGAGATTCAAAATTTCTTCAATCGCTCAAAGTATTTGTTGAAATGCAGGTAAATATCACATGCCGTTCAGGCCGGCGATACCGTTCGGACGGTCGCTGTTGGCCGTAGGCAGCTGCAGGTTTTTAAGCTTCAGTGCCGTCAGCGTTCCAATAACGCCAAGTACCTGCTTCGACACCTTTCACGTAGGAGCCTTCTGCAGCCACCAGTCCATTTTCATGAAAGTCGCGCCAGTTGCCCTCCTCCAACCCATCAACGTAGGTTCCCTCCGAAGCACGCTCGCCGTTGCGATGAAATGCAGTGAACAAGCCGTGGCGCACCCATTTCGAGCCATCGTTCGCCATATAACGAGAGTAACGATACTGAAGCTCGCCGCTCTTATGAAAAATCTCAGCAATATTTAAATCCACTAAATCCCCAACACCTTTCCTCTACTAAGCCGGAAACGTCGGCTTTTGGCCGTTAACCGAATGATTCAATAATCTTTGCGATGTCTCGACCAATATTGTCGACACGCCGACTTGCTCGAATTCGGGCCGTTAATCCCATCCAACCTTGGATGTCCGGATTCGCCCCGTGCTTCAACAGTAACTCGACCATTTCAGAATAATTTCCTTGAACGGCGAGGCTAAGGGGCGTCTCTCCAATCATTTCCTCGTCATGACTGTTCACATCTGCGCCCAATTCGATAAGAAGCTCTGCCGCTTGGTAACGCTCGTCTTCGACAGCGTAGTGCAATGGCGTGCGGCTCAAGTCGTCAAATGCATCAATATCGAAACCCTCGCTGGCAAGACGCGATATTTCGCTGAGCGCACCGTCCCTCGCAGCGCGATGTAATCGCTCCGCTTCAAACCAGTCTTCACGAAGTGCCATGCCCTACCTTCATTTTTCCCGCACGCTCTCTGCGTCCGCTAGTGGCCGATCTCTGACCGCTCAACGTGGAGAAATAACGGCGCACCTCAACGGCTCCGAGCTAGTTGAGGGCGGAGCCGGCAAATGCGAGCCATTCAGCGGTTGAACGTTGCTGACCAAGACCTAGAGCATCGAATTCGTCGAGCGCTTCCCCAGTGACGGAAACACCCAGGATTCGGAGTGCATCATTAATGGGCCCATCTGTCGCGAATACCGGGCCATATGTGCAATTGCCTTCTGAAAAGACGGTAGCGCCTTGTCCTCCATCTCCGCCAAAGTAGTCTGTTTCAATGTAGACAAGTTGCTGCGCCTTCGACGCCTGTGCAAGCCAAGCTTTGAATTCAGGTGTCAGGAACTCGAAATTCTCGATTATGGATGGCGGTTGAATTCCACACGCGGACAGGTAAAAGCTGTCGTCGACCGGAATGAGGCAGTACCCTTGGGGCAACAAGACACTCTTGAGATTTTCAAGCGGTGTATCTATGGTAGAACCTCGAACAATGATGGCGTGTATGTTGTGCATGAATCGTTTATATCTTGTGTGGCTAATGAGCGAGAAGACCTCTCGGCTGCTAACTTTTGCTTTTGGCCGAACTCAGCCAGCGGACTTCACTTCCCGCACGGCGTCCAACCAATCTTCCCACATTGCAGGGTCTGCGGGTCGGCCGTCTGAGAACACGCTGGTGCTCATGCTTCCCAATAATGCGCCAACGTCGTCCGAGCCTGTCGTTTCGAAATGTTTTTCGAGGAACCGAATCATGGCTTTGTAGCCCAGCTCTGCGTCAAATCTTTCCATTACATGCACTTTCTGTTTTCGGTTCTCTCGAGGTTCGCAATTGGCCGACAGAAGCCGACTCATGTGCGCTCACGCATGTAACTTCCGATTACCTTGCCGTTCAGCTCAGTCTCCATTTCGTAAGTCATTCCCAGGCGCTCGGCAACACGACGCGATGATTCATTGCCAGAACTGATAAGAGCCCGAACTTTCAGTTCGCGTCGAACCTCAAACACATAATTCAGGACCGCCGCAGCCGCCTCGTTCGCAATTCCTTTCCCCCAGAAAGCTCGATAAGTATTCCATCCCATTTCCATCACGGTCGATTGCTCGCGAAAGAAAGCCCCCACACTGCCGACGAGCTGGCCAGTCTGATTATCTTCTATAGCCCACCAACCAGCTCCGTGGACGAGCCATAATCCAGCATGTGAAGTGAAGATTCGCCAAGCCGTCTGACGGTCGGCTGAGCCTAAGTGAACTGAGCTTTCCGGATTCGCCAAATGGTCTGCAAATAAGTCGAAGTCGGCGCGCCGATATTCGCGAAGCGTAAATCGTTCTGTCTGAAGGTGCGGTACGGAAGTGGTGAACGCGTGATTCATCATGGGGGCATCCTTGACATGCAGGTGGCTGCGGCGAGTGCGGTGGTGATCTTCATGAGTTTCCCAGGCCGCATTAGCGCGCCTGGGCCCGGAAGCGCCAGATCGCCAGCGTCCCAAACACTACCGCAAACGCGAGCTGAACGCCAGCAGTCTGCAGCGCCACATCCATCCCCATCCCGCGCCAGGTCATGGCGTCCAGTCCATCAACCGCCCAGCGCGTTGGCACGACGAGAGTCAGCTGCTGCATCCAGGCCGGGAACACAAACGTCGGCACCCAGGCGCCGCCCAGCATCACCAGGATCAAGGTAGCAAACGTCGCCAGGCCGCGCGCTGCTTCAGGTGTTTTCCCGAAAGCTGCGATCAGCAATCCGAATGCAGCAGTCATCAGCGCAAACGCCACCACGACCACTGCGAAGCCCGCCACATTGGTGATCTCCACTTTGAACATCAGCATCGCGGCGAAGAAGATCGCCACCATCAGCCCCGCCGCAATCATCGCACCCGACAGTGCACGCGACAGCAATACTTGCGACATCGTGACCGGCGCCGCCAGCAAGCGGTTCCAGATGCCCATGCGGCGCGCCAGCAGGATGCCGATACCGACATCGATCCCCATGAACAGGATGAACTGCACACCCATGCCCGCAAACGCGTGTGCGTAGCCGTTGTACTTCGGTCCCGAGCTGAGTGCTTCATCCTTGGTGGTGAACGGCACGCTCAGGCCTCCACCTCCGCCCGACTCCTTGGCCGGTTTGGCTGCTTCGTGCTCCTGGAATTTCTTCAGGCTGCCCAACAAGCCAACCAGCGCTTCCTTGTCCTCGCTTGCGGGAGAACCTTCCAGTTTCTTCAGGCTGTCATCGGTGAATTTGGCGCCCGTCGCGCCGCCGCCCATCACCTCGCCTGTCACGCCCTGCATGATGTGTTGGGTCAGCAGGCCCTTCACCATCGCCAGCACGGTTGATTGCGAAGGGTCGTAATACACGGGCAGTTCCGGCTTGCTGCCAGGCTGGAACAGCGACTGGCCGGCAGCATCGCCGAAACCGGCCGGGATCACCACGGCCACCATCAGCTTGCCCGCACGGACTTTGTCCTGCGCTTCCTGCAGGCTCATTTCCTTGACGGTCAAGTTGGCATCGGCCTTCAGCGAATCGCCGACTTTGCGGCCAATCACGCTGCTGTCCTGCTGCACCAGGCCGATCTCGATCTTGCTGGTGTTGCCACTGCCGGAGCCGCCGAACAGCGAGCCAAAGAAAGCTGCCAGCACGATCGGCATCAGCAGATTAAGCATCAGTGCACGCTTGTCGTTCAGGTAGAGGATCAGATCCTTGCGGATCATTGCAATAATTGCTGTCATCGGAATTCCTTAGTCGCGCAAGGTGCGGCCGGTCAGGGAAAGGAAGATATCTTCCAGCTTGGTGCGGGCGGTGGCGAAATGGGTGAGCGTGTGTCCCTGCTCGTCCAGCCAGCGCAGCACCGGTGCGGCATGGGCTGCACCGTGCAGGCTGATGTCCAGCGATACGCCCTCGCGGCGCACGCCGGCGACGCCCGGCAAGCTTGCCAGAGATGCGACCAGCAATTCCGCCGGCAGGATATCGGTGTCAGCCAGTTCCACCTGCAGCGCGGCTTGCGTAGGCAGGCGGCGATAGAGGTCCGCCGGCGCCGCATCGGCCAGCACCTTGCCGTGGTCGATGATCACGATATGGTCCGCCAGCCGCTCCACCTCTTCCATGTAATGGCTGGTGTAGATCAGGGAGCGGCCCTGCGCCTTCAACGCTTCCAGGGTATCGAAGATGGCGTTGCGGCTTTGCGGATCGACACCAACCGTCGGCTCGTCAAGAATCAGCAGCTGCGGATCGTGCAGCAGCGCTGCGGCGATATTCAGGCGGCGCTTCATGCCGCCCGAGAACGTGGAAGGCTTGTCCTTCGCACGGTCGGACAGGCCCACCAGCGCCAGCACTTCCTCAGCACGTTTTTTCAGCGCTGCCCCCTTCAAGCCGTACAGCGCGCCGAACAGCTTGAGGTTTTCGATTGCCGGCAACTCTTCGTACAGGGCCAGGTCTTGCGGCACCAACCCCAGCTTCTGCTTGGCTGCGCTGGCACCTTGCGTCACTGGTTCGCCATCCAGCGTAACGGAACCCGCGTCCGGCTTGATCAAGCCACAAATCATACTGACCGTGGTCGACTTGCCGGCCCCGTTTGGCCCCAGCAGTCCAATGGTCTGCCCGCGCTGCACCTTGAACGAAACGCCATCGACCGCGCGCCGCGCGCCAAAAGACTTGCTCAACCCACTGACACTTAACACTCTTCGTCCTCCGGAAAAAAAACGGCGCCGCTACTGCGGCGCCGCTATCGATGCGTACACCTCTACAGGGC
>Ga0307408_100001981_pt1 | contig 14779 bp, 17 predicted proteins | sample 322Cmetagenome_FD_202116 | JGI IMG/M metagenome (GOLD analysis project Ga0307408, IMG submission 202116) | Maize rhizosphere microbial communities from greenhouse at UC Davis, California, United States - 322HYB-C-3 | ecosystem: Host-associated > Plants > Roots > Rhizosphere > Soil | place...
CACCGAACTGTTGCTTCCCCAGCGCGTGACTGAGGACGACGACCGGCGCATCGGTCTCCTCGTCGCGCCCAAAGGGTCGCCCGATCGACGGCTGCACCCGCACGACATCGAAGTACTCCGCGCTGACAGGCAGCAGGCGGATACGCCTGACGTCGTCGCCTGTGCCAATATCCGCGCCGGTTTCGCTGTACAGGAAGAGCGCCGCGATCGACGAGAACGACGACATGCTCTGGCGATAGTCCAGGAAGTGCACCGGCGTCACGACACCACGGCTTTCCTTGCGCCGGATATCCATGTAGTAGAGCCTAACGAGCTGCCCTGGCTGCTGATACGGTAACGGCTGGAGCAGCACCGCGTCCACCGCGCTGTACACCGCGGTGGTACCGCCGATGCCCACCGCCAGCGTCAGGATGGCGACGGCGGCGAACCCGGGATTTCGCGCGAGTGTCCGCAGCGCGAACGCGACGTCCCGCTGCCCGTCATGAAGGAATCGCGTCCCGCGCGCGTCGCGGACGTCGTCCTTCACCCGTTCCACGCCGCCGAGCGCGAGGGCGCTCTGGCGGCGCGCCTCGGCGCGGCTCACTCCGCGCCGTTCGAGCTGCTCGGCCTCCATGTCGGCGTGGAACGCCAACTCCTCGGCCAGCTCACGTTCGTCGCGTCGTCGGAAGATTACCGACCGGACGCGCTCGGTGATGTCGGTCCACGTGCTCATGCTCAGCCTCCGTCCGGTAGCAGTCGTGCATTCATGACCCAGTTCACCGCGGCGGATGCTCGACGCCACGATGCCTCCTCGAAGCCGAGCTGTCGCCGCCCGGCGGGGGTAAGCTCGTAGTACCGCGCCCGGCGACTGTTTTCGGTGACGCGCCAAGATGTCGTGAGCCATCCGCGCCGTTTCATCCGGATGAGCGCCGGGTAGAGCGACCCCTGCGTCACGAGAAAAACGTCCTTCGACATCTGCTGGATGCGCTGCGCGATCCCCCAGCCATGCATGGGTTCGAGGGAGAGGGTCTTGAGCACCATCATCTCGAGGGTGCCCTGCAGCAGCTCGCCCGGTTCGCCGGCCATCGCTTCTGTCTCCTTCAGATCATCTGAAGGTAGGACAGGGGCAGCAGGAAAAAGGTTGTACCTGCGTTCCAGCGCTTCGTATGGGGTCAGACTCCGTACGCATCGTTCTGTCGCTGTGTCGGACGGCAAGCCGTGGTCGTCTCCCGTTCGACCCGGACCTTTGGAGGACATCGTGGTCGACTGGCTACGAGCAACGACAGTGACCGGGGTGGCCCTGCTGGCTTTCGGAGGCGTGGCAATCGCACAGACGCCGACCGGCCCGAAGAAGCCACCTCCACCGGCGGACTCGCTCGGTGCGATCACCGAGCGAGGGCGACTGCTCGCTGGATACGACGGCGCCGCGTGGATCGCGTCGGACAGCATCATGGCTCGGCGCCCGGCAACCGGCACCCTCTCCGGGTACGTCGCGCAGCGCACCAACGGGAGATGGGTCGTCGCGTAAGGACTTCGGCAACCGCGACCGCCCCTACAACGCGGCGGTGCTGGAGCGGAATGACGGAAGCCTCTACGTGTATCTCATGCCCGCGCAGGTTCAGGACGGCGTATTCCCACTGGGTGCTGACGCGCGCTAACCACTTCGCGGCCGATGGACGCACCCTGGTGGCCAAGCGCCAGCTGCATAACGCGCTGCTGGAGTTTTCCGCGCGCGGCGACTCGAATCACACACTCCAGGCAGGTACGCACACCGCCATTCTCGATGACATCCCGGAGGACACCGACGTCTTTCACGTCCTCGTACGCCAGTCGCGCGTGCCCGACTACATCGTGACGGACGCGTTCCTCTACATCATTTATCCCGACGGAAGGATTCGACTGGTTGGACGAAGGGAGGACGTCCTGGGCACGAAGGACAGCCCGATACCCGCGAAGAAGCCTTGACGGTCAGCCGCCCAGCATGCTGCGCACGGCCGCGCGGCTCACCTTCCCCGCTGCATTCCTTGGAAGCTCGGCCACGAAATGAATGGTCTTCGGCGCTTTCACGGACCCGAGCTCGGCCTTCACAAAAGCCACGAGATCCGCAGCGCTGACCGCGGCACCGTCCGCCACGCGTACGGCGGCGTGAACCGCCTCACCCCACTTCTCGTCAGGCGCGCCGAATACGCTGCACTCGGCGACCGAGGGGTGCTTCGCGAGCACGGCCTCCACGTCACCCGGGAAGACCTTGAACCCACCAGTGTTGATCAGCTCTCGCAGCCGGCCGCGAATGTAGACGTAGCCGCGATCGTCACGCATCCCGAGATCGCCGGTATGCAGCCAGCCGTCCACAATTGTCTGCGCCGTGAGGTCGGGCCGATCGAGGTAGCCGTTCATCACGAGCGGCCCTCGCACGACGATCTCGCCGGTCTCGCCGTTAGGCAGCAGATCGCCCGTCGGTGCCATGATCGCCACTTCGGCCACCGTGGACTGCCTGCCGATGGACGTCAGGTTCTCGTCGTGCTCGAGCTCTCGTGCCCGCATGGCGGTAATGATCTGCGGCGCCTCGACCTGTCCGTAGGCCGTTTCGATCACGGGGCCGAACACGCGCTGCGCCTCGCGAATCTGTTCCGGCCGCATGGGGGCCGCGGAGTAGATCAGGTGGCGCATGCTGCCGTAGTTCCGAGTCGTAACGGTCGGATCCTCGAGCATGCTGTAGATCAGCGTCGGCGGCGCGTATATCGTCGTCACGCCGTACCTCTCGATCGCGTCGAGCACGCGGGGCGCCTTTGGCTCCTCGAGCATGACGTGCCGGCCACCCACCGAGAGGATGGGCAGCACAAAGCACGACGCGCCGTGCGTGAGGGGCGCCGCGATGAGGTTGACGTCGGCGGTGTGGAGATCGAAGCACGCCAGGATGCCTTCGATCTGGGCGCTCACGCAGCGGAGTGACTGCACGACGGGCTTCGGCGCGCCGGTGCTTCCGCCACTGAACTTGATGATCTGCGCATCGCGGTCGTTTCGCGGGATGACGGTGGGATGGCGGCCGTTCCATTCGCCGATGAGACCGCGCACGCTCGGCATTTCACCTGAAGTCCCGCTCGTCTTGCCGAGGACGACGGGCGCGCCGATGGGCGTAAAACGATCGAGACACAATTCGTCGGCCACGAACAACGTGGGCCGCGTGACGCCGATCATTCGATCGAGATCGGCGCGGCTGTTCGTGGGGTTAAGTGGCACCCACACTTTGTCCGCCGCGTACGTGGCGAGCAGGGCGACGAGGTGCTCGACCGTGTTGCGCGCGCAGATGCCGACGCGGCTGGCCGGATCGGGATCGAGTGACTGCAACGCGGCCGCGAGGGCGTGCACGGCGGCGAGCAATCGGCGATAAGTGAACGGCTCGCCGGGGCCGGCGATCGCTATCGCGTTAGGCGACCTGTCGGCGCGGTGATAGAGGTGCTCGATTGGCTTCATTGTCTCGAGAGGGCACACTGAAGACGGGAGACGGCAGAGAACTGCAGACGGGAGACGGCAGTGGGCAGATGGCAGACGGGAGAGAAACCGGGCCCCTCTGTCCTCTGCAGCCCGCCGTCTGCTGTCTGCCGTCTGCTGTTCTCTGCTGTCTGCCGTCTCTCACGGCCCGTAGCGCTAGCAGCGTCCACGTTGCGCGCGCCGTTACAAGTACCGCTCGCGAAGAATGCGCATGTGATGCGCCACATGCCCCGCGGTTATGTGTGCGAGTGCTCGCACTGTGAACGGGTTCCCGCTCGCGATCCCGCGCTTCGCCCACGCCTCGTCAGGCAGGTTGCGGAAGAAATACAGCGTCGACTGGCGGACCGTGCGGAACTCCGCCACGAGGTCGCTCAACGAACGCTCATCGAAGCGCACGGCCGCGATCGCGATGTTCTGATCGAAGCTTGGCAGCTCCCCAGGAAGCCCGCGTGCAAACCAGAGCGCACGGAACACGAACATGCGCTCACAGTCGTTGATGTGGCCGACGACCTCGCGAATGCTCCACTTGTCGGGGGCGTAGCGATGGAGCGACTTCTGCTCAGAGATCCCGCCGAGCACCGAGACGGTCTCGCCAAGCTGCGCGTCGATAATGCGGCGAACGTCCTCGCCCTTGGGAACCTGGTCGATGTACGTGTAGTAGTACTCGGCCGCTTCGGTCCGGTCCAGCAAAGTCGTCGTCATGAAGGAACCTGTAGGGTGACTTGTTCCTGCCTGGGGAGGACGCTACATCAACGGTATGAGCTCTCCGATTCTCGGGCTGCATCACGTCACGGCAACGGTCGATGAGCCCCAAGCCGATCTCGATTTCAGCGTCGACGCCCTCGGTCTGCGTCTCGTGAAGAAGACGGTGAACTTCGATAACCATTTCGTCTATCACTTCTATTATGGCGACGAGGTCGGCCAACCCGGAACGATCTGGACCACGTTTCCCTACAAGGGGCGCGGCGTTCCGGTCGGGACCAAAGGAGCCGGACAGATCACCGTCACATCGTTCTCGGTTCCTGCCGGCTCGCTCGACACCTGGAAGCGTCGGCTTCGCGAACGTGGCTACACCGTAACCGATGTCCCGCCACGGTTCGGCGAAGAGTCGATCATCGTCACCGACCCGTCGGGACTGGTGATCGAGCTCATCGCGAACGATGCAGATTCGCGTCGCGCGTGGACCGCCAGCGGGGTCGACGCCGGATCGGCGGTGCGCGGCCTGCACAGCGTGTCGCTCGAGGTCCGCGATCCGCATCGGACCGTGGACTTCATGAAAGAGATGCTCGGCTTCGAGGTGGTCGACGAGATGGAGGGCCGCATTCGCGTTGCCGTGAACGGTGACGGCCCCGGCAGGCGGATGGACATCGTCCATGCCAGCGATGCTGCGTGGGCGAGGAACGGCCTTGGCACCGTGCACCATGTCGCGATGGCGATCGGCAGCGACGACGATCAGCTCAAGATTCGCGAGGAGCTGGTCGGGCATGCGCACGTGACGGACGTTCGCGACCGGCAGTATTTCAAGTCGATTTACTTCCGGGAGCCGGGCGGCGTCCTGTTCGAGATCGCCACGATGCGGCCGGGCTTTCCCGTCGACGAGCCGGTTCCCGAGCTCGGGAGCGCGCTCAAGCTGCCACCCTGGGAGGAGCCGCACCGGGCCGAGATCGAAGCACAGCTGCCTAACGTTCGCTACTGACCGCTATCCCGACCATGCAGCCACACGCTGGCCAGCCCATCCTGCGCGCCGGAGCCGCACCCGACGCCGCGCGGGCCGCCATGATCATGATTCACGGCCGCAATGCCGGCCCGACCAACATCCTGGACCTCGTTCCAGTGCTCGATCGACCAGACTTCCTGTACGTCGCCCCGGCAGCCGCCGGAGGAACATGGTATCCCCTCAGCTTCATGGCCCCGCGCGAGCAGAACGAGCCCGGCATCTCGTCGGGTCTCAACGTGATCGAGTCACTGGTGAATGATCTCATGACGGTGTTCGCGCCGCACCAGATCATGCTGCTCGGATTTTCGCAGGGCGCGTGCCTAACGTCCGAGTTCTCGATTCGGCACCCCCGGCGCTACGGCGGCGTGATGGTGCTGAGCGGCGGCCTCATCGGCCCACCCGGCACCTCCTGGGACACCGTGACGACGTCGCTCGACGGGACACCGGTCTTCCTGGGCTGCAGCGACGTCGACTTACACATCCCGGCCGAGCGCGTGCTCGAGAGCGAGGCGGTCTTCCGCCGCCTCGGCGCCGCGGTGACCCGCAGGCTCTACCCCGGCATGGGACACACCGTCATCGGCGACGAGATCGAGCAGGTTCGGCAAGTCATGGACGCCGTGCTACAGCCCGCCGGGCCTGACCATTCATGACACGGGTTCTCATTATCGTTAGGGGCGCCATTGGTCTCGCCACGATCGCGTGGGTCGCGGTCGCGTTCGCCGCGGGGTGCAACACGCCCCAGGTCTCCGCCAATACTCGGACCCGGACCGCGGACGACTCGGTCGAGCAGGTCATGTTCGGCGCGCGGACCGTGCTCGTCTCGAGCGGGACGCGTCGCGGCGAGGTGGCGGGCGATACGGTGTCGAGCTTCGATGCGGCCACCAGATTCGAGTTCCATGGTGTCCACGCGATGTTCACGAGTCCGTTAGGCAGACCGCTCGGGACGCTCACGGCACGGACGGGCACGTACCGCGTGGGCCACGCGTTGTTCGACGTGCCCGGCCCGGTCACGATCGTTTCCGACACGGCGCGGCGGCGTCTCGAGGGGAACACCGTTCGGTACGACGTCGTGCAAAACCGGCTCTCCAGTGACAGCGCGTTCGTGGCGACGGCCGGGACGCGACGACTGACGGGGGTCGGCTTCACGGCCGATCCCGGGCTGTTCAGCGTGAAGTGCCTGCAATCGTGCACCGGCTCGCTCGGGCAGTAAGGGAGATCACATCACAGACGGAGTCCACCATGCGCCTGGCAGCGTTAGGCTCCATGCCCGCCCTGATCCTCGCCACCGCCACGCTCGCCGCGCAGGCCTCCACCGAACCGCCCAGGCAAACGGAAGCCGCCGCGTACTCCCGCTACGAGCTCCTCGCCCCCGGGTCGGCCAGGTTCCGCATTGTTTACGAAGTGTCGGCCACCACGTCCGGCGCCCGGTACTACTTCAATCCGATCCGAAAGGGCAGCGTTTCCAGCGATGAGCGCGTGACCGACCGCGCCACCGGCGCGACGCTCGCGTTCGACGTCGTGAACGGCACGGTGGCGAAGGCCGGCGGCGTGCGCGGTGCGGACTCGACGCAGGAATACATCCGCGTCACGCTCGCGCGCCCCGTCCCACCCGACGGTGGCGAGGCCCGTGTGCTCATCGACAAGACCTACGAGGACGCGAAGAGCTACTATCTCGACGGCGACGACCTCGTGTTCAACCGGTCACTCGGCATCAAGCGCAATGCCGTCGTGCTGCCTGACGGCTACGAGCTTGTCGCCTGCAATTACCCCTCGCAGGTGTTGCAGGAGGCCGACGGCCGCATCAAGGTCTCGTTCTGGAACGCCACGCCCGCCGAAGCGCCGCTCGTGCTCCGTGCGCGCAAGGCATCGGGCGTCACGGCGAAGCCGTCCAGCGTTCCCGCGAACCGCCTCGACGAACGCGCGAACCAGAACCGCGAGATCGTCTACTTCCTCCAGCAGCCGGAGTCGCACGCGTTCGATCTCTACCACGATTACACCGAGTCGCGTTCGGGCACGAGCACCTACCTGAACGTCGTTCGCGCCGGCAGCACGGTGTCGAATCCGTCCGCCCGCAACCTCGATTCGGGCGAGATGCTTGCTCACGACGTCGTCGTTGGCGATGCCATAACGCGAGCGAAGCTCGACGTCGACAACGTCACGCCGTCGACGGAGGTCGTCGTGTTCCGTTTCCCCGCCGTGAAAGCCGGCCAGTCGATTCGCCTTCGCATGTTCGAGACGTACACCGACACCGCTCGCTACAAGCTCGTCGGGGACGAGCTGGTGTGGGATCGCGGGTTCGGCCGACCCGCAAACGCGGTGGTGCTTCCGACAGGCTGGGTGCTCACGAACAGCTCGATTCCCGCGACGGTGACCACCTTGCCCGACGGACGAGTCCGGCTGGACTTCATCAACCCGCGCCCCGACGAGATCCAGGTGCTCATCACCGCACGACGACGCTGATCCGCTCGCTCTAGGCACTTCTGGGCACTTGTCTCCGCGCCACCCGCGACACAAATCCAGAACGTCGCGAGGAACTCGAACGTTCGCCCGGAGGTGCCACTGTGTCGAAGAAGATCCTGATGATCGTCGGTGACTTCGTCGAAGACTACGAGGTCATGGTCCCGTTCCAGGCCCTCCAGGCCGTCGGCCATACGGTTCACGCCGTGTGCCCCGGGAAACGCGCCGGCGAGTTCGTGCGCACCGCCATCCACGACTTCGAGGGTGACCAGACCTACACCGAGAAGCGCGGCCATAATTTCACCGTCAATGCCACCTTCGACGACGTCGACGATTCAGACTACGACGCGCTGTGCATTCCCGGCGGCCGCGCACCCGAGTACCTCCGGCTCGACGAGCGCGTCCTCGAGATCGTGCGGGCGTTCGTCAAGCGGAAGAAACCCGTCGCCGCAATCTGCCACGGCCCGCAGATCCTCGCCGCCGCCAATGTCATCAACGGCAAGCGCATCAGCTGCTACCCGGCGGTGAGCCCGGAAGTCCGCGTCGCCGGTGCGGTCTACGCGGACATCGGTATCGACGAAGCGGTGAGCGATGGGATCTTCGTCACCGCGCCGGCATGGCCGGCGCACCCGAAGTGGATCGCGCGGTTCCTGGCAGCGTTAGGCACGCGGGTCGAGCACGAATCGCTCGCAACTGTCTAGGTGGGTTTATGAGAGTCTCGTCCACGAACAACAAAGACCTCACGCGGATGAACCACGATAAAAACGATGACGCGGATTGGCTCCGTGGGCACTGACACTCCCTTCCGCTCAACAGGCGCTCGGATTTTTGTTGAAACCAAGCAACCGTTTTTTCGAGGCTGGGATGGTTGGATGTCCTCGAAAGAATCCGCGTCATCGTCGTGATCGTCTTTCATCCGCGTTAGGTCTCGCTGTTGTTTTGTCGTCGAAACGGCGCGAGCGAATGAGCCCCGTGTTTCGCGGGCCATCATCGGACGTGGACGGGTCGAGACCGGGCTACCCTGAAAGAGTTTTGAGTAAGCAGTTTTGAGTCACCCAGTATTGAGTCCGGCGTACCGGATCTCGGCAACTCAAAACTGAAATACTCAATACTGCCAACTCAAAACTCTTTCAGGGTTGCCCGTCCTCGACGCCAGCCACGTGCGACAATGCCGGGCGAAGACGAGGAGCTCACTCGCTGGTCGTCCCTAACGCGATGCCACTACCCCGTTCGTATCTAGCCGTCGTCATTGCCGCCGTCTCCGCGCTCGGGAGCCAGCCGCAGCCGTGTGACGTCTTCTGCCATGCCCGCCTCGCCGCCCGGGCCGAGTCCGCCGGGAACGTGGCCGAGTATGCGTCGCACATCCGAGCCGCCTTCGGGATCGCGCCGAGCCACCCGGGCGTCGTCTACGCCATGGCGCGGGCGTTCGCACTCACCGCCGCACCCGATTCGGCCGTCGCCTGGCTCGATCGCCTCGGGCGCATGGGTGACACTCGCGATCCGAACGCAGATTCCGTGTTTCGATCCAGCCGCGCGCGACCCGGCTATGCCGACGCCCGCAACCGGCTGCTCGCCAACCGGTTGCCGATTCTCGATGGGAAAGTCGCGTTCGAGATCGCCGACCCGGATTTCCTCCCCGAAGGCATCGCCTACGACAGCGCCCAGGGGCGGTTCCTGATGGGAAGCCTCGTGCATCAAGCGGTGGCCGCGTTCGCGCCGAACGGAACATCCACGACGGTCGTGCCCCACGCACCGGACATGCTTCGCGTCGTCGGTGTGCATGTGGACGCGCCACGGAATCGACTGTGGTTCGCCACCTGGGCACCAGATTCGACGCCACGCGCCGATTCCACCACCGAAGCACAAAGCCTCACCCGTCTTTTCCTGGCGGACCTCGGATCAGGACGCGTTGTGAAGTCATGGGTGCCGGACGGCGGCCGCCCCGGACATCTGCTCAACGACTTCGTGGTGACCGAGGACGGAACGCTGTTCATCACCGACACCGACGAGGGATCGATCTTTCGCCTCGCGTCACCACAGGACACACTCGAACGCTTCCTGCGACCCGACCCGGTCCGGTTTTCCGCGACCAACGGCATAACGAGCGCCCCGGACGGTCGCGTGTTGTACGTCGCGTTTCTCCAGGGGATCGCCCGCGTGGATGTCGAATCGAAGTCCGTCGCGCTGATGGCGGCACCGGACACGGTGAGCACCGCGTCGATCGATGGACTCTACTGGTATCGCGGGTCGCTCATGGGCGTGCAGGGCGTCCCGTCACTCGAGCGCGTCGTGAGGTACTCGCTCTCCGCGGATGGACGCAGCATCACGGCCGGCGCGGTGCTGGAACGTGGCCACCCGGTAGTCGTCCAACCCACGACCGGGACGCTGGTGGGTTCACGCTTCTATTACATCGCGAACAGCCAGTACGGTCGGCTCGACAACAACACGAATAACTTCTCGCCTCAAACCGGCTCGCCTGTTCGCACGGCCGTTCGCGTCATCGAGCTTCGGCCGTGATGGCGCGCGACGTGACAGCCAGCAGGTCGGGACGGAGACACGCCGCGTTCCCGAGGTAGACGGGCGTTAGGCGCCGGCCGTCGGAGACGCTCACGTGCAGCAGCACCCGGACGCACCGCTCGAGCATACCGTCCGTCTCGAGCTCGGCCACGCACATGAGGGGAACATCGGTCCAGCCAAGAGCGCGGGCGGACGTCGCGGGGTTGCGGCTGCGAACGTCGGGAGTGGCGGAAAAGATCGCGCTCACGAGATCTCGGTCGTCGATGCCGTTCGCTCGAATGAGCTGTTCCAGCAGCTCGTGTACCGCGTCGTCGACAGCGGCAGGCGTATCGGCTTCGACCGTGATTGCACCGCGGACGGCCGTGAGCCGCGGCTGGGTGGGAATCGGGTGCTCGAGTCGGGACGTCACCATCGCCACCCATCCTTCGCCTTCACCACGGCGAAACGCGTGGCGTTGGCGGGATTATCCTGCACCCCTTCCGTGATCACGACGAGGCCGTAGAGCTGCGCGACGCCCGAGCCGGCGATGACGGCCAGCGAGCTGGATTCGGTGGGCGCGTACGGCGAGAACCACGGCGTCGAGGCCTGCCGCGCGGCCTCGAGCCGCACGCGCCTGCCTAACGCGGCAAGCTCCCGCGCCGCGCCGGCCGTATCGTGTGCGATGCACGGCTGCAGCGTCCGATGAGTGGCGAACAGGCGCTGGCACTGCGCCAGCGCGGTCGGGTGGCTGCCGACGTAGCGGATGCTCGCGAGCGACGCGCCCGGTAACCCGAGCAGGCAATGCACGACGGGCACCGTCAGCTCCGAGACGGTCTCGAGACGAGACGCGTGGTGCGCCAGCAGCGTCGACGTGTCCTGGATCTGTCCGATCGTCGAATTCCAGACCGGTATGACGGCGTAATCCACCCGCCCGCGACCAAGCAGTCCGATCGCGTCCGCGAACGTCGGTGCGGCGACCGCGGTTGCTGCGCCGCGCCACTCCCGGGTGATCGCCATCTCGCCATAGGCGCCGGGCTCGCCCTGATATGCCACGTGCGGCGGCGTGGCCACTCGCATCTCCATCATGCGCACACCCGAAGGGCGGAAGGTGAGCCGCTCTCCTCGAACGTACGGAGCGGGACGGCGACCGGGATATCGAGCGAACGCCCGCACGTCGCGGCCAGCGCCGCGACCGTTCGCATCATGCTGGCGAACGCGTCGAACGTGAGCGACTGCGCGCCGTCCGAGAGTGCATTCGCGGGATCGGGGTGCACCTCGACGATCAACCCGTCCGCACCGACGGCGACCGCGGCGGCGGCGAGTGCCGGAACGAGGTCTGAGCGTCCCGCCGCGTGACTCGGATCTACGATCACCGGGAGATGCGTCTCCCGCTTCAGAACCGGAATCGCGGAGATGTCGAGCGTGTTGCGCGTGGACGTCTCGAACGTGCGAATGCCGCGCTCGCACAATATCACCTGCGTATTGCCCTGAGCCATCACGTGCTCCGCCGCGAGGAGGAGCTCGTGCACGGTTGCCGAGAAGCCGCGCTTGAGCAGCACCGGCGTCTGGCGTTCGCCGACCGCGGCCAGCAGCGAGAAGTTCTGCATGTTGCGCGCGCCGATCTGGATAACGTCGGCAACGGCGTCCACGGCGTCGATGTCGCGAGCATCCATGAGCTCCGTCACGATGGGCATGCCGATGACGTCGCGCGCTTCGGCCAGCATCTCGAGCGCCGCGGTGCCAAGACCGCGAAACGCGTACGGCGAGGTGCGGGGCTTGAATGCGCCACCACGAAGCAGCCGCGCGCCCGATGCGCGAACCGATGCGGCGGAAGACAGCAGCATGTCCCGTCCCTCGACGGAGCATGGCCCGGCGATGACCGTGAATGCCGGACCGCCGATCGTTTCCCCAACGACGCGGACGGCAGTCGCGGGTTGGGTCGGAGTGGATCGGGCTGAAAGACGATTGTCCGGCATCGAAGAGCTCCTCGTTCTCGGCAAATAGCGCGGAAACAAAAAGAGCCCCCGAGATTCTCGGGAGCTCGTAGCAGGCTGTTGCGGTGACCAGCGTCTATTTCGTGCGCGCGCGCCTGTAGCTCCCGGAGAGTGTCCAGTAGCTAAAGTAGTAATACGAGGTGGCGGCGGCGCGGTTCGACATGGTCCGCCAACCTTAACGACTCAGTCGGTACTCGCGCAAGGCGGAGTTTCCTACGCGGGCCGCCTGCCCCAGCAGGCGTGCAGCAGTTCCCGGAGGAACCACACCGTGGGATCGGCGAGCGCCGCGGCCATGACCTGCACCTCGCGCCGGTCGGATTCGTCGGCGCCACCCTGCTCATTCATGACCTCGAGCGTCACCGCCCACCAGCGCGCCCAATCGGACCCGCCGCGCACCGCCTCGGTGGCCGCCTCATGGCGGATATCCTGAAGGCCGCAACGCTCGAAGAGTGCCGGCAGCCTGCGCCCGAACGTCTTGTCGTACCCGCGGACCGTCCACCAGTCTCCGTACCGCCAGCCACGCTGGTAGCCATCGTAGAGCGGGCGCGTGGGGTCGACCGGAGCGCACGTCCCCCAATCGGCGTCCTCGTCGAGCAACCAGCCACCGGGTCGCAGACATTCCGTCATCCGCCGGATGGCTAGTCGATAGTCCGACACGACGAGATCGATAACGCCCGAAGGCACGACGAAGCAAGCGCGGCCACCCACACCGGTCCGGAGACTGGTTGCATTTACGACCGATCGGTCGTACTATTTGCCGCCATGGCAAAGGGCAACGTAACCAAGACTCGCATCGTCGAGACCGCACTTCGTGCCGCGAGCGTCGGCGGGCTCGAAGGCATCACACTCGGCAAGGTCGCCGCAGACGTGGGCATGTCGAAGAGCGGGTTGTTCGCTCACTTCGAGTCGAAGGAGACACTGCAGGTCGACGTTCTGAACGCGGCAGCCGGGAAGTTCGCGGAGGTCGTTGTCGCGCCTGCGCTCACGGCCCAACGTGGTGAGCCCAGGCTCCGCGCGCTGTTCGAACATTGGATGGAGTGGGAGCAGCTCGAGAGCCTCCCCGGCGGATGCGTGTTCATGCACGCGTCCGCGGAGCTCGACGACCGACCGGGCCCGGCGCGCGATGCGCTCGTCGACCACCAGCGGCGTTGGATGGAAACGCTGGCCAAGGCGGTTCGGCTGACGATCGAGGCGGGGCACTTTCGCACTGACGTGGACCCGTCGCTCTTTGCGTTCCAGCTCTATGGCATCGTGCTGAGCTACTATCACTCGGTGCGACTCTTCAGGGATCCCGACGCGAGGTCACGCGCGGTCGCAGCGTTCGAGTCGGTGGTCGCCGCGGCCAGACGGACCGGCGCGTAACTGAACCCTTCACCGCACGTCGCCCGTGTCACGTAACAGTTCTCCGGTAGCAAGAAATAGCACGACCGATCGGCCTGTTCCGCTTCCGCTGCGAGCGTTGCGCCTCTGGTTCGCGCTCGAATCGCGCTTTTCGCCGCGCTCGGCTGAACGACGAGCCGCACGTATCTTTGCGACACCACCGCGGCAGAAGAGCCGCAAAATCGTATCAGGTGTTCACTCGAGTGAGCCGACACGAGCGTATAACGTCCATCTGAGCGATGGCCCCCTCTGCGTATCCGCGACGACGTTCGGCGACGGGCCGCCTGCCATGCTCCTGCACGGCTGGGGTGGGTCGGCGAACGACATGCTTCCTCTCGCGTGGGCGTTCGCGCGGGCCGGGTGGCGATCAGTCGTGTTCGATATGCCTGGCCACGGACGGTCGCCACAGCGCGAAAGCTCTCTCGTCGAGTTCCTCCGCGCGATGCAACTCGTCGCCGGGGCCCTCGGCAATCCCGAGATCATCGTTGGTCATTCGTTCGGCGGCGCCGCGGCGGTCTTCGGCATCACGGAGCTTGGTCTCCCGGTCCGCGCGGCAGTGCTGTTCTCGCCGGCCCCCGGTCCGGCGTACTACGTCGACCAATTCGTTCGCGCCGTTGGCCTGCCGGCGAAACGGACAGACGGAATGGTCCGGCAACTCGTCGAGCGCGTCGGGCGGCCAATGGAATCGCTCGACGCCGTCGTGGCGGCGCGGTCGGCGGACGTGCCGGCGCTCATCGTTCACGACCCGCGAGATCGCGAGGTGTCGTTCGAGTTCGCGGAGCAGATGCGCGATGCCTGGCGAGGCAGCCGTCTCGTGCCCGCACCGTCGCTCGGGCACAAGCGCATTCTTCGCGACGCGACGATGATCGACACGGCTGTCGACTTCGCCCGGTCGCGCGCTCGGGGTTGAGTGCAGGCAATTCTAGTCGCCTAACGGTATTACCACAGATGGCACAGCGGTCACGGGAACGACAGGTTCAGAGACAGCAATTGAATGAACCGCGGAGGACGCAGAGAACGCGGAGCACAACCGGTCCGGAATGAGGTCTCTCCGCGACCTCCGCGTCCTCCGCCGTTCATTCGTTTTCTCTGTGACCTCTGGGACCTCGGCGGTGCAGTTGCCCGTTCCTTTGTCCGCATGACCGCCGGCTGCACCTGGACCGCCACTCACTGCCTGCCTCGCCTGACGTCTCGGCCGGCTGGTAGCTTCTCCAGGTGAAGATCGGTCGACTCTGGTTGATCATCGCCGCCGCGTGTGTTGTGC
>Ga0307408_100001983_pt1 | contig 14771 bp, 16 predicted proteins | sample 322Cmetagenome_FD_202116 | JGI IMG/M metagenome (GOLD analysis project Ga0307408, IMG submission 202116) | Maize rhizosphere microbial communities from greenhouse at UC Davis, California, United States - 322HYB-C-3 | ecosystem: Host-associated > Plants > Roots > Rhizosphere > Soil | place...
CGAGGAAAAGCATGTCACGGGTGTGCAGCCGAAGGTGGAAATGATGGTTGTTCGGGGTGGTGCACTGCCCAAGCCTGAGCGGCGTGTTTTCCACCCGAATGACGTTGAGCGCGAGAAAGCGGTCCAAGAGGAAGAGAATGGCGCGTGGGAGCAGCTGATCGTAGATGGAAAGCCTTTACTGGATTCAGCTCGAATGAAGGAGTTCTCTTCAAAATACGCCACTGCACTGAAGAACTTCGAATCGACGGCCGCGCGAATGGCCGCCTTGCATTGCGAATGGTTGCTGTCTGACCAGCTTTATAACTGGATGCAGTCCGTGCACGACGACGAAGACATTCGAAGCGGCTATGCGTATCGCGAATCTCTTGCCCAATGCATCGGGCACGGTGCCAATACTACGCAGTGCAAGGAACTCTTGCTCGCATGGCTCAGTGCGGAAAGCGTCAAAAATAGCAAGAACTTGCTTGGGAAAGCATTGCTGTTTAATCAGGCGGAGCTGATAAATGCCGCCACGCCTCATCTTAAGTCCAGTGACTTCCCGACCGAGGGGATTCTTAATCTTTATAAGAGGGCAATTGAAAAGGTATCGAAGACCGAAGAGGGAAAACTGGTCGAGAGCCTTATTCTGACAGTTGCCAATGTGTTGATAGAGGCGGTGCAACGCCCAACGTCATATGTGGCTCGAAACCTGGTGATGGCGGGACTTAGCCTTACCGGTCGTGTAGTCATTGTGGCGACGCAAAAGACCAAGCGAGAATTATGGGACTGGATCAGTTTGTCTGTGCGTAGTGGCTCAACGCCCTTGTGGCAAAACCGGCAGCAGGCAAGAGCCGCAGCGTTTGATGCAGCAAAGACCGGGGTCAAGCTTCGAAATGAAGCGTCAACGCTTTGCATACTTGAGCTTGATATGAAGTCGATTGCTCAAGACGGAGCGATTTACGCCGATAGCGTTCGGCAGGTGAAAATTCCCGGACTAGAGCAAGGAAAGAAGTGGCTTGGATCTTCCGCACCACGCGAGTTCAGGCTCGGGATAGTGACGGCAATAGTCCAATTGATCGCGTTCGGTTTCTCCTTCAAAGACCTGAATGACAACAACCGCTACAACGAGTTCGAAACAAGGGCCAAGGCTACGAGCGCAACGGTTAGCGTACTTGCGACGGTAACTGAATCTGCCGCAATGACAGCGCAGAAATCTGCGACACACCCGCTTTCACTATACCTGCTAGATCATTGGAAGATTACGCCAGCTAGATTGGCGCGTATCGGAGGCTTCGCTAGAGTGATCGGAGGTTTTGCCGGGTTAGCTGGTGCCTATTTCGATTTTCAAAAAGCATACATCGCTATGGAGAAGTCGAGACGCGGGGCAATGACTGCTTATGGAGTATCGGGCTTTATTGGGGGGGTACTCGGTTTTTACGCCATCTTCGGGAATCCAGCGCTTTGGGTAGCGCTTTTGGCAGCAGTTGCGTTTGCCGTGCTCTTGCCTTATTTGAACCAAGCAGAAATTCAGACATGGCTGGGCCGTTGTCACTTTGGAGCTGACCAAGATAGGTACGTATCGAATGAAGAAGAGCTGAAAGCATTTAACGATGCAGTCGGGGGATGAAATGGATGAGCGAGTCTTTCCTCAAAAGCGTGGTTACCCTATTCCTGAATGGAATATGAATCATCGCCTTCCATTAGATATTAGAGTCGGCCCGTTATGTGCGGATGATGGAACAGTGTTTCGAACTAACTCGAAATATATGGATGTCTGTGATCAGCCATTCTGCTCCAGACAATGGGCTGTTGGCGGCTTCTTCATTGCACTAATGTGTACAGGAGCTGCTTTCTTCTTCTCGATGGCTCCCTTTCTGAAGAACTGGCTCGCATCCGGAGACATCTCAGGTTCGATTCAGGTATTCGCAATTTTTTTACCTGCGGCACTTGGATTCGGTTATCTGACATTTCATGTCGGGCGAGATGAGTTCTTTTCGCTTACACGTCGCACGATTCGCTTCCATCGAAAGGAGAAAAAGTTGTTCCTGATTCGCCGTCGCCGCTTCTTTGCAAAGCCTGGTGCAGGTGACGTCTGCTGGGAAGTTCCTTGGTCTGACAGGACCATCTTCTGCGTTCACAAGGGAAAGAAGACTGGCTTCAACAATTATCAGATCATGGGATATGTACTCGACGAAGCAGGCCTGGTCGAACGTGCGTTTGCCATTGGGAAGGATTGGCTTGGCGATTTGGGACTAGAGTACCTATTAGCGCAGTGGAACTACTACTGCACCTACATGAACGACGGCCCTGAAAACCTACCTTCGCCAATGCTCTATTTGTCAGAGAAGGAAGATATCCGCGAGTCTTTCCTACATTGCGTATATGAGATCGATCACTCCGCTGGCATTGCTTTCCGTATCATGTTTATGCCAGCCTTCTTGGGGCTAGCATTTTTTCGCATACTTTCATTGTCAACCTGTCGTGCGCCGATTTGGCCGGCCAAAGTGGAGCATCTTTGTTCCCTGGACGCTGGCGAAATTCATGCGCAGCCAACAGGAGCCACGCCAATCGGATGGGCTGCAACGGTGCATGCGAAACGTCGAAACGAATACCCCCATTTCCCGAGAATGGAAATCATTGGTTGGTCTGGAGAAAGCGAATCAAGAAATGCGGAACTCTGGGCCGAGGATACTTCCCCGATGAACTATGAGGCGTCTTATCATTGTGGGGTGATATGAGAGACAGCAAAGGCCGCGGCATCATTCGCTTGGGCGATAAGACTTCACACGGAGGAAAAGTCATTAGTGCCACAAGCGATTTCAAGGTGCTGGGAAAGTCGGTAGCCGTCGGTGGTGACATGACGTTCTGCCCTCAGTGTAAGGGTACCTTCCCCATAAAGACAAGCCATAGCGAACGAACCCATAACGGCAAGGAAGTTGCCTACGATGGGCACCGAACAGGATGCGGCGCAAAGCTCATCTCGTCAATTTAAATGCGGATCTGTTGTCGACTATGATCATTGCGCGAGTGAGCCCTTTTATAGTCTGATATGCAAGCGCCGTTCTTTGGCTGTGTTTTATGCTGAGCGAAGGTTTGGGAAGGAAGCTTACTTCAAAGGTTAAGTCGTAATTGGAGTCACGGCATGGCAAGCATCACGGGCCAGCGCTCCGTAACGCTTCCGCCTTCCATTACAACGATATCGCCAAACTGTTGTAGCACCGACTCGCTCTGCCGTGGTCGTAAGAACACGAAATCATCTACCTGCAATTGCTGCGCACCCGACCCTAGAAAAGCCTGCTGGTTGGACGAATTCCCATACAACCCGCTGGATGCCAGCCCTGCGGGCGAAACTGGATCTGCCATCCAGTTGCCGCCGTAGACGAAGTAGACTCGCTCCTGGTTCACATCCCAAGCTCGCGCTGCATCACCCAGCGCTTCGACACCGCGCGGCATCTGGAAGTGCCGCCCAGCCTTCAGGACCGGCGTTGCGATGAAAGCTGCAGGCGCCATGTCTTTCAGCAAATCCGTGTCAAAGTCGCTCGGTTTGACGAGCGCTGATCCCAACGCAACCTCGTTCGCCGCACCGCTGCTGTCATGCATGCGATATGTAGGCGACCCGCCGGCATTGAACACCAGCCCTTCGATGCTGCCATTGGGCCGCATCGCTTGCGTCGCCATCCCTGCGTAGTCACGATAGATTGACTTGGCGTCCGTGAGCGCCTTCTCGCGCAGGCTCGCCAACGGAAGCTTGGACACGTGCGCGTCGTAGCCCATCATCCCGCTCCACTGCAAGCGAGGTTCGTCCTTGAAGATAGCCAGCATCTGTTGCAGTAGCTGCGCGCTGTCGACACCACCGCGGTGGAGTCCCACATCGATCTCCAGGCTTACGCGCATATTGAGTTGCTGCGCCTTCGCCAGATCACGATACTGTGCCAGGCGCTCCGGAGTATCCACTAGCCATTGTAGCTGCCGCTCCGGCTGGAACTGCTCACCTTGGAAGCTGCGATAAAACTCCGCCGCCGCAGCGACAGGTAAAGGCTTGCCCAGCAGCAGATCCACATCGCCACGCTGCGCAGCAAGCTGCTGCAAGTAGGGCAGGTTGAACACCATCAGCCGGCGCGTCTGCATGGTTTGCATCAGCAAGTCCAGCAGCGGCAAGCAGGGCAGGGACTTGGCAACCAGCCGCAACGGCAAGCGCCCATCAATATTGCGCATCACTTGGCGCGCATTGGCCAGCAGTCGATCGCGGTCAATCACCATGGTTGGCGTGGCGATGCCCGCCGCACGCAAGGCCTGCGAAGCCCGCGCGAAATATTCCGCATGCGGCGCCCCCTTGTCGCGCGGGCGCACAGCCAGCGCGGCCGCGCCAACCAAGCCAGCGCCTATGGCCGTGATCACCGCCCTTCGTTTTAGCGCCACCATCACGCCACCCCGAACAGCGAACGCAAATGCGGGTTCAGCATGCGGCCGTTTGGATCCATTTGCTGTCGCAATGCCAGAAAATCATTCCACCGCGGATAAAGCGCTGCCAGCTCTTTCGCGCCCAGGCTATGCAACTTACCCCAGTGTGGCCGGCCGCCATGCTTGCGGAAGATCGGGCCCAGGTCGGACAGCAAGTAATCGTAAGCCTCCCCATGTGCCGCATGCACGGCGATGGAGCAGCTATCGCGCTTGTAAAAGGGACTTAGCCAAGCATCATCCCCCTTCACAAAGCGGAACTCCATCGGGAAGAACACCTCATTACGCTTCTCCAACGCCCCGATCACCTCCCGCACGCAGGCAATGCCCGCCTCGCGCGGCACGTGGTACTCCGTCTCGTTGAAACGCGTTGGGCGCACTGTGGAGAGCAGCTTCCACGAACGATTCTTCGCCTCCTCGGTCAAGTCCGGGTCGATCAGCTTGCCCGCTGTCCAGCGCCGCAAGTCGGGGAACCTGCCCAGCCAGTCGCGCAGCTTGCGCAAATCGCTCAGCATCTCCTCATCCTGCGAATGCGGCACCAGCACGTCACTGCCCTTGTACTCATCGTGCGCAATGGCCGCCGCATAGCCAGTGAAGGGCAGGTAGTAGAACTCGAAATGCCGGTGCTTGGCCGCCAGTTCGCCCGCCTGCTCCAGAATTTCACCCACTGGCCGCAGCCACACCTTGCGATGCAGGCTGAAGGAAGGCACCACCCGCACAGTCGCCTGCGTGATCACACCCAGGCTGCCGAGGGAAACGCGTGCCGCCGCCATCTGCTCCGGATGGCGCTCCTGGTTCCAATCCACCACCTCGCCCTGCGGCGTGACCAGGCGTAGCGCCGTCACGTCCGCATGCATTGCCTGGATATTGGCGCCAGTACCGTGCGTGCCAGTGCTGATGGCGCCCGCCAGCGACTGCATGTCGATATCCGGCAGGTTGCGCAATGCGAAGCCCAAGGAGTCCAGCTGGCGCGACACCATGGAAAGGCGCGTGCCACCTTGCAGCGTGGCCGTCATCGCGGCCTTGTCGTGCGACAGCACGCCGTTCATGCGCTCAAGGGAAACGATCGTATCGTTGGTCGGCACCAGGGGAGTGAAGGAGTGGCCCGCGCCAACACAGCGCACCGTGCCAGAGGCACTGCGCAACAAGTCGGCCAGTGCCTGTTCGTCGGCCGGCGTGGCGAGTGACCTGGCCTGGCATTGCTGCACCTCCGACCAGTTCTTCCAGCGGATGGGGCGCGGTTGCGCCTGAACGGCGGCCTGCGCACGGTTTGCGAGTAGGCCAGCCGCAGCAGCCATGGCCCCGGCTTTCAGGAACAGGCGACGCTGCTTCATGTTCCGCTCCTTGCCATGAAGAGGGTAAGGGCGCGTAGGTCATCTGCACTGCAGTCGTTGCACTGGCCCATGGCAGGCATGGCGTTGAAGCCATCGCTTGCATGTCGTACCAATTGGTCGACACCGTGATCCAGGCGCGGTTTCCAATGCGGCGCAAAGCCCGCCAGCGGTGCTCCGCTGCCGTTCCGCGCATGGCACGCCACGCACGAACGCTCATAGCGCTCCGCCAGCCGCGCATCGGCTGGCCGGGAAGTCTCAGCCCATTGAAGGTCGGCCGCAGCCGGCTCCTGTTTGGCAGCAGAGCAGGCACTCAGGCCTGCAAGTACCATCACCACGCCCAACAACGCTCGCATCGACTCCCCTTCTTCAAGTGGAACAACGTCGAATGAGGATAACGATGAACTTAGAAAAAAACAACGTTTTTGTTGTGGGTGTGAACCGAATGCCAAAAAGGCATGAGCTTCTTAGGCCTATTGCAGGCGGATGGCAGTATCAAATATCCAGGTGCGCCGAATTTCGATAACGTCGTATTGGCGCGCCAGGTTAGGCGGGAATGCCCCATAGGGCGCATGCTTGGCCACCACGTTTCGAATTGCTTCGTCGATCGCCGGCACACCGCTGGAAACGACAAAAGTCACCTTCTCGACAGACCCGTCCGCACGGATGGCCAACGTCACCATGGGCGGAACGTGGCGCTGCTTCGCTACCTCGCGAACCATGTCGAATGCCATGTTCAGCTCGAACTTCTTGCTTATGGCATCCGCATATTGAACAAGGTCTGCATTTGGATCCACGCGACCATAGAGCCAGCCGCGGCGTATACCGCTAACCGTAGGGAGCAGCGAGCGTGAAGGGTTCTTCAACGCTGCGTCGCGCTGGGCCGCCTCTTCGTTGAGTTGCCTGCCGATCGCGCGCAGCCGTTCCTCCCGTTCAGCTTCTTGCTTCGCTTTCTCGAGTTGAGCTTGCTCGCGTTTCGACTGTTCGAGGCGCGCTGCGTCCTGCTTTGCCGCTTCTTGGCGCGCAGCCTCTTGTTTGAATGCGTCCTGGCGCGCCATTTCCAGTTGTTGCGCCTGGCGTGCCGCCTCAAGCTGCGCTTGTTTAGCCTGTTCTGCACGTTGGGCTTCCGCCTTGCGTGCTGCTTCGATGCGCGCGATTTCGGCTCGCTCCTGCGCCTGTCGGGCGGCCTCCTGGCGCGCCTTCTCTTCCAACTTTGCCTGTTCCCGGCGAATCTCTTCTTGACGGGCTAGCGCCTGGCGTTCTACCTCTTGCCGCGCAGCTTCGTTCCTGGCCACCTGCTCGGCGCGAATGGCCTCTTGGCGAAGCTCCTCCTGGCGCGCAGCTTCGAGCTGCGCTTGCCTGACTTGTTCCTGCCGGATGATTTCCTTACGCGCGGCATCAGCGCGTTCCTGCTCCTGGCGCGCGGCCTCTTGCTGTTGCTGTGCTTTTCGTGCCGCTTCCCGCTGGGCGTCTGCCATCAGCTCGGCTTGACGCAGGCGTTCTGCCACCTGCTTTTCCTGTTCGAGCTTAGCCAATTCGAGCGTGCGTTCTTGAGCCTCTTTCTCAAGGACCTTTGGCACCGCGTCGCTAGCGTTATCCGGTACTTTTGCCTCGCGCTCCTGAATGGGAATACTTCGCACCGTGGCGTTGGCTGGAGCGCTTGTCGGCGCTGCGACAGGGTCGGCCGACGACGGTATGTCCGGCAGCTTGTCAGCCGGCGTTACTGGCATCGAGGTTGGCGCCTGCGCCGGTGCTGGGGGCGGGATCAGGATGGCAGGCGCCTCGCTGTTTCCGATCGCGGGCGGCGGCGTGGGTATCGTCGCCACCGGCTTTACGACTGCCGGTCGCTCCACTGGCGCCAGGACGGGATTAGCGTTCTCTTTTAAAGCCGCGAGTGGTGCTGGCGTTAGTGCCACAGGTGCAGGGGAAGAGGGCGGCGGAGGCAGCAACAATACCTGCAAATCGTTGGCGCCCAGGCGACGCTCCTGCCATGGGAATTTCAGAGCGGGGAGGCCGAAGGTTTGGCCGCCCAAGGTAATGCTTAACAGTCCCGCGTGAATGATGGCGGAGATCACCAAGGCACTGCTCAATCGCCAGGGCTCGCGCTGGAGACTATTGGGCCTGCCGATAGTGATTGCTGAGGACATCGGAACAGACTATCACAAAGGCAGCGGCTATTGATCAATCGGCAACTGAAGCGCCGAATATGCAACAACACCGTTGACGTCTGTCCCGCTTAAGCCTGTGCTGCCGGTTTGTTGAAGCGGTGCAATATTCCGTTCAGCAGCACGTCAATCACGGCTTCCAGGTGGCGATTGAACTCGTCATGCTCAAACCATTCTTCCCCATCGCCGAACACCAGGCGCAGCGATACCATGCCGTGCAAGCCTTCCCAGTAGATCTGGGCCATGGCCTCTGCCTGGTCCACAGGAATCTGGCCGGTGGCGGCAAGGTCGACAAAAAGCTGGCAGGCAAAGGCATAGGGATCTTGCGCCTGATTGCCGTGCTCAACGCGCGAGCTCTCCACCGGCGCATGCGGGCGGCGCTCCATGAAGACCAACGCGTACTGGTCGGGATGGCGCATGCCGAAGGTCACATAGGCCCGGCCTGCGCGGCGGATGTTCTCCAGCGGCGACAGGTCCGCATCCGTGGCGTTGCGCATGACTTTGACCAGGTCGAGCAGGTCGCTGTCCATCGCCTGGGTGATCAGTGTGGCTTTGTTCTGGAATAGGTTGTAGACAACGGTGGTCGAAAAGCCCGCCTTCTCCGCGACCTTGCGCAGCGTGATCTCGCGTGCGCCGCCAGCTTTGATCAGGGCACGCACGGCCTTGATGATGTCTTTACGGCGCTGTTCAGATTCGCGGAGTTTTCGCTGTTCCACGCTGCTCGATTTGTTCATTCAGTCCATTTCTAGATTTGGTGCGTTCGCGGCTGAGACTACCACGCCGTGATTACGCAGATCAACGGCGCTGGAGGTAACCAGATCGCTGGCCATCGCAAAGTCACTAGCAACCAAGAAGAATAATTCCAATTTGACCAACTGGCAGTTTGGAAATAATATCGCTCTGAAACATACCAACAGGAAATAATGGCGCGCTACTGGTGGGTAAACCATAAGCAGACTTCACGTGAGGAAATCCGTGGGGGATATCTATGGTCGCCAAAGTTGAAACGTGACGGTGCATCGAACCTGTTTTATTCCAATATGCGCCGCGCCGAGCCAGGGGACTATGTTTTGTCCTATGCCGGCAGCTACATTAGGTATGTCGGCCAAGTCTGCGATTTCGCGTTTTCTCGAATCAAACCGGACGAGTTTGGTCCCGCTGGGAATGCTTGGGATAACGAGGGCTGGATGCTCCCGCTCCTTTGGAGACCGTTCGGTGAAGGAGTCCTTCCTAAGTCGCATTTCAATCGAATTCGGGAACTACTTCCAGCCAAGTATTCGCCGTTGAGCCTGAACACCGGAAATGGGAATCAGGCTGTCTATCTAGCTGAAATTAGTGAACAGCTATTCTTCACCCTCGTGAGTATCGCCCAGGTCAATTTGGGCGAACTGTTTGGACCGGATAGTTTTGCGCTCTATAGCGGACTTCAATTAGAACTGACCGACAAGGCAGTGCAAGAGAAGATTAATAGCGATGTTTCACTTTCAAGTACCGAGAAGTTGCAGCAGATCAATGCGCGTCGCGGCCAAGGCGCGTTCCGTGAAAATGTCATGCGCTATGAAAAGTGTTGTCGGCTCACTGGGATCTCGTCTCCTCAGCTATTGATTGCCAGCCACATAAAGCCATGGCGATCTTGCTCAGATGGCTTTGAGCGGCTCGACGGTAACAATGGACTTCTACTGTCCCCCAATGTAGACCTGCTATTTGACAAAGGCCTCATCAGTTTTTTCAACGACGGGAGAGTAATCGTCTCTGCTCATATCGCTACGAGCGACATCGTTCGGCTTGGGCTCGACGTCGCCATTAGCAAAGAGCATGCAGCTTTCAGGAACGAACAACAGGCGTACCTCGACTACCACCGGAAGAACGTCTTACTAGCGTAAGTGAAGTCTGCAACTGAGAATAATGGGATACGTAGTCAAGGCAATTGAATCTGACCGGTAATTGCTCTTTCGACTTCGAACACCCCTAAACGCAACTCTCTCCTGGCCGAGCTCCACCGCTAGGATAATCTATTGCGCACTGCTGCCGAGGTTGTTCTTCATCAGTTTAACGTTTCCGTCAAACTGACTAATTGCGATTTTTTGGCCATAATGGGATGAAGTGCGACTGTCATGTTATCGAACATTGGCTCCCGCACATGATCATTGGCATCCACCATGGCTCGGTTATTAGGCCAAGCCCGATTAGCAGCATGACTGCGGCCAGCATGCCCGTTAGAAGCATGCTGCGCTTGTGCGCGCGCTGAACTGCTCTATTTTGTTCAATCAGGGCCCGTTGCCCATTTATCTGCTCTTCTCGAAGCCGGATGTCTGCTGCGAACCAATCGCTTTCGGATTTCGTACGTTCGCGCTGGCTCGCCAGAATCTGAGAAAGAGTCAGCTCGATCTTGACGAGGAGTTCGGCCGTTTGTTTGTTGTCCTGATCTGTCATAGCTGTCCAATCAGCTCCCATGTCACGAGTTCACGCCCAAGGAGTTCACCATGAGGACCAAGGTTTAGCCAATAGGGTGCGATGTCCCCAGGAAGCATCACCACTTCTGGCAATTCGCTTTGCTCTTCTTCGGCTTTGCTATTGGCGGATCGATAGCGACCGTGGACTGAACAGGTTTCCCCCGACTTGATCTTCTGTTTCTTGTCAGGGCGAGGGGAAATTGGTTCGCGTGGCAATCCAATGAAGGAATCGGGCGGCCAAATCTCTGGCGCATCCAGGCGGCGTATCCATAGGTCCGATGTACAACGATTGAATCGTAACTCCCCGTCGATTGATCCAAAGCCCATCGAGCCGAAAGCCCCATTCCTAAGTGGGCGGAGCACGGCATTGACTAAGGCGAGTTGCGACGGCAAACCTCGCTCAACCGGGGCGATATCCGGTTCTGTTCCAGCATAGGCAAAGAGACCGTCAGACATTTCTTCAAACGCGATGGCTTTTGCACGAAGTGCACTGACCACTACATCCTGCCCGCCCATACGTTCCGCAAACGGCTTGCCAATGAAAGTCACCCAATCCACGCTCTTCATGCCGTTGTGCGCTTGGCTAACGTCGATCGCAGGGTACTCAACGAAAAGGCCTCTGTATCGGGTGGCCACGTCAATTTCGTCTGATTGATATTGGTATTGCTCGTACGTTGAAACGGCGGCCAACCCAACGTGACCGTGGAATGGCGCCAGTTTTGCTGCGAAAAGATGGGCCAGCTCCAGAAGCTTCTCACGCTTTTCAGGAACGAATGCATGATCGCGGGGCAAAGTAAAACTCACAACCGACATCTCGCCACTTTGCCAGCCTCGTTCTGTTAAGGCGCTGATGCGGTACTCGCCCACTGCTTCGTCATCGTCGCCCGACGAGGCATACCATTCAACCTGATCGTCTTCGTCCATCGCCTGAACAACCTTTCGAAGCGTGGGCATTTTCGCGAACGGGACAACTTTGTGTTGATCGACATCGAACGCCCAGGCCAGCTCTTTACCGTAGGTCTGTTCATACGCCTCCACGCATTCGACAAGCGCCTTCCGTTTAGGCGCGGAATGGCCACCCCAGAAGTAAAACGTGGCGCGAATGCCGACTGTCAGTACAACGCGATCCCCGTCGACGTACTGGTAGTCGGGCACAAGATCTTCGAGTTCCTGCAGCGTGCTCATGCTTCATTATCCTTACGCGATTTGACTTGGCCTGACGCGCCAACAGCCAAGCCAGTTACTATTAATGCGACGCCTGCGGCAACGCCTTCTGCAGTGGCCGGCGCGGCCAGCCCTCCAGTAACGTAGAGGAGCCCAAGTGCGCCGGCTACAAACACGACACCACCAACCACCTTTGCGCCTGACTTCAGGTAGCTAGACAGCGGAATACCTTCTGAACCGCTGACAACAGGACCATAACTTGGCCTTATCGGCTGCGGTGCTGGGGCAGGGGATGGTAAAGGAGTAGGTTGGTACCATTTCCGTTCTACAGTTATTTGGCGCGGCATGGGTGTTGTGACCGGCGAGCGGACGGGTTCCGTAACTGGCACTCGACGACCGCGCCGTTTGCAATCGCAATCGCCCGATTCGAGAATCCGGAATTTATCTGCGCCAGCGATTTTTGGGTAGTCTCTTATTTGTCCTTCAGAGAGCTTATCGCCAGGGAATTTGATCTCGAGAATAGTATCGATATTCTGTGGGACAGGCATGAACCTGCTCCAGTCGATTTTTCCACTCGCGCGCATCAGCTCGATTTCAGCGCCTGTTATTTTCAGGATCGTGACGTCAGGGATTCGCAACATCCCTTTCTGCATTTTTCCTTCAAGGTCGCGCAGCATCAAGCCATCGCCAGCTGCGCGGCCAATTGGAAACCGTGATGGCCTGTTGGGCTGATCCTTGCTCATGATTGGGCGGACGGGCTTGCTCATGTAATAGCCGACTTCAGCCTTGTAGCGCCAGGCGAGCCGGCCAATCACTTCCTCATCTAGCTGAATACGCTTCGTGACGCAGCGCTGCTTTAGCTGGCGGCCAGCTTTATCAACAATGTCTGTCTTTTCGCCACAGGAGCAGAACTTGTCGCAGATGTAGTCGCGATCAAAGGGATCATCTAGGCCAACCTCGCGGCCGGGAGAAGTTGGCTTCGTCGTTGAACGGCCGGATACCCGACCTTTGGGTGTTCCTGTCATTACAGTCCGCCGTAATCAATATTGTCGTCGTAGTGGTATGGGTCGACGTCCGCTCCTGGTCGCGGTTCCGCGATTACTTCGATTGGTTTGGATGATTCGGTCCATACGACTTCGGTGCGGCCTTGTGAGTCGGTCTCGCCTGCAATGCTCAGGCCATCACCTGTGCGAATGGTATAGGGCACGCCGACCAGTGGTTCGCCTGTTTCGTTGTTACGCAGGACGAAGTGCTCCTGGAACCGAGGAGCTTTCTTGGCCACGTAATTCTCGGCTGCGGCTTCAGTCTCAGTGAGCGGGGCGCTTGTAGCGTGGTCCCCTTCATCATTCACGTCGCTGCAGCCCGAATGGTTGTTGTGTCGCGAGTAAAGCAACGCGCCGCAGTCGGTAACATCCTGGTCAAAGGCCGCCGGCTTGCCTAGGTCAATAACCATTTGGAAGCGGCTGGAGACAATAGTTGATGTCCGCTTGCAGCGCGGACATGTCACCTTGTCGCCTACCCGCGCGACAGGTTGGCCATCGACTGTCCATGTTGGGTCTCCAGAAATAACGACGCCGCCATGGGACGTGCGATCCCCAAGAACAATGAATCCGATAATCGACAGAACGACCTCCGTTGCTAAATTCGCAAAGGGCTGTAGCTTATCAAATTATTATTGCCATGAATGGAATATGGGCAATCGTGCGGGGGTTGGATGGCGGCTTTCTGGAAACGGTTAGGCAATTCCTGGCGTTTGATGGCCTGTCTTAGAAGAGGGACGGAGTCAGTGTTACGTGGACTGTCAGCCGCTTCTCGCGCTTAAACTGCCGCAGATCCAGTTTTAGTGAGTTCTTTGGCTTAAACGATGCCACACGCGTTCCAGTGAGCGTAAGTTGCTCCCCTATTGTGACTCCGTAGATCATCTCGAGATCTCGTCTGAAATTATTGAAGGTAGTAGTGGCTTCATTGGCGCTCTCACCCGCATATTGCACGATATCGACGCTGGTCGCGCCTCCCCACTCATATGTAATTTCGGCCGATTTTGCTGAGGGCACCGCGACATTTAACTCGCAGATCCTGCTGTCCGTTTCGTTCAAACAGGGCTCCTTCCGTACAGCCGCAAATTTGCCTTCGCCGGAATTAAATATCTTTTGCAAAATGCTTGCAAGTCGGCTTAGCCGTTCCGTTAGAGGGAAGGACTGATGATCGTCACTGCCTGTGGAGGCAGATTCAAGTTTGGTCGCGGAATACAATGATCCAACACGTCTCCAATTCCCACGATAATGAGTCTGCACGTTTCGCCGGTGGTGGAAGTAGTCGTCATGTCGTCGCAACGGTGACGCCTCTACTGGATTGATGTATTCACTGCTTGGGTTCGAGAGTGCGCTTGATGCCGTGCGCCCGGAAGAATACCGAAAGCGAAACATAGCCGCCAATGACGGCTGGGTTCAGGAAAATTGCACCGACCCATACTTGCCATGCGCCGCTTTTGCTCAGGTCAAGCTGATTGAGCCTGGCTTGCACGAGGTAGGCATTCAGCGACATGGAGCCGTAGCTGAGGAGGAGCGCGGCAAGGCTGGCCAGCCATATCTACGGCGTTTCGTAAACTCTATTGAGGACTCCTGCCCAGAAGGCCGCCAGGGCCAGGAGATAAACCAGCACACCCCATCCAAGGCGTTTCAGATGGCCGTCCATTTCGAGCTCTTGCTAGGTTGGCGGCCGCTTGAATGCAGGCCGGTTCACTCCCGCTGCGCGCGCGGCCGCTAAAGTGTGTTCCAGGTTTGCTGGTTGTTGATCCATTCTGACTCCAATACCAAAAAGGCCCATTGGGGTTGATTCCATGGGCCTTTGTTGCAGCGATCTGCAGGCAGGATTTATACGTCGATGTTGCCTGCGCGCAGCGCGTTGGTCTCAATGAAGTTCCGTCGCGGTTCCACATCATCCCCCATCAGCGTGGTGAAGATCTGGTCGGCGGCAATCGCGTCTTCGATCTGCACCTTCAGCAGGCGGCGAACGGTTGGGTCCATGGTGGTTTCCCACAACTGCTCCGGGTTCATCTCGCCCAGACCTTTGTAGCGCTGCTTGCTCACGGTGCGTTCCGCTTCGTCGCGCAGCCACTGCATGGCGTGGTGGAAGTCGACCACGGCGCTTTCCTTGGTGCGCTCGCCTTCGCCGCGGCGGATCACGGCGCCTTCGCCGATCAGGCCGGTGAAGGTGGCGGC
>Ga0307408_100001985_pt1 | contig 14769 bp, 15 predicted proteins | sample 322Cmetagenome_FD_202116 | JGI IMG/M metagenome (GOLD analysis project Ga0307408, IMG submission 202116) | Maize rhizosphere microbial communities from greenhouse at UC Davis, California, United States - 322HYB-C-3 | ecosystem: Host-associated > Plants > Roots > Rhizosphere > Soil | place...
CACGGTTCCAATCGTTTTAGGAATAAATTACTATATCTATGTTATTCTGCAAAATATGTCTTTAGACAAATTCTTTAGCGAAAGAATGATCTGGGTGCATTTGTTTTATATTATTTTATCTTTAGGAGTTTCGACTTTTATGCAGGCGAGAAGCTTTATGGTAAAATGGAAACAGGCCTCTAAGTTTGAAATAACACAACAAAAAATTATTGCAGGAACCGCAAATGCCAAATTCGAAAGTTTAAAAAATCAGATAGATCCTCATTTTCTTTTTAATAGTTTAAATGTATTAAGTTCCTTAATCGAAGAAAACCCGGATAATGCGCAGCGTTTTACCACTTCCTTGTCCAAAATCTATCGTTATGTTTTAGAACAAAAAGATAAGGAACTGGTTTCTGTAGAAGATGAATTGTCATTTGCAAAAACCTATATGAACCTTTTGAAAATGCGTTTTGAAAACAGTTTGTTTTACGAAATGCAGATAAAAGAAATAAATCCAGATGCCAAAGTAGTGCCGCTTTCTTTACAGCTTTTGCTCGAGAATACAGTAAAACATAATATAGTGAGTGAGCAAAAGCCGCTTCACATCAGGATTTTTATCGACGGAGATTGTCTTGCTATTCAAAATGATTTCCAGAAAAAAGAAGTTTTGCAGGATCGCCAGGGAGTTGGTTTGCAAAACATTGTAAACAGATACGCAATCATAACAGACCGGAAAGTTGTGATCGAACAAAATGAACAAAATTTCACCGTTAAAATTCCGATTTTAACCAAACAAATTACAGCTATGGATGCCAATGCAGATTATAATGATGAAAACAGATCTTATTTCAGAGCAAAAAAGAGAGTAGAAGAACTAAAAGGTTTTTACGGAAATGTAATTTCTTATTGTTGTGTAGTTCCATTTTTAATATTTATAAATTTAAAATTTTCTCCAGATTTTCAATGGTTTTGGTTTTCAGCTTTAGGCTGGGGATTTGGAGTTGTAATGCATGCTTTTAAAGTTTATGGTTACAGTTCAGATTGGGAAGAACGAAAGATAAGAGAGATTTTAGAAAAAGGCAATAATAAAAAGACCTGGAAATAATGGAGCAAAATTATACCGAAACCGAACGTTATTACCAAGCTCATAAAAGAGTAAAAGAAATTAGGGATTTTTATGCGCACTTAGCTATTTATATTCTTTGCAATCCGATTGTAATTGTAGTTAATCTTATGACTTCTCCTGGATATTTATGGTGTTTATACAGCGTATTTGGATGGGCACTACCGATAGGTTTGCATGCAATGAAAGTTTTTAATTACGGACCATTTTTTAACAAGGAATGGGAAGAAAGAAAAATTAGGGAAATCATGGAAAAAGATTCTCACAAAGAGTAAGAGTGAATTTAGAAATGAAAATATTTTGAAAATAAAGCAGAATGAGAGAAATCATGGAAGTAAATTATAATGAAGAAGACAAATATCTCTTAGCAAAAAAGAAAGTTGAAGGGATAAAAGGATTTTATGGAAACCTAATCGTTTTTATTGCTGTAAATTTGGTTTTGATTTTCATTAATTTATACACATCACCCAATTATTTATGGTTTTTTTGGCCATTATTTTGGTGGGGATTAGGAGTTGTTTTTCATGGATTGAAAGTTTTTGAAGTATTCCCGTCTTTTGGAAAAGATTGGGAAGAAAGAAAAATCAGAGAGTTTATGGAAAAAGAAAAAGAGAATAGCAATAAGTGGCAATAATAAAAATAAAATAAAAATGGGAAGATTCAGAAGACGCATGTACGAAGATTATCAGCAATATAGTACTGATGAAAACTTTAATATAGCATACAAAAAAGTAAAAAGAATTAAAGGATTTTATTCACATTTAAAGATATATGTAATTATAAATATTCTGATTATTATTGCAAGTATAAACGGAGACATTTTCGGAGATCATATTCACATACGCGACGGAGGATTATTTAGCTGGCACACTTATTCGACAGCAGTTTTCTGGGGAATTGGTTTACTGGTACACGCACTATCGGTTTTTGGGCAGGATCTATTTTTTAGTGATGACTGGGAAGAAAGAAAAATCCAGGAATACATGAAAAAACAAGAAGACAAAAACAAATGGGAATAACTTTAAATTTTGCATTTTTATAAATGACTACATTAATTATAGAAGACGAAAAGCCGGCAGCAAGGCTGCTTCAGCGAAAGTTAGAAAAGCTGAACATTGCAGTAGAAATCATGTTGCATTCTGTAGAAGAATCAATTGACTGGTTTTCCAATAACGAACATCCGGATTTAATTTTTCTGGATATTCAATTATCTGACGGTTTATCGTTTGAAATTTTTGAAAAAATAGACATTAAAAGTGCCATTATTTTTACAACAGCTTATGATGAATATGCATTAAAAGCTTTTAAACTCAATAGTATAGATTACCTTCTTAAACCAATTGACGAAGATGATCTCGATGTTGCGGTCACAAAATTTAAATCCCGTTTGCCAAAACCGGAATCTGAAAACAGTAATCTTCAGCTTGATTTTGAGCAGATCAGAAGAATGCTTTCGAATCCTTTTGAAAAAAATTACAAAAAGCGGTTTACAGTTAAAATCGGACAACATTTAAAAGTAATTACAACAGATGAAATAGAATGTTTTTTTAGCGAAAACAAAGGAACTTACATCCGTACTTTTGATAATCGTGATTACCTGATCGATTCGACTCTCGAAATTCTGGAACAGGAATTAGACAACAAGGATTTTTTTCGCGTAAGCAGAAAATTTATAGTTCCACTAAAAGCCATTAAAGAAATTCAGGTTTATACCAATTCACGTCTAAAAGTGATCTTACCAACTTACAAAGAAGATGAGGTTATTGTAAGCCGTGAAAAAGTGCAGGATTTTAAAAACTGGCTTGGGTAAAAATAATTCCATCGGAATTGAATTTCATAGAACCATAGGTTCGATTCATTTTGTAGGGCCGGATTTTAATCCGGTTTAAATATGAGAATACCAATCTATAGGGCCGTAGGATCGGTATATATTAAATAGTATAAAAATAAAAAAGAGCTGGAATTTCAAAATCCAGCTCTTTTTTATTTTAGCAACTTTTTATTTACTCAATCTATGTAATGTATACGTCATAGCACTCAAAAGGAAAAACGCCATAATCTGATGAATTAACCCTAATGACAATGGCACACTGTAGAGCAAAGTAAAAACCCCTAGTAAAAACTGAATAAAAACAAAAACCACCAAAATTTTTATTCCGTTTGCCTGAGTGTTCGTAAGTGTGTATTTTTTACTTTTAAAGAAAAGAAAAAGGATAATAGCGACTACTACATAAGCAAAAGTTCTGTGTACAAACTGAACACCGCTTTTTCCTTCAATTAAATTTTTAACCAAACTCGATTGCTCAATAAAAACCGATTCGTGAATAAATTCCCCATCATTCATTAAAGGCCAGTGATTGTGAATTAACCCGGCGTTTAATCCGGCAACAAATCCACCATAAATGATTTGAATTAATAAAGCGGCTAAAGCATATCTTGCAATCGTGCGAAGCGGTAAAATTTTATTGATATTCCTTTCCGGATAAATCAGATCTAAAGCAACCCAAAGTGTATAAGCAAAAGTTATAAAAGCAAAAGTTAAGTGTAATGAAAGTCTAAAATGACTAACATCCGGATTGTCTATTAACCCGCTTCTAACCATAAACCAGCCCAAAAATCCCTGAAAAGCTCCCATTGCCAGAAGCACAATGCATTTTTTAATCGTTGGCGTGTCTAATTTTTTTCTAATTAAAAAATAAACGAATGGGATAAAAAATACCAAACCAATTATACGTCCGATAAAGCGGTGAAACCATTCCCAGAAATAGATAAACTTATAATCTGCTAATTGAAAATCGTTGTGAATATTAATTTTTTGATACTCAGGAAATTTTTTATATTCATCAAAAGCAGCCTGCCACTTGGCTTCTGTTAAAGGCGGAAATGTATCGGTTACCAAATGCCAGTCGGTCATTGATAAACCTGAATTTGTCAAACGGGTAATTCCACCCACGACAACCATTAAAAACAATAAAACACAGCCTGATAGTAACCAAATGATTACTGATTTGTTCTCTTTTTTCATTCTTTTCCGATTAATTCGATTTCGTTTTTGCTTTTTGGTTTAAAAATTATTTTTAGATAGAACTTAGAAATAATTATGTTTAGTAAAATGCTAGGAGGAAATATAATGCTTCCTATAATAATTCTTGAAGTTAAATTTTTAGGATCAATTTTTAAATTTATAATTTGATTTAGAAAAGGACTTATCATTATTAAAGCAATCAGAAAAATTAAAGCACATGGGATAATAAGCGACATTAAAAAGTATAGCAATTGGTATTTAAAATGTTTTTTTGTACTGTTTTTTAATTCTTTAAAAAAAATATAATTTGGATATATAATAACTACTGCAAGTAAAATTCTAAAAATTACTTTGTAAGTATCCATTATTTTTTAAGCGTTAGATTTAACTTTGCAGCCCTTTTAATCACAAAATCATATGCCGCCTGATACTCATTCGGAATATCTCCTTCTAAAATAGCTTCTTTTACAGCTTCTTTTAAAACTCCTATTTCGCGTGAAGGTTTCAAATCGAACATTTCCATAATTTCTTCTCCGGAGATTGGCGGCTGAAAATTACGAACCTGATCTCTTTCTTCAACTTCAACAATTTTCTTGCGGACAACTTCGAAGTTTTTATGATATTTTTTGAACTTTGCAGGATTTTTGGTTGTAATATCGGCTTCACATAAAGTCATTAAATCCTCAACATCTTCACCGGCATCAAAAACCAAACGGCGAACCGCGCTATCCGTTACAATATCCTGAGCCAAAACAATAGGGCGCGAGCTCATAATCACCATCTTTTGTACAAATTTCATTTTGTGGTTTAGTGGCATGTGCAAACGTTCAAATATTTTCTTGGCCATTTTCCCGCCAAGAAATTCATGACCATGAAAAGTCCAGCCTTGTTTTTTATTGAAACGTTTTGTTGGTGCTTTTCCAATATCGTGTAATAAAGCCGACCAGCGCAGCCAGACATCATCAGTATTGGGACAAATATTATCTACAACTTCCAATGTATGATAGAAATTGTTTTTATGTGTATGGCCTTCAATCTCTTCAACCTGATTCAACGCTGTTAATTCGGGCAAAATAATATCCAGAAGCCCGGTTTTGTATAATAATAAAAACCCAACAGAAGGTTTATCTGTAGAAAGGATTTTGTTTAATTCATCAACAATTCTTTCACCAGAAATGATGTTAATGCGATCTGCATTTTTTGTGATGGCATTTAGTGAATTCTCTTCGATTTCAAAATTGAGCTGTGTGGCAAAACGAATAGCACGAAGCATTCGCAAAGGATCGTCAGAATAGGTAATATCAGGATCCAAAGGCGTTTTTATAGTTTTGTGCTCTAAATCGGCTAAACCATTAAATGGGTCCAGAAGATCTCCAAAGTTATTTTCGTTTAGCGACAAAGCCAATGCATTTATAGTAAAATCACGACGATTTTGATCGTCCTGAAGTGTTCCGTTCTCTACAATCGGATTTCGACTATCACGGTTATAAGATTCTTTTCGGGCACCAACAAATTCGATATCAGTATCTTCAAAACGGAGCATTGCAGTTCCGTAGGTTTTAAAAACCTGAACTTTAGGTTTTTTAGGAAGCAATTCTGACACCTTCAAAGCCAGCTCAATTCCGCTTCCGACAGCAACAACATCAATATCTTTTTTAGAACCGCGGTTTAAAAGTAAATCACGTACGAAACCGCCAATTACATAACTATCAACGTTTAGTTCTTTTGACGCCTGCGAAATGATTTCGAAGATTTTATTTTTTAAAGCTGTTTTATAATTTGTTTGTATAGCCACGAATTAACGAATTTTTAGAGTATGTTTTATTCTGGAAGAGAATGAACGACTGCAAATTTACAACATAGAAAATGCCTATTATAATCTATTGCTGACTTTTTTGAACAATTTCGCATTTTGAGGCATAGATTTTCTTAAAGTGAGAAAATGTTGCCATGAATTACACAAAATTTCACTAATTTTTATTCTCTGGTAAATCCTAATGTCTGAAAATTTGCGTAATTCATGGCTAAAAAAACTTTGATAACGTCATAAAACAAATCAATTGCAATAACATATTTTTAGAAATTCAATTTGTATTTTTGAATCAATTAAAAATGCACAAATGAAAATTGTTATATCGCCTGCAAAGTCATTAAATTTCGATAAAGAATTACCAACAACTCAACATACAGAACCTTCTTTCCTTAAAGAAGCCCGTCAGGTTCATAAAGTTTTAAAGCCAAAGAAACCAACAGAATTATCAGAATTAATGTCAATTTCAGATAAATTGGCCGATTTGAATTGGGAACGCAATCAAAAATGGAAAACACCTTTTACTCCAGAGAATGCACGCCCGGCTGTGTATACTTTTGATGGTGATGTGTATACAGGTTTAGATGCCTATACAATTCCGTTGGAAAAATTAGATGCTTTGCAAGATAAACTTAGAATTTTATCCGGACTTTACGGAGTTCTGAAACCACTGGACTTAATGCAGGCCTACCGCTTAGAAATGGGAACTAAACTTCCGATTGGTGAACATAAAAATTTGCATGATTTCTGGAAAGCTCCAGTAACAAAAGCATTAAATAAAGAGTTGAAAAAAGGAGAGTTGTTTGTGAACCTGGCCAGTAATGAATATTTTTCTGCAGTAGATGTAAAAGCTTTAAAAGTTCCTGTTATTACGCCGGATTTTAAAGATTATAAAGATGGAAAATTAAAAATGATCAGTTTCTTTGCGAAAAAGGCGAGAGGCATGATGGTACGTTATATTATTGATACTAATGCAGAAACTGTTGATGACCTAAAAGGATTTAATTATGAAGGATATCAGTATGATGACAATCTTTCTAAAGGAAATCATTTGGTTTTTACGAGATAGTTTTTTTTTTTTTTTTGAGGTTCTAAGATGCTGAGGTACTGGGGTACTAAGGTTTTTGACTTTAGCATAAAAATGTTTTTTACTCTAAGATTTAATGCAAAATCATAAATAAAAAAGCCGAGTCACAGGAAATTGACTCGGCTTTTTCGTATTATAAATAATTATTAAATATTAATGCATCGCATCTGCGGGATTAATTTTGTTCTTTCCTTTTTTGATAAGAAGGATAATAGGAATACAGCATAAAAACATAATTCCTAAATACATGAAAATATCTATGTAGGCCATTACGGTACTTTGCTTAAGAACAGCATACTCTAGTGCCTGATAAGATTTTTTAAGCGCGACATCAGCACTATATCCTTTAGACATAAATGCCTGTTGCATACCTGTAACCCGTTGGCTTACTTCATGTTTGGCAGGGTCCAGATTATTAATCAAATCAACTCTGTGTTCCTGGCTGAAACGGGTAATAAAAGTGGTGATAATCGCAATACCAAAAGATCCGCCAAGCTGACGCATCATTCCGGTAAAAGCTGCTCCTTCACCAATATGTTTTCCTTTTAATGTTGACAGAGAAAGAGTTGTAATAGGTACAAAAAGTAATCCTAAACCAATTCCTCTCAGAATTAAAGGCCAATACATATGTTCTACACCAGTATCAGGAGTCATACGCGTTTGCATCATAAAGGTAAAGAAGAAGAAAACCAAAAATCCTACTCCAACCATATATCCCTGAGGAACACCTTTCTGTATCATATTACCCACAAATGGCATCATAATCGCCGTGGTAATAGAACCCGGAATCAATAATAATCCGGCATCAGTGGCAGTCCATCCTAAGATTGACTGCGTATAAATCGGGATAATCAATGTAGATCCGTATAAACCAAAACCAAGAATAAAACACATTACAGTTCCAATTCTTAAATTCCCATCCTTGAGTACACTCAGGTTCACAATTGGATGCTCATAAACTAACTCACGCCAGATAAATAAAACCAATCCTAAAACTGTTACAACACTAAGCGTTATAATTGTACCATCATTAAACCAGTCGTCTTGCTGTCCGTGTTCCAGAACGAATTGTAATGAACCAATAAACGCGGCAAGAAGAAAGATTCCCCACCAGTCAACCTGATTTGCTTTTAATTTCTCTCCATATTTTGGACTTCTAACGAATGTTAAAGCCAAAATAGTAGCGATAATTCCCAACGGAATATTGATATAAAATATATAAGGCCATGAGTAATTATCTACTAAATAACCTCCCAAAGGGGGTCCAAGAGTTGGTCCTACAATTACACCCATTCCGTAAATAGCCTGCGCCATACCACGTTTTGCTACAGGGTAACTTTCGGTAATAATAGTCTGGGCGGTTACAAGAAGGGCACCACCACCCATTCCCTGTACAAACCTAAAGGCTACCAATTCCCATATATTACTGGCATTTCCACATAAAAAAGAACAGACGGTAAATATTATAATTGAAGCTACAAAGTAATTACGTCTTCCAAATTGCTGAGAAAGCCAGCTCGTCATCGGGATTACAATAACATTCGCAATTGCGTATGCTGTAATCACCCAGGCCACATCCGTCAAAGTAGCACCAAGGCTACCTCGCATGTCTGTTAGTGCTACGTTTACAATCGTTGTATCAACAATTTCCAGCAATGCACAAAGTACTGCTGTAATCGTGATAATGACACGTCTGTAACCGTATTCTACTAAATCGTCGTCTCCTTGTACTGCTGTTGCCATTTTTTTATTTCAAATGTACGTCTACATCAACATTCATTCCCGGGCGTAATAATTTTACTTTCTTAGGATCGTTTGATTCATCTAAACTGATTTTTACTGGTAATCTCTGAATTGTTTTTACGAAGTTTCCTGTTGCATTGTCAGGAGGTAAAAGTGAAAAACGAGATCCTGTTGCAGGAGAAAAAGAAGTCACAGTTCCTTTAAACTCATAATTAGGATAAGCATCTACTTTTAAGCTTACTTTTTGACCCACAACCATTTTGTTTAATTGCGTTTCTTTAAAGTTAGCTACAACCCATGCTTCATTATTATTAATGATATAAAATAAGGATTGTCCCGGCTGAACCAATTGTCCCGGCTGAATATCAACTTTAGAAACCTGACCATCAATAGCAGCAGTTACTACAGTATAAGTAAGGTTTAATTTTGCAACGTCAAGCATCGTTTTTGCTTTTTTGATGTTTGCAGAAGCTACTTCGGTTTGTTTGTCAGAAACTTTAGATTTAGATTCAATTACCGATTTTTGGTAAGAACTTGCTCTTTGTTGCTGTTCCAAAACACGAACCTGATTTTCGGCTTCGTCTTTTGCAGTCTGAGCCTGTTCAAATTGTTGTTTTGTGATCGTATGGGTTTTGTACAAATTGTTGTAACGGTTAAAATCATTTGTCAATTGTCTTAATCTGATTTTGGCACTTTCGATAGAACCGCCGGCAGATCTCATATTAGCATCAGAAACCGAAATACTTGCATATGCACTTCCTATATCAGCTTTTGCTGCTTCATATTGACCTTCAGCTCCTAATAAAGCAGCATTTGCTTCATCAATTTTTAACTCATAATCTCTTTTATCGATAGTAAATAAAGTATCTCCTTTTTTTACAAAATCATTATCTTTTACATAAACCTTGCTAATGTATCCTGAAACTCTTGGAATGATAGGATTCATTTTTTTCTCAATTTGAGCATCATCTGTTTCTTCGTGAGCCTGTGAGTGTAAGTATTTTGATATTCCGTAAGTTCCGCCCAATAAAACCAAAACGGTTAGTATGATGATGAATTTTTTATTTGTCTTTTTCTTTTCCATGAGAGCTATGATTATATTTTAGAAAGATTGAATGATTGTGATAATTGTCCGGATACTGAAAGTAATTCGTAATATTTTTGAATAATGGCTGCTTTAGACAAAGCGGTGTTAATTTTTGCATTAAGATGTTCTACATCGGCTTCAACCAAATCATTAGTATCAGATAAGCCATTATCAAATTTATCTTTTACAAGCCTGTAGTTTTCTGCTGCCTGTTGAAGCGCTTCGTCATAAACAACACTTTGGTTGATTGCCAGATCATAATCTTCAATAGATTTCTGAACTTCAACTTTAATGCGGTCTGTCATAATTGCTTCGGTATTTTTTACTTCCAATGCTCTGCTTTCTGCCTCACGAACATGAGCATTATTTTTTAGAATTCCAGACAAGTCATACGTTAAACCTACACCAAAATTCATTGCATATTTTACAGTAATAAAATCTTTAAGATCTAATGCTGTATAACCACCCAGTAACGCAAGTGATGGATAGTAACCTGCTTTTGCAACTTTTATATTTGCCTCACTGGCTTTTTGCTGGAAACGAAGAGCCTCTAAATCTTTTCTGTTTTCAAGCGCAATTGCATCAGATGTTGGAGCATTACTTGTTTTTAGACTAAAGAAATCATTTTCATTAACTTCAATTTTTACACTAGGATCTAACTTTAATAAAGTTACGAGATAAAAATTAATGTTGTTGATGTTGTTATTAGCTTCATCAATAGATAATTGTGTTTTAGAAACCAGTAACTGCGCTTTCAACAAGTCATTTCTCGGAATGATTCCGTTTTTCTCCAATTCTGTAAAATCAGTAACACGCTGTTTAGCCTGCTTTTGATTTTCGTTCAAAAGATCCAGTGTTTTTTGAGCTTTGTATAATGCAGTATAATAAGTGATTACACGGAGGGCTACATCTTCTTTAGTTTTAGCTGCATTTGCAGATTCTGCTTCATAAAGATTGTCGTAAGCATCAATACTGCTTTGGATTTTAAATCCAGAAAAAATCGGAAGACTTAAATTTGCCATACCAAACATAGCACGATCCGGAGAAGCTGTTGGTTCTGCACTTGCTTCATCATTATGCATGTCGATAGAAGCTTTTCCTAAACGTTGGTATTGTCCCTGAATTTTAAGATCAGGATATTGATTGTTCTTAACGGTTTGTAACTCATACTTTTTTGAGTTTACCTTAGTATTGGCAAGCGTAACTTCGTTACTCTTTTCCCAGGCCATTTTAACGGCTTCGTCTAAGGTTAAACTTGTTTTTTCTTGTGCTTCTATTGAAGATATTCCGATAAAGAAAACTCCAAAGAGCATTAATTGACTAATTTTCATAAACAAGTAGCGCTTTTATAGTTTGTTGAATGTGCTTTGTAAGACTGTCTTTTATATAATCGTTATATAAAGTTTCTGTTTTTAAATTCAGAAGTTCCTGAAAAAAAGGCTTATTCATGTGAAAATGAAAATAAGTACCCATAATCGTCGGCGTGATAAGCGGAATAATGATATCTTTTCTGAAAATTCCTTTAGACTGGCCTTCGTGAATAATTGTTTCCAGTGACTTTAGATTTCCTTTTTTTAATTCTGTGAAAACGGCAAGACTTTGTTCTCTTTTTTTTGTTGTAAGTTCAAAATGCAAAACCCTGAAAATCCCTCTGTTACAATTAATTCGGTTAATGTAAATTTCAACCAGTTTATTTATCTTATCAAGGGGTTCAAGATTTTGGTGCTGTAAACTTTCGATTTGTAATTTTAAATCAGCTGTTTTGTAGATGATCAAAGATTCGAGCAGTTTTTCTTTAGAACCAAAATAATACGAAACCATGGCAATGTTTATCTTGGCATGTTTTGAGATATCCCGTATAGATGTACCTTCAAATCCTTTATCTGAAAATAATTTTTCAGCAACCTCAAGAATCTGAATTTTTTTATCGTTTAATTCAATGTTGGACATAGTAGTGTTTCTAATCGAAGACAAAATTAAACACTTGTTTAATTTAAACACTTGTTTAATTTTATTTTAACATAATATTAACATAAAACGGTGTAGTTGTTTAATGTCGGAATTTAAAATAAAAAAGGCTGGATTAAAATCATTTTAATCCAGCCTTAAGCCTTCGTACTGTTGTCATTTTTCAGGGAAATAAAAATGATAAAATATGCTTTCTTTCTATCGAATTGCTCCAATAAATTCTTCAATTTTCCCAGAACCACTTTCACTCAAATGTTTAATAAAAGCACTTCCGATAATAGCACCTTTTGCATATTTAGTAGCCTGATTAAAAGTTTCATTATTTGAAATTCCGAAACCAATAATTTGAGGATTCTTTAAATTCATAGCGGCGATTCTTTCAAAATAACTTTCCTGTGTATCTCCAAATCCTGATTGAGAACCTGTAACACTTGCTGAACTTACCATATATATAAATCCGTTTGAAACGCTGTCAATAAAATGGATACGTTCGTCTGAAGTTTGCGGTGTAATAAGGAATACATTTATTAATCCATATTTATCAAAAATAGCTTTGTATTCGTCAGCATACACATCAACAGGAAGATCAGGAATAATTAAACCATCAATGCCAATTTCCGCACATTTTTTGCAAAAAGCTTCAACACCATATTGTAACATTGGGTTGAAATACCCCATAATAATCAACGGAATTTTTACGCTTTCGCGGATATTTTTCAGCTGGTCAAAAAGAATTTGTGTTGTCATCCCGTTTTTCAAAGCCTGAGTTGAACTTGCCTGAATTGTCTGGCCATCAGCCAAAGGATCACTAAACGGAAGTCCGATTTCGATTAAGTCAACACCATTTTTTTCTAAATCCTGAATGATTTGTACACTGTCATTTAAATTAGGATATCCGGCAGAAAAATAAATTGAAAGTATCTTTTTATCTTCTTGTAATTTTTGGGTTATTCTGTTCATTTCGTTTATGTTTTTTCTCCTAACAAGTTTCCAAAACCTGTTAGGTATTTTATTAAGTTTTTTTGCCACAGATAGCATAGATTAAAAAGATTTATTTCTCATCAAATTATTACTTTAATCTGTGGAAATTTGTGCAATCTGTGCATTATATTTTAAATTTTGATAATCTTGCTTGTCCAATTATTATTTTGATTTTCTACCAATAATAACCCAGAATCTGAATCATTCATTTGCCCAACAAATTCTCCTTTGCTATTCCAAAAAGCGCTTTGTCCTGCCGAAGGATATCCCCAGGATTCTCCACTAAAATTTGACATCAAAACATTCATTTTATGTTTCTCAGCATAACTTTGCAAATCTCTGTATGCATTCGGAATGCCGTTTGGAGTAAAGAAAATACTGGCAATATAAATATCTGTTTCTTTTTTGCAGGCATTTTCAGGATGAAGCGGATTGTCAATATCAGCACAAATAGCAAATGAAATTTTCTGATCTTCAATTGTAACCATTGGATTATAATCAAAAGAAGGCTGAAAAAATTCATCTTCTCCTTCATGCAAAAATTGCTTGGTATAAATCGAAACCGAGTTATCCGGAAAAATTATAAATTCTCCAATAAACAGCCCTTTTTCTGTCTGAACAGGAGCACCGGCAACAATTATAATATTTTCTTCAACAGCCAGTTTCTTCAAATGATCTATTCTGGAATCGTCTATAGTAAAGGCTAAGTCTGCTGCATTTTCTCTTTCATAACCTGTAATTGATAATTCTGGAAAAACGATTAAATCGGCTCCTTTTTGTGCAGCTAATTTTATAAGTTGATAATGATCTGATAAATTAGAATGAATGTCTCCACGTTTTGGTTTTGTTTGTGCCGCTGCTAAAATCATTTTCTTTGTTTATAAATTCTCAATATAAATCCAGGCAATTGTTCCTGATTTTAAGGTTATCTGAACCCTTTTATAAGAGTTAGATTCGAATAAATCTGCCTTTGCCAAATCTGAACTGGAAATATCGAAAACAATACCTTTTATATAATCAGATATATTTTCGCTGGGAACAGCAACAAAATAATCTGTCATTCCAAATTCTTCTTCTATCTGAAGGTCTTTTAGTTTATACCCCGAAAGCTGATCCCGTGTTCCGGTTAGTACTTTATTAAAAACCTGCATTTGAATTTCTCTTGATTGTAATGTTCCATATGAGAATATCTTTTCCATAAATACTATTTTTATATTATTAGTTTACGCTGGGAATGAGAGTAACATCTTTTATGGCTTTTCTGACAAAAAAAGATATAGCAGACAACCCGTTCGTTTCGGCAAAACACCAAAATTATACTTTTTTCTATAATTTAAAATAATCAATATAAGTATTTAAATCTTTATCTCCTCTTCCAGAAAGACTTATTACGACAATATCTTCCGGTTTGAATTTTTTATCATTCAAAACCGCCAAAGCGTGAGAAGATTCTATTGCAGGAATAATTCCTTCTAGTTTGCAAAGCTCCATTCCGGCTTTCATAGCGTCATCATCAGTAACAGAGAAAAATTCACCGCGTCCAGATTGTGCCAAATGAGCGTGCATCGGGCCAACACCCGGATAATCCAGACCTGCAGAAATAGAATAAGGCTCTGTAATCTGGCCGTCTGTTGTTTGCATCAAAAGCGTTTTACATCCATGAATGATTCCCATTTTGCCAAGTTTGCTGGTTGCGGCACTATGACCACTGTTTACTCCCAAACCTGCAGCTTCTACAGCAATGATTCCAACTTTTGGCTCGTGCAAAAAGTGATAAAAAGTTCCGGCAGCATTACTTCCGCCTCCAATACAGGCTATAACATAATCAGGGTTTTCACGTCCTTCTTTTTCTTTGAGCTGCGATTTTATTTCTTCGGAAATAATGCTCTGAAAACGCGTCACCATATCCGGATAAGGATGAGGCCCAATTGCAGAACCAATAATGTAATGCGTATCAACGGGA
>Ga0307408_100001986_pt1 | contig 14768 bp, 12 predicted proteins | sample 322Cmetagenome_FD_202116 | JGI IMG/M metagenome (GOLD analysis project Ga0307408, IMG submission 202116) | Maize rhizosphere microbial communities from greenhouse at UC Davis, California, United States - 322HYB-C-3 | ecosystem: Host-associated > Plants > Roots > Rhizosphere > Soil | place...
GCTGGTTATCCTTACGACGTTCATCATGCCGATCGCGGTGCTGTCCGCGTGGCATGCGATCGAGAAGTGGCAGGCGGCCTTTTATATCTTCCTGCTGCTGTTGGAAAGCGCCATGATCGGCGTTTTCGTCTCACTCGATTTGCTCGTTTTCTATTTATTTTTCGAGGCGTCACTGGTGCCGATGTTCTTTCTCATCGGCATTTGGGGAGGCGCGAACCGCATATACGCGGCGGTCAAGTTTTTCATTTTCACAGCACTCGGCAGCCTTTTGATGCTCGTCGCGATCATCGGCCTTTATTACGTGCACGCGAACGCCGTCGGCGTAGGAACGTTCGATTACGTCACTTTGATGAACTCGATGAAGCTCGGGCAATTGAGCTTCACCGGCGACCTCGCGACCGTGGGCACTCTGATGTTCTTTGCTTTTGCTCTATCGTTCGCGATCAAGGTGCCGCTTTTCCCGGTTCACACATGGCTGCCCGACGCCCACACCGAGGCCCCGACCGCCGGATCGATCATTCTTGCCGCCATCCTCTTAAAGATGGGTACGTACGGCCTGATGCGGTTCAACTTCACGCTTTTCCCCGACCAATCGCGCGAGTTCGCGTGGCTGTTCATCATTCTCGCGATCGTCGGGATCATTTACGGCGCGCTCGTCGCGATGGTGCAGCCGGACATGAAACGTCTCGTGGCTTACTCGTCGGTCGCGCACATGGGATTTGTGATCCTCGGGATGTTCTCGTTCACCCAATGGGGCATGCAGGGCGCCGTTTACCAAATGCTGAACCACGGCGTTTCGACGGGTGCCCTCTTTCTTCTTGTCGGGTACATTTACGAGCGGCGGCATACGCGTGCGATCTCCGATTTCGGCGGACTGGCGAACGTGATGCCAGTTTACGCGACGCTGTTCGTGATCACCTCGATGTCGTCGATCGGACTTCCATTTTTGAATGGGTTCGTCGGCGAATTCCTGATAATGCTGGGGATGTGGAAGTCGAACATATTAGCCGTCTCCGCCGGTGCGAATTGGAACTACATCGCCACCATGCTGGCGGGGACGGGCGTCATCTTCGCCGCTGTTTATCTGCTCTGGATGGTCCAGCGAGTATTCTTCGGCAAGATCACCAATGAGAAGAACCGCGTGCTCCGCGACCTCTCCGCCCGCGAGATCGGTATCATGGTACCGTTGCTTTTCCTGATGGTGTTCATGGGCGTTTATCCGCGGCCGTTCCTGGACCGTTCACGCGACTCTGTCGTCGCGATCCAGAGCCGCGTCGTGGGCCAGGCCGGCGGCTCGGTCGCACACCTGACCGATGTAGAATAGTTCGCCCGCACGCGGCGAATCGTTCTTTCCGCAGTATGGTCGCGAATGTGCGCGGGATGCCCCGACCACGGTTTCATGTCCGGACGACCGACGGAATCACTTTTGGTCTTTGCCGCTTGCCTGTCTATTTACGGCGCTCTCCCGACGGTCAATTATTATTGGGACGGACTGATCTACGCCGACTTCCTGGAAAGGGCTGACACTTTCGGCCCGGCCCTGTTTCACCCGAACCACCTGATCTACAATTTCGTCGGATTTTTGATATTTCGACTCTTCCACAACCTCGCCTTTTCGGACCGGGCCTTGTTTGCATTGCAATACCTGTCGATTTTCTTTGCTTCGGCCGCGGTCGCGATCTTCTATTTGATCTGCCGCCGGTTTTTTGTTTCGGTTTACTTGAGCCTCACCGTGACCGGAATTCTTGCGTTCGCGGCCTCCTGGTGGCGTTTCGCGACGGACGCGAACGTTTATGTAATAAGTATTGCGTTCCTGCTATTGAGTTTCTTTTTTTTGGTTGATACGCCTCCCAAGCCCGTCCTAGCGGCGATCTCTTTCTTCGGTGCACTGCTCTTCCACGAGCTTGCCGTGTTATTCCTTCCCGCTGGATGCCTGGCTTTATGGCTCGCCGAAGTGGAACAAGACTCGAGGAAACGAATTCGCAACATTGCGGTGTTCGCATTGCTCACGGCCGCCTTGATCATTTTGTCGTATCTCTCAGCGTTCTACTCTATTAGCGGCGGCCTCGATGCGGGAGCATTCGGGAAATGGACAACATCTTTTGCCGACGCCGCAAGGCATGGGCCGGAGGCGATTTCCGCTTTTTTTTGGTTTTTCAAGGGAACCAGGCAGCTGTTTATTGACGGCAGCGTTAACCTTCTGGATGGAGGGCTCGCGTCGTGGACGCTTTTTCTGCTTTTTTGCGCCGCGGCCTGTTTACTCTTGGTATCGCTGGTGTCCGTCCGGTCGTCGATCATTCGTCTATTCTCAGATCGGGAGTGGTTGAAGGATGTCGATCGTTTCTTGTTGGCCGTATGTGCGGCATGGGTAGTTCCCTATATTTGCTTCTTTTTTCTCTTCGAGCCGCAAAATACGTTTTATCGCCTGTTTTATTTGCCGGCTTTGGTCTTGATCGTGGGTGTTGCACTATCATCGGCCACCCGCAATTCGCGGTACAGTTTCATTCGGGCGCTTTTCGTGCTCGTTTTTGCGTTATATAATCTCGTTTTCTACATATATCCCAATTCATACCCGAGGAGCGGCACCGTGCTCGCACTTGCGTTGGACGCGAACCGGGTTTGGGATGAGAAAACGTCGGTTTGCTATGAATTGGAAGGAAGCACGGACGCGGGAATTCGCGAGGTGATCTACTTCAACAGGGCAGTTACGTGGCTTCCGGTCGATTCTCTAACGTTGGAAGATATTCAGGCCCGATTCCCGGCGATCTACGCCGACAACGGAACCGTTTGGTTCGAGGATAATGCACTAAGACAGATCGAGTCTGACCCGGAGCGTCTAGCTGCACTGGCCAGCCGATATATCGCGGATCCAGGCACCGAATTGGCGGTGCCGAAACACGGGATCCTTTTCAGGAAATTGGAGCCGCGCCGCTGATCGAATCAAATCTCGTATCAATGGGAATTTTATCAACCATTTTCATCGCGGAGATCATGTCCCCGAACACTGATATTTCCGTCATTCTGCCCGAGTTAATCGTCGCGATCGCGGGCGTGGTCGTGATGATCTACGACAGCTTTTTCCCGCGGCAGCGTGCCGTGAGCGGCACGATCTCGCTGCTGGGTCTGGCCGGGGCCGCGATCGTGCTCGCGCGGATGTGGGGCGGCGTCCCATTTTCCGCCGCCGCCTGGAACGGGATGATCGCCGTCGACAACCTGCGGCTCGCGTTCTCGTTCGTCTTTCTGATCGTGACGGCCGTAACGATCCTGATCTCGTCCGTTTGGGTCGAGCGTGAAGACGTCCCGGTCGGTGAATATCACGCGCTGCTGATGTTCGGGACGTTCGGCATGATGCTGATGGCATCCGGGAACGACCTCGTGATCATGTTCCTGGGCCTCGAGACACTTTCGATCTCGACCTACGTGATGGCCGGTCTACGCCGCGGCGACCTTAAATCGAACGAGTCGGCGATGAAGTATTTCATCCTCGGATCCTTCGCGTCCGCTTTCCTTCTTTATGGGATGGCCCTCGTTTACGGAGCGACCGGGTCGACCAACATCACCGAGATCGCGGCGAAGATCGTGAATCCGAACTTTCCCGCCTTACTGCTGGTAGGCGGCGCGATGTTGATCATCGGGTTCGGGTTCAAGGTTGCGACGGTGCCGTTCCATATCTGGACGCCCGATGTTTACGAGGGTGCCCCGACGCCGGTCACCGCGTTCATGGCGTCGGGGCCGAAGTCGGCGGCGTTCGCGTCCTTCTTGCGCGTTTTCGTGCTTGGTTTCCCGCTCGTCGCGGGCGTGCAAGCCTCTGCTTTTTTGCACGAATCGTGGATGACCGCCTTGACCGTGATGGCGATCCTGACGATGACGGTCGGAAACGCGGCCGCGATCCTCCAAAACAACGTCAAGCGGATGCTCGCCTATTCGTCGATCGCCCATGCCGGTTACGCGATGGTCGGGTTCATCGGTGCCGGCGCCGCCCGCGACGATGCGGCCCGCGACGCGGCGATCGCGTCCGTAGCGTTCTACATGCTGACCTACGCCCTGACGAACCTCGGCGCCTTCGCGATCGTCGCCCTGTTGGGGCAAAAGAACGACCGCCGCTCGGAGTTCGAAGATTACAACGGCATCGGTTTCCGTTCCCCGGTCCTCTCGTTCACGCTATCGCTTTTCATGCTGAGCCTTCTGGGCTTGCCGCTGACCGCCGGATTCATGGGCAAGGTGCTGGTTTTCCGCCCCGCCCTTGAGGCCGGAAGCTCGCTGCTCGCGATCCTGGTCGTCGCCGCCGTCATCAACACGGCCATCTCGGCTTATTATTACTTGAGGCTGATCGTGGTCATGTTCTTCCGCGAGCGCACGACCGAGTGGGCCGAGCCGAGAATGCCCGCCGCCCTTGGTGCTGCGTTGGTCATAACGGTTATCGGTGTGCTGTATTTCGGGATCTTCGCCAGCGGTGTGATCAAAAAATTCTCGCAGTCGCCGGTGCCCCCGATCGGCGCGGTCCGAAGGTAGACCGCCGATGCACCGCGAGATCGACATCGAAAACTGGCCTCGCCGTTCGACTTACGAGTTTTTTCGCGATTACACCGATCCTTTTTTCAACATTACGGCGAACGTCGATGTCGGACGCCTTTACGATTTCTGCCGCGGCAAGTCGTTATCGTTCTCGCTCGCTTCGTTATTTTGCTCGCTCCGCGCGGCGAACGATGTTCCCGAGCTGCGGCAACGTCTGGTGAAAGGCAGGATCGTCGAATTCGACCGCGTCCACGCGACACAGACGATACTAAACGACGACGAGACGTTTTCGTTTTCGTTCTACGAGATGCGGCCGACGGTCTTCGAATTCGAATCGGCCGGCCGCGAGGCACGCGAAAAGTACAGAGCCTTGAAAACGTTCGACGTAGAAACCGACCGCCTCGATCTGATCTATTATTCCGTCATCCCATGGGTCTCCTTCACCGCATTCAAGCACGCGAGTAAACTGGACAACACCCAGTCCGTGCCTCGGATCGTTTTCGGCAAGGCGTTCGGGTCCGGAGGCACGCGTCTGATGCCGGTCTCGGTCGAAGCCCACCATGCCCTGGTCGACGGCATCCACATTGGCAAATTCTTCAGCCTCCTGCAGCAGAATCTCGACGATCCGCAGTAATGAAAAAGACCGAAGAGCTTCGCCGCCTGCTCGAAAACTCCTGGATACCGGCGATCTACGAGCAAAAGGTCCGCAAACGGCGAACGCGCGCCGTGCAGCTGCCCGTGCCCGCGAAGCTCAACCACGCCGAAATTCTCTTTACGCTGCTCGGGATCGAGCTAAGGGTCGCAAAACGGCGAATTCCCTGCCCCGACCTGGCGACCGCACGCTACCTGCAGGTCTTCGCGCGCCTCGGCTGCCCGACCGTCGCCATTCCGTACGACATCACGCAGATCTCCCCGCTCGCGGATGAACTCGAGGTCGCATGGCAAAGACTCGGTCTTATGGCGGACCACTTGACCACCGAGTCGCCGAGCGCCCGGTCGAGGCTGATGTCTTCAGCGGTAAAGGAAATCCGCGAAGCGATCGGCGCCGCGGGGGCAGGCGACACGATGCCGGAATTTCGCAAATCGACCCGGCAAAGCAGGAACTGATATAATCATCAAAGTAAACGGGTCCGGTTACGATATCCGGGACCGTTATATTATTATTACCGTCAATGTTCGACTCGGCCGCCAAATCGATCGTCACCCCGCAGGAGCTTCCGTTCCCGTACAACAGACAGCCCTTCTGCAGGTACGAGCCCGTCGAGAAGACGATCGATCACGCCCGCGTGCTGATCGTTAACGATCTCCTGCGGTACGAATCAGACCTCTCGGACCTCGCCCGGGAGGAATGGAACGGGACGATGGAGCTAAAGCTGCGGTTCGAGCGCAAAGTTTCGTCGCTGGCCTGCAACAACATCGCACAGAACGTAAACCGGCTGGTCAAGAACCCTAAAACGCTGACCGTTCACCTTTCCGAGATCGCCGAGGCGGCCGAATACTATCGCCCGGACGCGATCGTGATGAGCGGCACATTCAGCGATTTCGACTATTACAGCCCCGACCATCTGGGCAGCTTTGCCGATTTCATCCGAAAGACCAAGATCCCCGTGCTCGCCATCTGCGGTGCTCACCAGCTCGTCGGTTCATCGTTCGGGGCCCCGCTCAAAACGCTCGATGAGCTCGAGCTGGCTGAAAAGCGTACCGACCGCGTTCTCGAATATCAGTACCGGTTCGTCAAGATCGTAGACCGCACGGACCCGATCTTCGCGGGCGTCGAGGACAATTCCTCCGACCGGTGGCAGGAGTACACGACGGAGGACGACATCCTGCGCGTCTGGCAGAACCACGGCGTGCAGGTGATGGGGACGCCCGAAGGGTTCAAGCTGCTTGCGACCTCGTATCTCTGCAAGAACCAGATGATGGTGAAACGGTCCGGCGGACAGATGATCTACTGTGTGCAGTTCCACCTGGAAAAATCGTTCGAGGACTGGTCGAAGAACCCGACCCGCTGGGAGCACCCGAATGAATCCCGCGACGGCCGGGTCCTTTTTGATAATTTTCTAAAACTGGCCCTCGAGCACAACAACTAGACCCGAACACGACCCACAAAATTTCAAAAGCCGCAGAGATCGGATCTCCGCGGCTTTTATGTTTATGCTAACTCGTGCGGTTATTTTTCCGCCACGCCCAGCACGAAGTTGCTTACGGCCGTCAGCCCGTTCGCGATACTGCTGGAGTTATATTGAACGGTCGACGTGCCGCCGCCCGAGAGGTCATATCGCGGCGGAAGGAATTGAGCCGTTGGATCGGGGTCAAGGTCGTCTTCAATACTGCCATTGGCATAGGGTGCGATAACGATGTTGCCGTCGAGAAACCCGTCGCCGCCACCCGTGCGGGAGACGCCGCCCGACCCGGTTACAATGATCAGACCTCTGAAATTGAAATTCCCGTGCAGGGTCAACTGGCCTGTAACGATCAGCATGCCTCCCCCGTCGCCGGTGAACGTACAATTACCGTCGCAGAACGTGATCCCTGTGCCTGATGCGTTATCGCCAAACGTCGTCGGATTGGTTCCACTGGGGAAAAATCTGCCGGTCGGGTTGACCGGATCGGGGGAGCCTTCCGCGGTGTCCGCCAGCGAATGAATAGCTAGGTCCATTTGAGACGGAGAGGACAGCCAATCCGGTATCTCATTCGACACGTTCGAGGGCACACCGACCACAGTACCGTTGAACGGATGCGGCGGCTGGCCGTCGACCGACCCCTGCACCATATCCAGATTCTCGCTGTTCGTCGTACCGATCGGCGGAATATTATCGGTCGAAACCGAGTCGTCGCCAGAGTAAACCGTCACCGACGAGCTTCCAGGGTTGAAACACGATTGACCCGATGGGCAGGCAGCCCCCACCAGCGTCAGTGTTGCGGGCGCCGACAATCCGTTGAAAAAGTTCTTTTGAATGATCGCTTCAAGCTTTTTCACCGAGCCGCGCGGCCCATAACCGGTCGATTGGATAACGAGACGGGTCGGCTCCGGTTCGCTCATCGTGCCCGTCACAATGTTGTCTCCGAGATTCAGCTTGGCCTCATAACCTACCCGCTGAGGTATGTTGTTGGGGCAGTTCACCAGCGCCGGCAGCGTCCAGGGACCGCCTCCACTCGCACACGTTACGCCGCTGGGCTGACCAGTCCACGTATTGAAGCCCAACGTAATAAGGCTTCCCTGGAGCGTATATGTCTGAGAATCGAATATTATCTTCGGCGGATTGGTAAATGGATTCGCATTAGTTTCGATCCAGCCGCGAAGCGACCGCTGAGAGCGGTAAGGCACCGTCATATTGACGACGATCTCGAATCGATTGAAACCCTGGATCTGACCTCCGTTCCCGCTGACCTCGACCTTGAAAGACCCAAAGTTCACGTTCGGATTCCCGCTCGGCGAAAGGTCCTGGTTGCTTATGATCGCCGGGATGTACGTGATCCTCGTGAAGTTCGGCGAGTTGCGATCGCTATTTTCATAGTATGTCTTATGCGGGTAAGTCGGTGAATCCTGGCAAGGCAGGTTCGGGTCCTCTTGCCCCGTCCCATCCAATTGATGATCGCAATTATTCAGAATGCCCTTTGTCCAATAAGTCACGGAAGAACCCGTATTATCGGGGTCGGAGATCGATAGTGAAAAAGCAGATCCCTCTCTTGTCGCATAAGCGGTGGCAGGCGCTCCCAGCTTTACGCGGTCGGCGTAGGTTGCCGATTCATAATTAAGCCACCTTGATAGCCTGGGAGTTGTATCAAAGCCTGAGGTCGTTAAATTCGAAAACTGGGGAACTATCGCCTTTACAAAGTCGGCCTTATTCGCCTTGTCGGTCGCGGGCTTTGTTAGATCTATACGATTTGGATCGGAAACGATAACGTTGCCGCGAAGCACGTTGACCGCCGCCTGGATACCGCTCTCTGCCGCATTGTAGGCCTGCTGCTCGGCATTCGCGTCCGTTACGTTAGCCGAATTCATCGATGCCTCGAGCAGCACGCCGGCCACCCCTACAAGGAGTAGGAAAGACATAAGGAGTGCCATCACAAGCGCGGCACCCCGTTCGTTCTTACGATCTTTCGTGGTTGCTGCTGTGCCGTTTTGCATTTTTTTTGCTCCAAAACTTCATTTCGTTTCAGTATTGCTGAAGCATGTAACTCGAGTTTCGCATGTTCACTTCCGAAGAAAATGTGATCGACTGCGGATTTGGCTGACCGTAAACCGGATCGAGATCGACTCTAACGGTGAGGACGATCCGACCCGTCGCGGAAGTTGGGGTCGTGAACGGCCCCGTCATGCCGGCCGCGACGTCGTAATTGTAATAATCGAACCTGACTCCGCTGATCTTGTTGACCACGACTGAAACTTGCGGATCCGCATTTGGGTCAAACCTCACGATCGATTGCGTTCCCGATTCGAAGAAGTAGGTCACGTCTTCACCCGGGTCGCTGGTTTGACCGAAGTTCGGGTCGGTGTAGGGCGTCACATTTGTAAAATTCGACCGAAGGTGGATTTGCTGTTGGCTCGAATCGCCTACAACGATACCGTTGGTGGCCCTTCTCGTGGCGGCATCTCGGAGCCCGAAGCCGCCATTGGAGATTTCACGCGACATAAGATTGAGCGCGGCGTAAGCTGAGGTGAGGGCATCGGTCGTGCGACTCTCGCGGGCTCGTACCGAAAGCGAACGAGCGAACAGCGACGCCGCAACCGCCATCAAGATCAGCATGACCGTCATTGCTACCAGCAACTCGACCATCGAGAAGCCGGATTGACGTGTTTTTACGATCCGTATTTCGTTCTGCATGTCGTTAATTTCCGCGGGTACGGCGTAATACCGTTTTCGCCGGCGGTGCCGCCTGCCAGCCCGGCCCCGGAGCACTAAGACGGACCGTGATGGTGATCTCTTTGAACGTGCATGGGATAACCGCACCCTGGGGTGACAAACATGCGTACGTATCATCCTGAACACCATCAACGAGGGGTTCATTATCGATCTTGTCTTCGACCGTGAATATATGCCCGCTCAGAGTCGTCACCGTGTTCGTGCGGGTCCCGCCCGCAAGCGCCGGGTCGGTAAACGCGAGGGCAAACTTCTTACTTCGAAGCAGCTCGACTTCTTGCTGCATGATTGCAAGAGCTTCGCTCCGCGTCTTGTTGCCGGCGTTATACGCGGTGACGTATGCGAAACTCTGGACGACGCCGAGCATCGATACAAGGACGATAACGAACGCGATCACCACTTCAATGAGACTGAAGCCCTCTTCACTTTTGGCAACCCGTTCTTGCAGTCTCTGAACGCCGGGCTCAAATTTTCTGTCAAAATTTCTCAGCATATTCTTTGGATCGGTCCATGGCTCTGCGGCCTATGGTGTGGGCGTTGGCGTCGCGCCGGGGCCAACACACTTGCCTCCGTTTCCGAGATACATCGGTAGTCGACAAATGCAACTGGGCGGATTCCCCCGGGGTTTTTCGTTGTAATTACACGACCGAATGGGCGTCGGACTCGGGGTCGGGGTCGGTGTCGGTGTCCCCGACGGGTCGGGGGTCGGGGTCGGGGTGGCGTTCGGTACGGGTGTAGGCGGTATCGGTGTCGGAGGGAACGGCGAGGGAGTCGGCGGCGTTCCTGTCCAGACAGTCAGCCGTTTATCGATACTGTTGGTCGCATTTATATTAGATACCCCAGGCTCGCTAAACGAGGGGATCGTCGAATCCCCGGTCATCATCGCCACGGTTCCGGTCGGGGAAATATAGATTGCATTGGCGTTCTGGGCATTCGTGGTGGATGACGTGCAGACGCCATTGCAAAAGTAGAGAAGCGGTACAGAGGCTGTAGGTGTAGACGACGGGTCACAATCTGAACGCAGAAACGCCCGGCCGCGTTCATCAAATCGGATCGTTATGGGCAACGTGATCCCGTTACCGACGATCGATACATCGCTGCGGCCTCCGAAATCGACGGTACGTGTTTCCGCTGGAAGGTCCAGTCGGCCGTTCTGATTGAGGTCCGTCGAGGCGCTAAAAGCGGTAGCACTTTCGATGGTCACACTCGACATATCCGAGCACACGCTCGCCCGCCGTTTGACCGAATCGAACCGGGCCCGCTCGAGATTGACTTTGAATTCGCGCGCGATATTCTGCCGCTCCATGTTCTCGGAGCTATTGCCGAACTGGGCGATCGCCAGCGTCACGAGGATGCCTGCCACAACCAATACTATGAGGACCTCGACAACGGAATAACCGCGCTCACGGCTCGAAACAAGGTTTTGCATAAAAAGGCAAGCTCCAGGAAAAGGTAGGTCAGAAGGCGGGACGATGGACCGCGTAGCCATTAATCTTTTAACATAAGATGTTGTACATCGTCAAGATAGGTTGTGCCGTGTTAAACACGTTAAGACCTACTTCTGCTGATATAGTTTAAATCTGCAATCAAGAAGGGATTCCGAAATTGCGGGACGCGGGTCGTTCAAATTGACCGGGCGGGATCAGTCAAAGCATCTTTCTGGCACGTTTTCCATGGTGTTTTTGATCAACATATCGACGACGGCGTTGAAATCGCCGCCCGATTCGTCGAAGGTCCGTAACTGCTCATCCGCCGACGTGCCCCGGTCGAGGATCGTATAAATGTGCTCGATCTCCTTTCGCGAACCCAGTGGGTCCAACACCTCGTCGACGAACTCGAGCAGCTCGTGAATGAGGTCTTTGACCGGCACTTCCTTTTGTTTGCCGAGGTCGAGGAGCATGCCGTCGAGCCCGTATCTTATCGCCCGCCACTTGTTCTCCTGAATAAGGCGGCGGTGATAAAGGCGGAAACCGAGGTTCTTGTCTATCAGCAGATCTAGCTTCGCGACGATCGCCTGAAACAGTGCGGCGACGGCGATGGTGTCGTCGACGCGGGTCGGGATGTCGCAAATGCGAAATTCGAGAGTCGGGAATTTGCAGTGGGGCCGCACGTCCCACCAGATCTTCGTGCCGTCCTGGATGCAGTTCATCTTCGTCAACAGGTCGACGTACGCCTGATACTGCTGGAACGATTCGAAATGGTCGGGAATGTCGGTGCGCGGGAACTTCTTGAAAACTTCGCTGCGGTAAGACTTCAGCCCGGTCTTAAAGCCTAGCCAAAATGGCGACGACGTCGTCATTGCGAGCACGTGGGGCAGGAAGTACCTTGCCGCGTTCATTATGTGGATACGCCGGTCGAGGTCTTTTACCGCGACGTGCACGTGCACGCCGAAGATCAAAAGGCTGCGGGCGACCATCTGCAGCTCGTCGACGAGCAATTTGTACCGGTCGCCGTCGTAGATCTTCTGTTCGGACCATTTCGAGAAGGGATGCGTCGACGCCGCGACGATCTCCATTCCCTTCTTTTTCGCCAGGCTGGAAATGATGCACCGTAGCTTCGAAATGTCCTCGCGGGCCTCCTGGATGTTCGCGCAAACGCCCGTCCCAACCTCAATCATCGACTGGATCATTTCCGGCTTGATCTTTTCGCCAAGCAAAAGCTTCCCTTCGTCGAGGATCTCCGAAACGTGGGACCGCAGCTCGCGCGTCTCAGGGTCGACGATCTGAAATTCTTCCTCGATGCCGAGCGTGAATTGTTCGTACATACTGTTCTTCGCTTTCGAATCGGATGAACCGGGCGATCTACGGCTGTTTTTTCGGGACTAAGGAGAGTATCTTATCGCATCGCAGGGCAAAACGGTAATTTTCGGCCTTGTACGGTAGGCTCGGAACGGCGCTTGATTTTCCGCCTTGTCGGTCGACAAAAAGAGGCAATAATAGGGCCGGCAAGCGGTGCCGTGCGTGTTGCAATTTTGAATCGGCCAAGTTACCATTAACTCGCGTAAAAACTAGGGTTTCGTGGGCCGGTTCCTAAGTGTTTTTCGCCGCTTGACGGGCAAGCGGGACCCGTCATCGACCTTCCGCTTTTCTATGGGCTTTGCAACCACCGCAATTCATGCCGGGAACGAACCCGACCCGGCAACCGGCGCCGTCAGCGTTCCGATCTATCAAACCTCAACTTACGCCCAGGAAGGCCTCGGGAAACACAAGGGATACGAGTACGCACGTACGCAAAACCCGACCCGTACGGCGTTAGAGAAGAACATCGCCGCCCTCGAAAATGCTCGTTTCGGCTTCGCATTCGCCTCCGGTATGTCGGCGATCGACGCGGTGCTGAAATTGGTCAAAGCGGGCGAGCACGTCATACTCGGCGACAATACTTACGGCGGCACGTTCCGGCTTTTCGATCGCATTTTGTCCAACTACGGTGTTGAGTTCGATCTGGCCGACACGTCCGACGTGACCGAGCTTGAAAGGTCCTTTAAGCCGAACACCAAAATGGTGTTCATCGAGACGCCGACCAATCCGGTAATGACCGTGACGGACATCAAGGCCGTCTCCGATCTCGCCCACGCCCACGGTGCGAAGGTGGTTTGCGACAACACTTTCATGTCGCCGTACTTTCAGCAGCCGATAAATTGGGGCTGCGACATTGTCGTCCATTCGACGACGAAATACCTCAACGGTCATTCCGACAGCGTCGGCGGGTTCGCCGCGTTGAACGACGAAAAGGACGCCGAGTGGATCGGTTTCGTGCAGAACGGCGTCGGAGCGATACTTTCGCCCTTCGATTCGTTCCTGGTCCTGCGCGGAACAAAAACGCTCGCGGTCAGGATGGAAGCCCACGACCGCAACGGGCGAACGGTGGCGAATTTCCTGACCGAGCACCCAAAGGTCCTGAAGGTCTATTACCCCGGGCTCGTCTCGCACCCGCAGCACGAACTGGCCAAACGGCAGCAAACCGGTTTCGGCGGCATGGTCTCGTTCGAGACCGGCTCGCTCGATAACGCAAAAAAAGTTTTGGAGAGCGTCAAGCTTTGCACCCTCGGGGAGAGTCTCGGCGGCGTTGAGTCGTTGATATCCCACCCGGCATCGATGACGCACGCGTCAGTGCCGGCGGAAACGCGTGAGCGCCTTGGAATTACCGACGGTTTGGTTAGAATATCGGTTGGTATCGAGGACATAGAAGACATCCTTGAAGATCTGGATCAAGCGTTAAGGTGAAATTTGGTTTTGTGCGATCGGCCCGGGTTTTGGTCTTTGCGACTTGAAACCCGCAGGCGAAAGCCCGAAACTCGTTATTTATGTTTAAGGTCGAGATACATGCCACATCTCACGTAGGGCGTGTCCGCAAGGGCAACGAAGACAATTATCTTCTTCTCAATATCTCGCGCTCGCGGGCATGGACGAGCGAGCAGGCGGACGGCGAATTCGTGATCGAGTCGCAGACATTCGAGGTGGACGACAACGGCGTCGTTCTCGCCGTGTCCGACGGCATGGGCGGCGCCCTGGCCGGAGAAGTCGCCAGCAAGATGGCCGTCGAGTCGGTCTGCGAACAACTTCTCTCCGAGGACATCGAGGAAACGCTGACCCCGGAAGCCGCCGAGTATCACCTCATCGCGAAGCTTTACAACGCGACCGTGTACGCCAACCAACTCGTCCACCATCAAGGCCGCACGGATCCCCAGTTTCAGGGCATGGGCGCGACCTTCACGGGCCTCGGCGTGACACCGGCCGGCGTCGACATAATCCAGGTCGGCGACAGTCGGGCCTATCTGGTCCGCAACGGCAAGGTTTATCAGGTCACCAAGGACCAGTCGCTCGTGCAGCAGCTGATCGACGCCCAGCAGATCTCGCCTGAAGAGGCGGAAACGCACACATTGAAGAACGTTATCCTGCAGGCCCTCGGGGCACAGAACGAGATCTATCCGGTGTCGGCACGCCTCGCCGCGAACCAGAACGACGTGCTTATGATCTGCAGCGACGGCCTCTCGAATAAGGTGGCGGCCGCCAGCATCCAGCGGATCGTCACGGAGCACTTCGATCAGCTTCAATTGGCGTGTGCGGAACTGGTAAAGGAAGCGAACGAGAACGGCGGCGAGGACAACATCACCGTCGTATTGGCCAAGCTCACGGGCGATAAACTTGCCGAGCCCGAAGGCGAAGAAGTGCAGCTCGAACTGATCGACCTCGGGAACATTCACGACACCGCCGACCAGGACACCGCCGAGATAATTTAACCGTTACGCCACTCCGGAAGCTCGTTCGTGACCCGCCGGACGTAGATCGAAGAACCTTTCACGCTCACGACCTCGACCTTTTCGCCTTCTACCAGCTCGCTTTCCCCGTCGATCGGGAACGCCGTCCATGTCGAGCCGTAAACCTTCAC
>Ga0307408_100001987_pt1 | contig 14765 bp, 15 predicted proteins | sample 322Cmetagenome_FD_202116 | JGI IMG/M metagenome (GOLD analysis project Ga0307408, IMG submission 202116) | Maize rhizosphere microbial communities from greenhouse at UC Davis, California, United States - 322HYB-C-3 | ecosystem: Host-associated > Plants > Roots > Rhizosphere > Soil | place...
TTTGAGTGATATTACCCTCGCTGACCTGGTTGCGCGCAATGATATTCAATCGGTTCGCAAGCGCCAGGATTTGCGTGTGGTGAGTACTCACAATGACGAGACTCATATTGCGATAAGTGAAATTTTGTAGCTAATTTTTCGATCCCATTTTTCACTCTCTGTAGCTTTTTCACCGTTAAGGTACCCACTGTTTTGCGCAAGCCCATTTATTTAGATTACGCCGCGACTACACCCGTTGCCCCTGAAGTGGCTACGCGTATGATCGAGTGTTTGACATTGGATGGCACCTTCGCCAATCCCGCCTCCCGTTCACATGTGTATGGTTGGCAGGCGGAAGAGCTGGTGGAAGAGGCGCGTGCGCAGGTTGCCAGTTTAATCAATGCTGATCCGCGTGAAATTGTATGGACCAGCGGAGCAACTGAAGCCAACAATCTTGCACTTAAAGGCGCTGCGGAAACCTATCGCTCCAATCACAGCACGGGCGGCCATATTGTTGTGTCGGCGATTGAGCACAAGGCAGTGCTTGATCCCGTAAGTTGGTTAGAGCTGCAAGGTTTTCACGTGACGCGGCTACAGCCTACGGCAGAGGGAATTATCACTGCAGAAGCGCTCACCGCAGCACTGCAGGCCGATACATTTTTAGTCAGTATTATGCTGGTCAACAATGAGTTGGGCTGCATTAACGACATCAAAGGTTTAGTGGAAGTCTGTAAGGCGCGCGGTATTTTATTTCATTGTGATGCTGCACAAAGCGCAGGAAAAATTCCTGTCGATGTCAAAGTGCTTGGCGTAGATTTGCTATCACTTTCCGCGCATAAATTTTATGGCCCCAAAGGTGTTGGCGCACTCTACGTGCGTCGTGCGGGTGAAGTAAAAATCGCTGCGCAAATTCACGGAGGTGGCCATGAGCGCGGTATGCGTTCAGGCACTTTGCCCACCCATCAATTGGTGGGTATGGGTGAGGCAGCAAGATTAGCGGCTGCTCATCTCGCTACAGACAGTGAACGTATTAGGATGTTGCGTGATCGCTTATGGCAAGGCATTGCGGATCTGCCAGGAATTAAACGCAACGGCTCAAGTGTCGATTGTGTCAGCGGTATCTTGAATGTGTCTTTTGGCAGCGCTGATGGCGAAATGTTATTGCTCTCGTTGCGCGACTTAGCGATATCCAGCGGCTCTGCGTGCAACTCCGCGAGCATGTCGCCCAGTTATGTGCTGAAAGCGATTGGTTTGGATGATGAAGCAGCGCAAGCATCGCTGCGTTTTAGTATTGGCCGCTACACCACTGCCGACGAAATTGAATATGCGATTGAACACCTCCGTGGTGTTATCGCCAAGCTGCACAAGGCCTAGTATTTATTCACTGGCCCTTTGCAAAAACAGGTAAATGTCATGTCTGAACAAGTCGAACATCTCATCAAAAAAGAATACGCGGCGGGTTTTCATACCACCATCGATTCAGAAACCCTGCCACCGGGGTTGAATGAAGATGTTATCCGTTTTATTTCGGCAAAAAAAAATGAACCCGAGTGGTTGCTGGAATGGCGTTTGAAGGCTTATCAAGCCTGGCTGGAAATGACTGAGCCGGAATGGGCACATGTCAAATACGAGGATATTGATTTCCAGGCTGTGTCTTATTATTCAGCGCCCAAATCGATGGATGAAAAACCCAAAAGTCTGGATGAAGTTGATCCGGAATTATTGCGTACTTATGAAAAACTGGGCATCCCACTGCATGAGCAGGCGGCACTCGCCGGTGTGGCAATGGATGTGGTGTTTGACTCAGTATCGGTAGTGACCACCTTCCGTGAAAAATTATTGGAAGTGGGCGTTATTTTTTGTTCGATCAGCGAAGCGGTACATAAATATCCCGAGCTGGTGAAAAAATATATCGGCTCGGTTGTGCCGCAAAAAGACAACTACTACGCCGCGCTTAATTGCGCAGTATTTTCTGACGGCTCCTTTGTGTATATCCCCAAAGGTGTGCGCTGCCCGATGGAGTTATCTACTTACTTCCGTATCAACGAACAAAATACCGGTCAATTCGAACGCACGTTAATTATTGCGGACGAAGGTTCACATGTAAGTTATCTCGAAGGTTGCACCGCGCCTATGCGCGACGAAAACCAGTTGCATGCTGCTGTGGTTGAATTGATTGCGCTCGATAATGCGGAAATCAAATATTCCACTGTGCAGAACTGGTATCCCGGTAATGAGGAAGGCAAGGGCGGTATTTACAACTTTGTGACCAAGCGCGGTGTGTGCCACACCAATGCCAAAATTTCCTGGACGCAAGTTGAAACCGGTTCTGCAGTAACCTGGAAATATCCGAGCTGTATTTTGCGTGGTGATAATAGTGTCGGTGAGTTTTATTCCGTTGCGCTGACCAATAATTATCAGCAGGCCGATACCGGCACCAAGATGATTCATATCGGAAAAAATACCCGCTCAACGATTATCTCTAAAGGGATTTCGGCGGGGAAAAGCTCCAACGCCTATCGCGGTTTGGTGCGTATCAATCCCGGTGCTGAAGGAGCGCGTAATTACACCCAGTGTGATTCGCTGTTGATCGGTGATAAGTGTGGTGCGCACACATTCCCGTATATCGAAAGCAAAAACCCAAGCGCCGTGATTGAGCACGAGGCTACCACATCAAAAGTGAGTGATGACCAAATGTTTCTTTGCCAGCAACGTGGCTTGGATGCAGAAAAAGCTGTTTCCATGATTGTGAATGGTTTTTGTCGCGAAGTATTTAAAGAATTGCCAATGGAATTTGCCGTTGAAGCCGGCAAGTTGTTGGAAGTAAGTCTCGAAGGCTCAGTAGGCTAATCGCGCAGAGTGATTTTGTAGGTTGGGCTAACCGCGAGTTCAGCGAGCGACGTACCCAACAAAAAATTAAAATTGAATTTACCGTGTTAGAAATTTATCGGACTAAAAAATTTATGTTACGCATTACTGATTTGTTTGCCCGTGTTGAAGAGAAAGAAATCCTTAAAGGGTTAAATCTGACCGTCAAACCCGGTGAAGTTCACGCCATTATGGGGCCAAACGGTGCGGGCAAAAGTACATTGGGTAATGTGTTATCGGGGCGCGATGGTTATGAAGTCACTGGCGGCAGCGTCGAGTTTAATGGCAAGGATTTGTTTGAGCTGGAAATCGAAGAGCGTGCACGCGAAGGTTTGTTCCTCGCGTTCCAATATCCGGTCGAAATCCCGGGGGTAAGCAATATGGAATTTTTAAAGGCCTCTGTTGACGCCAAGCGTAAGCATCATGGGCAACCAGAATTATCTGCAGTTGAGTTTATGAAGCTTGCACGTGAAACCAGTAAACGTGTCAATCTCGAACAGGCTTTTTTAAAGCGCGGCGTTAATGAAGGTTTTTCGGGCGGTGAAAAGAAACGCAACGAAATTATGCAAATGATGTTGCTTGAGCCGAGCCTGTGCATTCTTGATGAAACGGATTCTGGTTTGGATATTGATGCATTACAAGTAGTGGCTAACGGCGTGAATGCAATGCGCTCACCCGCGCGCAGTTTTATCGTGGTCACTCATTATCAACGCTTGCTGGATTACATAGTGCCCGATTATGTGCATGTGTTGGCCAATGGCCGCATTGTGAAAACCGGCGGTAAAGAGTTGGCGCTGGAGTTGGAAGAAAAAGGCTACGCATGGCTTGAAAACGAGGCGGTCTAAGCATGAGTGATTTTCAACATCAAGCGATACGACTCACTGCGCAGCAGCAGCCATTGACCTGGCTTGAAGAGTTGCGTAACAAGGCAACGGATGAGTGGTTGGCACAACCTTGGCCAACGCGCAAAACCGAGCATTGGAAATATACACCGATGCAGGGTTTGCAAAAAACACTGTTGCATACTTGGGGTGTCGCTGCAAATCAGGCTTTAGATAAAACTCTGCAGGATGAATTGATTCCGCTTGATGCTTATCGTTTGATATTTATCAACGGTGTATTTGATGCAAAACATTCAAGCAATTTACCGGAATCGATTGTGCGCTTCTCGCAAGCCAATGCTGCACAACAAGCATTGATTGAAAAGCATCTTGGTAAGATTGTAGAAGGTGAGCGCCATTTATTTGCGACGCTAAACAACGCCTGGCTTGATGATGGCGTTTTGCTTCATGTGCCGCACAACCAGCGTTTGGAAAAACCGGTTTATATTGTCAATATAGTGACGGCAGTTGCGGCAGCAAGCAATCAACGCCTACTGATTGTATTGGATGAAAATTCACAAGCTGAAGTGGTTGAACATTATTTTTCCGGCGCGGATGCGCAAAACGGCTTCGCTAATTCATTGACTGAAATCCATTTGGGTGATAATGCCAATTTGCATCACTACCGTTTGAATCTGGAAGAAGAGCATGCGCAACACATTGGTGCTGTGCATGTGGATTTGCAGCGTAATGCCCGTCTGAGTGGCTTTGCGTTGGCACTGGGTTCAAGCCTGATGCGTGTGGATTACCAATTAAATCACCGCGGGCAGGGCGCCGAGTTGGATCTGCAGGGAATATATTTGCCGCGCAACCAACAGGTAGTGGATTACCACACCAATATCTGCCACTGGGTGCCGCACTGCAAATCAAACGAAGTATTTCGCGGAATTGTGAGTGATTCGGCACAGGCGATTTTTAATGGCCGGATTTATATTCACAAGGATGCGCAAAAAACCTTGGCCGAATTAAGCAATAAAAATATGTTGACCTCCAATAAGGCCGAAATTAATACCAAGCCAGAATTGGAAATTTACGCTGATGATGTGAAGTGTGCTCACGGCGCCACAATTAGCCAGCTGAATACCAACGCGCGTTATTATTTGCAGAGCCGCGGTCTTTCACGCGCTGAAGCTGATGTAATGTTGAGCTTTGGGTTTATCAATGAATTGCTGGAGCAAATTGCACAGCCCGCAGTGCACGATTATTTACAGCCGCGGTTGGCGAAACTCTTTGGTCGCGATAATAGTTTGATTGCTGCCAGTGCATTAGCGGAGCTTTTAGATGACTAAGCCCTTGGTTGATGATGCTATTCATTTTGATGTGGAAAAAATCCGTGCCGACTTTCCCATATTGCATCAACATGTCAATGGGCAGCCGCTGGTGTATCTCGATAATGCGGCCACCACCCAAAAGCCCAATGCGGTAATTGATGCAATCAGTGATTATTACCGCAATGACAATAGCAATGTTCATCGTGGTGCCCATGCATTGGCTGATCGCGCCACAGTAAAATTTGAAGCGGCGCGGGAAAAAGTTGCACAGTTTTTAAATGCACCGACAGCCAAACAGATTATTTGGACGCGCGGTACAACCGAGAGTATTAATCTGGTTGCCGCCTCTTGGGGTAAAACCAATTTGCAACCAGGTGATCGCATTCTGGTATCGGCGATGGAGCATCACTCCAATATTGTGCCCTGGCAATTAATTGCAGAATCAACCGGTGCAACAGTTGAGCCGATTCCTGTTGATGCCAACGGCAATATCAACATGCTGGCATTTGATGCGATGCTGGATGCCCATGTAAAAATGGTCGCTGTAGGTCATGTTTCCAATGCGATGGGTACAATTAATCCCATCGAAAAAATCATTACGCTCGCGCATGCCGTTGGCGCGCGCGTATTAATTGATGGCGCGCAAGCAGTTAGCCATTGGGCAGTTGATGTTCAAAAACTCAATTGCGATTTTTATGTTTTTTCTGCACACAAGCTATTTGGTCCGACGGGTTTGGGTGTGTTGTATGGTAAAGAAGATTTGCTCAACGCTATGTCACCCTATCAAGGTGGTGGCGAGATGATTGAAACTGTTTCATTTGCGGGCACAACCTTTAATCAATTGCCCTACAAGTTTGAAGCGGGCACGCCTGATATCGCGGGTGCTATAGGTTTGGGTGCTGCGATCGATTATTTAAATTCAATCGACCGCTCCGCTGCCGCTGCGCATGAACAGGCATTGTTAAATTATGCTGAGGAAAAGGCGCGTGCAACGGCCGGTTTGAAATTGGTTGGTACAGCCGCACATAAAACCTCGGTGATGAGTTTTTTGCTCGAAGGTGCACATCCGGCCGATGTCGGTGTCTTATTGGATAAGCAGGGCATTGCGGTGCGCACCGGCAATCACTGTGCGCAACCGATTATGGATCAGTATGGAATTCCCGGCACAGTGCGCGCGAGTTTCAGTTTTTATAATACCTTTGCCGAGGTGGATCGCTTATTCAGTGCGATCGAAAAGGCGAAAACTTTTTTGATGTAGCGAAGATGTTGAAACGAAAAGTTTTTGACGAGATATGCTTTAACGGGCGATGAGTTAAATCCGGAGACTGCTATGAGTATTGCATCATTTGATCCGCAGCAACCTGTGCAGGTCACCCCAACGGCGGTTGAACATTTCAAGCGGCAATTGGGTTCTGCTAAAGACGCGAAAGCGGTGCGCCTGAGTGTAAAGCAAAGTGGCTGCACTGGCTGGATGTATGTTGTGGATTTGGTTAGTGAAGCCAAAGCGGGCGATGTACATATGCAGCTTGAAACTGGTGTTGAATTGTTAGTTGATTCAGGCAGCCTTTCGGTTGTGAGCGGCACCGAAATTGATTACGTCACTGAAGGCGTTAATCGCCAGCTTAAATTCAACAATCCGCGCGTTAAAGATTATTGCGGTTGCGGTGAAAGTTTTAGCGTTAACTAAAGTTTTAGCGCTAACTAAGGCGCTTTGCGTAGAGAATGATTATGTCTGAAAGACGTATGGTGGTGGCCCAGGCAGATTGTCCGGCGCGGCGCGTTCCAGATGGCACGCCACTGACTATCCCCGAGGGAACCTTCGTTACTATCACCCAGGCCTTGGGTGGCAATTACACGCTGACCTATCATGGCCAGATGGTGCGGGTGGATGGTACGGATGCGCATATATTGGGGCTTGAATCCGAGACCATAAGCTTCCCCGAACCAATCAATGATCAGATCATCGAAGACCAGGTCTGGCAGGCGCTGGGTACTGTGTTCGATCCTGAGATCCCGGTGGATTTGGTCAATCTTGGGCTGATATACAGCGTCAAGATAGATCAGGCGGCAAAGCAGGTGGAGATCCAAATGACATTGACTGCACCAGCCTGCGGTATGGGGCCGGTATTGGTGGGCGATGTTGAATATCGGGTGCGCAAGGTGCCTAACGTTAAATCCGTAAAGGTGGAGTTGGTATTTGATCCACCTTGGCAGCGCCATATGATGAGCGAAGAAGCCCAATTGCAAACGGGCATGTTTTATTAATTCCCTGTAATGACTCTGTATTGAGAAGTTTGATGACCCAATTTGGTATAGATGTGACCGTCGATGACATCATCGATAGCCTAGGTTTTTTTGATAACTGGGAAGAGCGCTACAAATACATTATCGATCTGGGCAAGGAGCTGCCGGAGATGGATGCCAGTTTGCGCACCGACGATTATTTGGTGCGCGGTTGCCAGAGCCAGGTGTGGCTGGTAGACGAATGGCGTGCCGGCAAACTGTTTTTTCAAGCGGATAGCGATGCCTTTATCGTCAAGGGTTTGCTTGGTGTAGTCCTGGCTGCCTTTAACGGCAAAACACCCGGGGAAATTCTTGCATTTGATATAGATGCTTATTTCACCCAGCTTGACCTTCTGCAGCACCTGAGTTCCACCAGGGGGAATGGCCTCAAGGCGATGGTAAAGCGGATTCAGGATCGCGCCAGCCAAACGAATTAGGTCAATCCACATGGAGTGGGGCATTAGTGCTGGTTCGCTAGCCGATTTTGTTTATTAATCAAATAGCTAGGATATAAAAATAATGTAAACCCGCGTATAATTCGCGGGTTTTGTATTTTGTAGGCAGTGAATCCGCTTTGGGCGGGGCAATCCGGCCTACAGTAACCGGAAAATCGCGAGTGGAGCGTCTCATGGCTGTTGAACAAACCTTATCCATTATCAAACCCGATGCTGTTAGCAAGAACCACATCGGTGAAATTGTTGCCCGTTTTGAAAAAGCGGGCCTCAAAATCGTTGCCCAGCGCATGATGCTGTTGAGCCGTGCCCAGGCAGAAGGCTTCTATGCCGAGCACAAAGGTCGCCCATTCTTTGATGGTCTGGTTGATTTTATGACCTCTGGTCCTGTGGTTGTACAAGTGCTGTCTGGGGAAAACGCGATTGCGGCTAACCGCGAGTTGATGGGCGCCACCGATCCTGCTAAAGCTGCCCCAGGCACTATCCGTGCTGATTTTGCGGAAGCTATTGATGCCAACGCTGTGCACGGTTCAGATTCCCCCACTTCTGCTGCGCGCGAGATTGCTTATTTCTTTGCTAGCAATGAAGTTGTTATTCGTTAATTTTGTAACCACTGTTATTCCCAACATAGTTCACCAGGTATAGAGCCATGACTGAAGTATCCAGTTCCACATCTCCCGCTATCGCGGAGGTTGCAGAGGGCTCTGCCAAAATGAATCTGTTGGGCTTGCCAGAAGCCAAACTGGTGGCATTTTTTGAATCGATTGGCGAGAAAAAATTTCGCGCTATTCAGGTGATGAAATGGATCCACCAACTTGGCGCCGACAACTTTGATGATATGACCAATGTCAGCAAAGATTTGCGTGCGAAGTTGAAAAACATTGCGGAAATCCGCATGCCGGAAGTGGTGCAGCAATTTGACTCAACCGATGGCACGCGTAAATTTTTAATTCGTGTCAGTGGCAATAATGTTATTGAAACCGTATTTATTCCCGATGGTGATCGGGGCACTTTGTGTGTGTCATCGCAAGTCGGCTGCTCATTGGATTGCAGTTTCTGCGCGACCGGAAAGCAGGGGTTTAATCGCGATTTAACGGCAGCAGAAATTATTGGCCAAGTGTGGATTGCGGCCAAATCCTTTGGACAATTGCAGGCGAATGGCCCACGCAAGGTGACCAATGTGGTGATGATGGGCATGGGTGAACCATTGCTCAATTTCGATAACGTTGTCGATTCCATGAACCTTATGATGCACGACAACGCCTATGGAATTTCCAAGCGTCGCGTTACCCTGAGCACCTCCGGTGTGGTGCCACAACTGGATCGTTTAAGCCAGTATACCGATGCCTGCCTTGCTATCTCCCTACATGCACCTAACGATGAATTGCGCAATGAATTGGTGCCAATCAATCGTAAATACCCAATTGCGATGTTGCTTGATTCTGCCAAACGCTACATCGAAGCAATGCCGGATACCCATCGCAAAATTACCATTGAATACACCTTGATTGATCAAGTGAATGATCGCCCTCACCATGCCCGTGAATTGGCGGAGTTACTGCGCGATGTACCAGTCAAGATTAATCTGATTCCATTCAACCCATTCAATTTATCGAACTATAAACGCGTCAGTAATAACGCGTTGCGCAAGTTTCAAGATATTTTGATGGAGGAGGGCTACATAACCACTGTGCGTACTACGCGCGGTGACGACATAGATGCTGCCTGTGGCCAGTTAGCTGGACAAGTAAATGATGTTACGCGTCGCAGTGAGCGCTACCGCGCGCAATTTGATGAAGTACAAGCGGTAAAAATCGTTAGCCAATAATTCCAAATACAATGGTGTCAATGATGCAAATGAATAACCTTATAAGATTGCTGAAATTAACCCTGGTGTCTGTTGTCGCTGTAGTGCTTCTTACTGGTTGTGCGTCAGAAGTGAAAAATGGTAAGCCAAGGCAAGTTGATAAATCGAAATCTTTGGAGTTACACATTAAGTTGGCTCAAGGATATATCGATAAAGGTAATAGGGAATCTGCCCGTCATCACCTACGCAAGGCATCAGAAATTGATAAAAACTCTGCTGATGCTACTGAAGCTATGGCGCGTCTTTATCAGTTAGAAGGTGAGCCTGCGCTTGCGGAAGAAACCTTCAAGAAAGCGCTTAAGCGCAAAAAGAATTTTACGTTAGCCAACAATAATTACGGTGTGTTTTTATTTGGCTTGAAGCGTTACGAAGAGGCGCTGGTGCAATTTGAACTGGCTGCCAGTGATCTTGATTATGATGGCCGTGCTTCTGCATTGGTAAATGTTGGCAGGACTGCGTTGCTGCTTGGGAAAAACGAGCGCGCCAAGGCCGCGTTTGAGCACGCTTCGATATTGGATAGAGGAATTGCTGAGCCGCATATCGAGTTGGCCGCTATGAGTTTCCAAAATCAGGAATATGCGGATGCCAAGAAACATTTGGATCGCTATCAGGCACTTGGGCAGCAATCTGCACGTGCACTTTTGCTTGGAATTCGTTTGGAGCGCGTGTTTGGCAACAAGGATAAAGAAGCCAGTTATTTGTTGGTATTAAAGAATCGCTTTCCCTATTCCAAAGAATATTTGGAATACAAACAAACGATGATGTAAAACCACAAGCGATATTGAGATTAACGGGCTTTCAATGGCATCTGACGACGAAAAGAAATCTACCGACGATGGTCGTTTTCGCGAACTTTCTCCTGGTAAATTATTAGTGTGGGCGCGTGAGCGTGCAGGCTTGACGCAGGAACAGGTGGCGAAAGAGCTTTACATGACGTTGACCAAGGTGCGTGCCCTTGAGTCAGACGATTATCGTCATATGGGTTCAGACACATTTACCCGAGGGTATTTGCGCGCCTACGCAAATTTAGTAAAACTTGATGTTGTGCAGGTGCTTGCTGCTTATGATCGCCACGCACAAAAACATGGCTTGGTTGAACAGGTTTTACCGCGTCGCGTTGAGTCTGCCAATAAACCTCTATGGCAATTTATTGTATTGGTTCTGCTTGCCCTGTTAATTCTTTGGCTGGTATCGATTTGGTTTTTTGATAATCGTCAGCAGCCCACATACAACAGGCCTATGGCAGTTGTGCCTCCCGTGGAAACTGCGCTGAATGTACAATCGCCAAATGAATCGAGTGCAAACCAGGCAGTGGTTAGCAGTGCTGCGTTAGTAACAGCAGCGGAACAGCTGATTGAAAGTCAGCAGTCATCAGATAGTTCAGTAAACTCTGTACAGAATTCAAGTCTGTCCAGTGCAACTCAATCTGTTGCAGCGAGTTTGTCGATGTCTTCGGCAGAGCATTCAATCTCGCCGACAAAACAGGCTACTGCTAATCAACTGGATTTAATTAGCTTTTCTTTCACCGAAGAGTGTTGGCTTGAAGTCAGTGATGCGCGCGGTGATGTATTAGTGGCCGATTTGCAATCCGCAGGTAGTAGTTTGCAATTGCAGGGCACAGCTCCATTTGATGTGAAGCTCGGTAATTCACCGGCGGTCACAATAGAGTTAAATGGCGATCAAGTCGCCTTGGTTCCAGCATTGGGTACCAATGTATTGTCGTTAAAAGTGGGTACGCCCACTCGCGAGTAATTGCGTAAAATTGATCAGGAATAGTTATGCACTGCGAGTCTCCAATAAAACGTCGTAAGTCCCGCCAGATTATGGTGGGAAATGTTCCCGTTGGCGGTGATGCGCCTATTTCAGTACAGAGTATGACAAATACTGAAACGACTGATGTCGCGGCAACCGTAGAGCAAATTCGTCGCATTCAATTGGCTGGCGCCGATATTATTCGCGTGTCCGTTCCGACCATGGAGGCGGCGGAGGCGTTTGGTGAAATTCGCAAACAAGTCAATATTCCTTTGGTGGCCGATATTCATTTTGACTATCGTATTGCGCTGCGTGTGGCGGATTTGGGTGTGGATTGCTTGCGTATTAACCCCGGTAATATCGGGCGCGAAAAACGTATTAAAGCGGTTGTGGATAAAGCGCGCGATCTTAATATTCCGATCCGGATTGGCGTTAATGCGGGTTCGCTTGAAAAAGATTTACAAAAAAAATATGGTGAACCCACACCTGATGCATTGGTTGAGTCAGCATTGCGCCATGTTGAAATTCTGGATTCGTTAAATTTCCACAATTTTAAAGTCAGTGTAAAAGCATCTGATGTGTTTATGGCGGTCGCGGCGTATCGCAAACTCGCTACATTGATTGAACAACCATTGCATTTGGGAATCACTGAAGCAGGTGGTTTGCGTTCGGGCACAGTGAAATCCTCTATAGGCTTGGGTGCGCTGTTAATGGATGGCATCGGCGATACAATTCGTGTGTCGCTCGCGGCTGATCCAGTTGAAGAAATTAAAGTAGGTTGGGATATGTTGCGCAGTTTACGGTTGCGTAGCAAAGGCGTTAATTTTATCGCCTGTCCAAGTTGTTCACGGCAAAATTTTGATGTGATTAAAACGATGAATGATCTCGAACAGCGAGTGGAAGACATTACTGTTCCGCTCGATGTCGCCGTTATTGGTTGTGTGGTTAATGGGCCGGGTGAAGCCAAAGAGGCAGATTTGGGGCTTGCTGGTGGAACGCCCAGCAATTTGATTTATGTTGATGGTGAACCTAACCAAAAATTAACCAATGAAAATCTAGTTGATAATTTAGAGCGGTTGATTCGTGCAAAAGCGGCGCAAAAGCAAGCACAGATGGATGCTGACGCCAGAAATATTATTGCTAAAGGTTAATCGCTTTTGGCTTGTAACAGTTAAGGTTTGAAATTGAAAAAAATTCAGGCAATTCGCGGTATGAATGATCTGCTTCCGGCAGATTCTCCACTTTGGCAATACGTTGAAGGTGTCGCCACTGATATTTTGGCACGTTACGGTTATCAGGAAATTCGTTTTCCGATTGTTGAATCAACTGAATTATTTAAACGCTCAATTGGTGAAGTTACCGATATCGTTGAAAAAGAAATGTATACCTTTGATGATCGCAATGGTGACAGCCTCACCCTGCGCCCTGAAGGTACTGCGTGTTGTGTTCGTGCCTGCGAAGAAAATGGTTTGCTTTACAATCAAACGCAACGTCTTTGGTACATGGGGCCTATGTTTCGCCATGAGCGTCCACAGAAAGGGCGCTACCGCCAGTTTCATCAGATTGGCGTAGAAACCTTTGGTATCCAGGGGCCGGATATTGATGCCGAAGTGCTGGTGCTTAGTGCGCGTATTTTGCGCGAACTTGGTGTTGCTGAGCATGTACAGTTGCAAATTAACTCACTTGGTAGCACCGAAGCGCGAGCCGCCTACAAAAATGCGCTGGTTGTTTATTTAAGCAATGTCCAGGATCAGTTGGATGAGGATAGCAAACGCCGCCTCGCTACTAATCCGATGCGCATCCTCGATTCCAAAGATGCAAATACCCAGTCATTGCTCAATGCGGCACCAGTATTGCTGGATTACCTAGATGAAGAATCGCGCGTGCATTTTGAGGGGCTAAAATCCCTGCTTGATGCTGCCGGTGTTAGTTATCAGATTAATCCGCGCTTGGTGCGCGGCCTCGATTATTATGGTAAAACGGCGTTCGAATGGGTGACTGATAAATTGGGCGCCCAAAGTACAGTCTGTGCCGGTGGCCGCTACGATGGTTTGGTCGAACAATTGGGCGGTAAATCGACACCAGCGGTTGGGTTTGGTATCGGTCTTGAACGCCTGGTGTTGCTCTTGCAGGCAGTAGAAGCCATACCTGAACATCTTGACCAACAGGCAGATATTTATTTGGCTGCTGTGGGTGATGTGCAATCAGCGGCAATGCAATTGGCAGAACGGATTCGCGATGAGTTGCCTTTTGTGCGGTTGTTAACCAATTGCGGCGGCGGCAACTTCAAAAACCAGCTGAAAAAAGCCGATAAAAGTGGTGCAGATATAGCGCTTATTTTAGGTGAAGACGAAGCCAAAACAGGGAAGGTGACGATCAAATTTTTGCGCGAAGAAATCGAGCAGCAAACGCTCGCTTTTGATGAGGCAATTGCTTACCTTCTCGCACTTGAGTAAAGCAATTCGTCGAGTAAAAAAATAACGTTTTAAAATTATTTCATTTTTTGCGCATTGCGCTAAGGCCTACAGGAGTCAATTGTGAGCGTACATCTTTCAGAAGAAGAACAATTAGAAGTATTAAAGCGTTGGTGGAAGGATTACGGTAAAACCGTAATTATCGCTGTGTTGGTTGCCGTGGTGGGCTATTTTGGATACACCACTTGGCAGGATCAAAAACGTCAGAAAGCAGAAAAAGCTTCAGAAGTGTACGAGCAACTGCTCAAATTGGCCAATGCTGAGCCAGGTAAAACGTTGACCGATTCAGACAAGGCGACTATCACTCATCTCGCTGGCGAGTTGAAAGATGGCAACAGCAAAAGTATGTATGCACACAGCGCTGCCTTTTTCCTGGCCAAGTTGGCGGTGGAAGATAATAAATTGGATGTTGCAGTGAGTGAACTTAAATGGGTTTTGTCTGCCAAACCCGAGGCCGCTACTGAGCAACTTGCTCGTTTGCGTCTGGCCCGTGTCTTAACAGCACAAAAAGTTTATGCCGATGCATTGGCACAACTGTCACCTGAGCCTGCTGCTGCGTTTACTTCAGAGTATGCAGAAGCGCGTGGTGATATCCTGAAATTGCAAGGTGATCTGGATGCGGCACGCACTGCTTACGAAAAAGCATTGGCAGCAACTGATCCACAACAACAAGAGCGCTACATGTTATTGCAAATGAAAGTTGATGATTTAAAAGTGGATGGCCCTGTACCTGCAGCTCCGGCTGAGGAGAAGGCTCAATGATGCAAGTCTCTGTGAGGCACTTGAGCTGCTTGGTATTGCTTTGTGCATTCGCTATGTCCGGCTGTTCCTGGTTTAGTAAAAAAACCGGAAACGAACCTATGGAGTTAGTCGATTTTAAAGAAACATTGGATCTCGACAAGGTATGGAAAAGCGGCATAGGTGAAGGCCAAAACAAA
>Ga0307408_100001989_pt1 | contig 14760 bp, 11 predicted proteins | sample 322Cmetagenome_FD_202116 | JGI IMG/M metagenome (GOLD analysis project Ga0307408, IMG submission 202116) | Maize rhizosphere microbial communities from greenhouse at UC Davis, California, United States - 322HYB-C-3 | ecosystem: Host-associated > Plants > Roots > Rhizosphere > Soil | place...
GCGGAAGAATAGATCGCGGAGCTGACCACCTTCGCGGACACGGTTCGCGGCGTTTGCGAGACCTTGGAGCGGCCTGAAGTGCTCCATCCCGGTTTCCGTACCACCGACGAGCTCCGCGCCACGGTCACCGACCTGAATGCGCGCTTGGAAAACGCGGTCATCCAGCTCCACGGTGTGGAAAAGCTGATCTCGATCTTCGACCAGCGCCAACGCGCCAGCGAGTCCCCTGCTGAGACGCTGCGCCTGCTCTACGCGGAGTTCGGCACCGGCCAGCACATGGTTTGCTACGATGCCCTTCGTAGAAACGGCCTGCTGCCGCGCTTGCATGCGGTCCGCACGAAGGTCGGCGATGCCCGCGACCAGCCGCTGGTGAAGGAACGCCTCGCGGAAGGCCTCGCCGCTCACTACGGCTGGCAACCGGATGAAGCCTATTCGCGCGGCGAGCGGATGTTGCGTGACCTCGAGCGCCGCCTCGCTTCGATCCGCCTCGTCGCGGATGCGATCGACGCGCGTATGGCAGGTTTCAACCGCCTTTCCCAGCAGCGCTACAACTACCAGACCGAGCTGCGCGGACGTCGTCCGGAGATCGTGAAAGCGTATTGCGATGCGATCAATGCGGCTTACTCGGGAACCAAGCTCTCCGGATTCAAGGATGTGCCACCGGACTTCATCCCGATGGTTCCAGAGATGAAGTGCTTCTATGGCGTGGAGTCGCTGGCCCGCACCCGCCGCGTCCGTGCCGCTGCCGATCTCACCTTCGGTGCCGATGGCGGCCCGCGCGAGGACGAGGACGATACCTTGGAAGCACTCAAGGAACGCCAACGCCTCGCCCTCACGCCACAGCGCGCGGCACGGCTTGTCGCCCGTTTATTAGACGAGGTCGCGGCAAGCGTCGGCACCCAGACGATCGAGTCCGCCAGCATCGATGACGTGCTCGATCTGCTCGCCACCGCGGCCTACGACCACGCCACTATGGCGGATGGCCGCGTGCTGCGCTGGTCCGCCGATGGTCCACGGCGCTACGACGGGCTTGCTCCCGATGGTGTCCCCATGGACGACCAAGCCGACTGGACCATCGAACGATTCACTCTCACCCGCCAAGCATGAGCGATACCGATCCCTACTGGCCGCGCTTCTGGCCGGATGTCCCCGATAGCGACCGCGCCCAAGTGCGCGAGATCATCGCCGAGCTGTTAGGCCGCGGCACTTTGCTGGGGAACGAAGGCAGTGGCCGCGATCTCTTCCTGCTGGCACGCGATCATTATCAGGAGCACCTCAAGGACTACCTCGCTCCACTCGGCCTGGAACTGATCGTGGATGACGACTTCTACCTGCTGCAGGCGCGTCCACGTCCGGAAGCCTGCCTGCTGCTCGCGCAGTTCACGAAGGATGAGACGCTGCTCCTGCTGGTCCTCTGGCGGGCTTGGGACGACCACCGCACCAGCCGCGCCGAGCAATCCGTGATCATCACGGTGGATGACCTGTGGCAGCGCTTCAAATCGACCTTTGAGAACATCGAGCCACCGGAGAAGACCCACGTGGAAAACATGCTCGCCCGCATGAAGCGTCATCGCCTGGTCCGCACCCAGCGCCCCGATCCGAATGCCCCGGTCGGCGAGACCTTGATCGAAATCCTCCCCAGCCTCGCTCGGACGATTCCCTTCGACTCGATCGAGTCGTGGAACACCCGCGCTGCACTTTATCAGCCCCAGTCCGCCACGGAAGCTTCCGCTTGAGCCCTGCCATGCGTGTTCACCTCAGTCGCATCATCGCCATCAACTGGTATGGCTACCGGGACTTCATCGATGTCTCCGGCCTCACCCTGATCACCGGCGCAAATGGCTCGGGAAAGAGCGCTCTGCTCGACCTGCTGCAGTTCGTGATGCTCGGCGAATCACTCAGCCGCTTCAACAAGGCCGCCGCAGGCGCGGGCAGCGGACGCACCCTGCGCGGCTATTGCCTCTGCGATACCAATACCGTCGGCAAGGATGGCCAGGAGCGCTTCCTGCGCCCCAGCGGCGTGACCCTGGCGGCCTTGGAATTCGCGTGGCCGGCTGCGGCCGGCGAAGACGAACCCCGCCGCGAAACCTGGGGCGCACGCATCGAATACGAAGGGCCAACCGCCAAGCCGCGCACGCTGTGGTTCTGCATCCCGCAGCGTTTGCAAAAGGACGACTTCCTCGCGCCGCAGTTGCTGGACGATGCGATGGCCTTCCTTTCCGAAGAAGAGTTCCGCGTTCACGTCCGCCGCGATCTGGAAGGCGATGTCTGGGACCGCCAGGCGAGCTATCTGGAGGAGATGGCCTCCCGCAGTCACCTCGGTTTCGACCGAACGCAGATGAACAAGACGCTGCCAAACTCGATGGCCTTCCAGCCGGTCGAGAGCTTCGAGAAGTTCATCCGCGACTATTTGTTAGAGCCCGGCCTCCCGGACGTGAAGGCAGTGCGCGCGAGCGTCGACGCACATCGTCGCGCGAAGGACCGCCTCGATACGATGCACGATCAGCACCAGCGTCTGATCCGCATCTGCGACCAACACGCCGCCTATCTCGCCGCCTCACGTGAGGCAGCCCTGTTCGGGCACTTGCGCGATGCCCTTGTCCACGAGGAAAAGCGCGAGGTGCTGGAAGCTCGCCAAACGAAGCTCGATCAACTGCGCCGCCAGAACGAGGAGCAACGCGCCGACTACGAAGCGGCGATCGCCGAGCGCAACGAACTCCAGCAGCAACTCGATGCCGTGCGCCTCGTCGCCGGCAACGACGCGCAGATCGCGCACCTCGCCCAAGGTCGAGCACGCCGCGAGGAAGTCGGCAAGGAGATCGAGCTACTGCGCGAAGCAGCCAAGACCGCGCGACAGTTCCTCCACGACAAGACCCAGCACTGGAAGAACTGGCTCAAGCACGCCGAAGAACTCGGCTTGGAAGAGCCCGAGCAAGCAGCCGGCTGGCTGAAGGAAATGCAAGGCGCGGACGAAGCACCCGCCCTCGATGCCGCATCGCGGATGACCCGCATCTACCGGATTCTCGAAAGCGAGGGCGAAGAGCGCCTGCGCCCGATCGAGGAAAAGCTCAAGGAACAGGAAACGCGCGAGTCTCGGCTCAAGCGCGAGCTCGATGACATCGCGAAAAAGGGCAGCACCTTCTCATCCCCCCTGCTCGATGCGCTGCGCTCGCGCGGCCAGAAGGCAGCGGCACTCGGCCGGGTGATTGAGGTGAAGCCCGATGCCGAACCGTGGTGGCCCTTGTTGGAGACCCTTGTCGGACCGAACCGCAGCGCTGTGCTCGCGGAAGATTTCACCGCCGCATGGGACCAAGCCCAGCGCTTGGGTCACATCGATGAGCCCGTCGTCAATACCACCGAGCTCGGCAAGCCCGGCAAGACCAAGGCCGGCAGCGTTGCCGCCATGTTCGATACCTCGCATGAAGCCGCGAGAGCTTACCTGGATCATCTCTACGGCGACCTGGTCGCGGTGGATAAGGCCAAGCAACTCGACAAGCATCCGCGTGCGTTTTCGAAGGACGGCTGGCTGAAGGATCCACCGCTTCGCTTGCACCTGTTGCCTTCGAAAGAGTTCACCATCGGTGAGGAAGGCCTGCGCCGCCTACGCACCTTGCGCGAAGAGGAATTGGAAGGCGTCCGCGAGGAACTCTCGCGCCTGAATCGCTCGCGCGACGACTGGAAGACGTGGCTCCATCGCGGCAAGCAGTGGAAGCTCGATGAAGCCGATGCGCCCGCGGGCACCTCCGGCCTGCGCGATCTGCCGCGCCTGAAGAAAGAAGCTCAAGGACTCGACGAAACTATCCGCCTGCTCGCCACACCCGAGCGTGAAGCGACCGTCGAGAAGCTGCGGGTGCTCGACCGCACCTTCCAAGGAGTGATCGAGCGCACCGGCCGGCTGAATGGCTCGCTCTCGAAGTTCGAGCAGCAGGAGCGCGAGCAGCTGGATGGCCTCGCCACTTCCAAGGAGGAAGAGCAGGCCACCCTTCATGAACGCCACCTGAGCCGCGAACGACTCGTCGGAATCCGCGATGCCGAGATCGATGCCCAAATCGAGTCGGCCCGCGAGCAGTTCCCCAAATGGCAGCAGCGCATCGATGCCGTGCGGGAATTCGCGGACATGCAGCGCCGCGGCTCCGAAAAGGCACGCGACACCCGCGATCTCGAACGCAATGCGCTCGCCGAAAAGCATCCCGACACCGCCGAGTTCTTCGATGCTGCGGACGACGAAAACACCCGCTACGACGCCCGCCGCCGCGAACTCGAGGAACACGAACTCGAACGCTACCGCATCGAAGCCGAAGACGCGCAGAAGCAGTGGGAAGACCGCCTGCAACATCAGGTGCTCGATGTGCTGAAGGAGAAGCTCGACGAAGCCGAGCGCACCAAGCGCGAGCTGAACAAGGCCATGGACCACGTCATCGGCGGCATGCGCTATCAACTCTCGATGCGCGCCGACCGCACCCACAGCGCGATCTGGACACTCGTCGACAAGGGCCTCAATCCCGCGATGGAACTCTTCGCCGCCGGCGGCAAGGAAGACATCGAGAAAGCCAAGCAGGCCCTGATGCTCGCGATCGAGAATGCGGAAGACCCACGCCACCAGAAGGCGCTCGACTACCGCTACTATCACCACTGGGACATCCAGGCGACACCCGCCGGCAAGGGCGAAGGCTCCGCCATCTCACTCAACAAGAGCGCGAAGAAGCAGAGCGGTGGCGAGAACCAGGCCCCCTTCTTCGTCGCCATGCTCGCCGCCTTCCAGCGCGTCTATGATCTCGGCAAGAAGGACCATCGCCGAAACCTCGGCCTCGTCGTCATGGACGAAGCCTTCTCGAAGCTCTCCGGCGACCGCATCGACGCCTGCCTCGCGCTCGCCCGGAACTTCGGCCTGCAACTCGTCATGGCCTTCCCCGAAGACCGCCTGCCGACCATGATCCAGCACGCACAAACCGTCGTGCAAGCAAAGGTCGAGCGCGCCTACGACGACCAGAGCGGCAGCGTCACCAGCATCCGCAATTGGTGCGTCCGCGTCGATCGCAAGCGGCTCATCGAGGCGCTGTCATAAAACATTGCCCGCTGCCACCAGGGGCAGCGGGCGAAAAGAGATCCACTCGCCGATTCAGAGCCCGAGCAGGGCCTCGATCTCGGACTTCGCGAGAGCGCGGTCGCCGTTCTTGTTGAACTCGTCGAACTTCTTGCCGGCGGCTTCCTTGTCCGACTCGTCGGCCAGGTATTCGTCGCGGGACACCGAGCCGTCATTGTTCTTGTCCTTTTTCTTCAGGAACTCCTTCACGGCATCGCGCTTGCGTTCCTTCTCGGCCTTCTCGGCCTTCTTGCGCTCCTCCTCCTTCTTCGGATCTTCTTCGCGTTCGCGGCCCGGGGCCAGGTGCGAAGGAACGATTAATGCAGCTAGAATCAGGGCAATGGTGGTGGTTTTCATGGGGTTTTTTGCAGGTTGTTTTTGGGTCAGTCCCACCGGACACGGACGACCGGCATCTCGGGCACGTCGTCAGACGAGCCCAATGGGTTCAACCCGCCCAAGATCCGCGAAATCCCGGCGGAAGGCAAAGAAATGTTGGTTCCTGCGCAATCTCATGCGCGCCGCTTGCGTTTGAGCACAAAAACGCAGAACTGGCGGCGCCTCCTCTTCTCCCCTGACAAAGAGCCGCGACGACTCCTGAAATCGATGTGGACATCGCTCGCGCCGACGCTGGGACGGACAGGCCGTGGTCCACTTCCAGATCGTCCAGAAAGCGTAGGAAATCGCCCCTTGGGATCCGGAGCTTATCCATCGATTCATCGAGCTGATGGGAACCAATTTCCAAGCTCTCATGCGCAAGTTTTGCCACCAGCGCGGCGATCTCCGCAGGAGCAGCAAGCGCCCCGGAACGAGGACGACTTGCCTCATTTTCAGCGCGCTTCTGAAGCCTGAGAAATATTTGGAAAGCAGCGAACACGAAGGCGCTGATCTTGAAGAGCAGCACTAGCACGTACGCGTTCACCACGTCCTCGGAAGCCTTGCCCAAAGGAAACGCCCAAGTGCTCGCGAGGAAGTCGCGCATGCCAGCTTTCCAACACTGCGGTCACCCCTCCCGCGGCAGCACCCTCGCGACGACCGGCTTGCTCCCGAGCAGCGCGGCGGCGGCTGTTTTCACTTCACCCGGCGTGATCGTCTGGAAGATCGCCGCGACTTCGCGGTGATGCGTGACAGGCAGCCCGAAGAGCACATCGATCGCCGCCAAACGCGCGATCGATCCAGGCGATTGCAGGCCGAGCGCGAGGCTTGAGAGCACGGTCGCCCGCACGCGTTCGAAAGCATCCTCCGGAATGCCATCCTGAGCGATCTTGGCAATCTCCGCCGCCAATTCGCACTGGGCGAGATCGACCTGCGAGGGATCGGTGGCTAGGTAAAAGCCGAAGAATCCGGCATCGTGCCCGTGGAATTGGGTCGCGCCGACTTGGTAAGCCAGTCCCAGTTCCTCGCGGATGCGAATGAAAAGCGGCCCGGCCATATCGGTGCACCACTCCTGGATCATCCGCAGCGCAAAGCGTTCCGGCGCGAGTGCCGAGCAGCCGGGATACGCGAGCGCCAGCACCGCCTGCTTTTTCGGCAGAAAGGCCTCGATCTCGAAATCCCCGCGGACCGTCGCCGCCGGTGGCAGCCACGGTTCACCCTGCGGCAGGCGGCCGATTCCTTCCGCGAGCACTTCCCGCGCATGGACCACGTCGAAGTCACCCGCGAGCGCGACGACCGTATTGCTGCCTTGGAAATGCCGCGCGTGATGGGCGGACAGCGCGAAGCGATCCAGTCCCGCCAGCGAGGCCTCCGTGCCGAGTGAGTGCAGTCCGTAGCCAATGCCATCGAACAGATGCGCCCTCGCCAAGCGGAAGGCCGTCGAAAGAGGATCTTCCATCGCTTCCCGCAGCGAAGCGGTCTGGCTCGCCTTCTCCCGCTCGATGGAGTCGCCATGGAAGGCGGGCTCCGCAAGCACTTCCGACAGCAGCGGCAGCAGTGTGGAAAGATCCGGCGAGAGTCCCGAAAGCTGGGCCAGCAGGGCATTGTTACCGGAGGCCGCTCCGAGCGTCGCGCCGTGGGACTCGAGTAGGCCCGCCAATTCGGCAGCACTGCGTCGCACCGTTCCCTGCGGCAGCGTGGCTGCGAAGAGAGCATTCAAGCCGGCATTCTCCGGGATCTCGGAAACGAGGCCTGCCCGCACCGCCACCTGCGCGGTAAAGAGCGGCACCCGCGGGTCCGGCAGCAGCGCGATGGTCGCGCCATTCGGCAGCGTCAGGCATTCCGGCTCAGGGCGCACCCGTGCCGCGCGCTTCAGCGTGGCGGGCGCCGGAGCATCCTCGGGATCGAGGATGGAAATGCTCATTTGATCCTCGGTCAGCCGCGCCATGGCACGACGGACATCGGCCGCGGTGGTCGCTTTCAGCGCAGCCAGATAGCGTCGCGTGAAATCGAGATCGCGAGCCTCGTGCCAGTTCGAGGCGAGATCGGTCGCGCGACCGGAGGCGGTGGTGAGCGTCTTGAATTGGCTCGCGGCGATCTGGCGGCGCGCCTTGGCGAGATCATCATCGAGCGCCGTGCTCGGGAAGTCCGCGAGCTCGGTCAGGATCGCGGCGATCAGTTCGTCCCGCTTCTCCGGCTCAGCCTCGGCGGAGACGGCAAACAAGCCCTCGCGCCCCGGTTGGCTCCACGACCACGCGGAAATCTCCAGCGCCAGCCCGCGGTCCTCGCGGAGGTGGCGGTAGAGCCGCGCCGATCTCCCCCGTCCCAGCACCGCCGCGGCCAGATCGTAGGCCGGCACATCCGGATGCCCCAGCGGCGGGATCTTCCACGCGAGACTGATCTTGCTGGTTGGCACGGCAAAGGTCGACCGGCCACGGCGCGGCCCCAGCTGCACTGCATCCTGCGGCACCACCGGCTCCGCACCGCTGCCTCGGGCGAAGCCGCCGAAGAACTTCTCGATCTGCGCCTTCACCACCTCCGCATCGAAGTCACCCGATAGACACAGGCAGCAGCGGTCCGGGGTGTAGCGCGTGCGATGATAGCCGGTCAGCCCGTCGAAAGTGATTTCATCAAAAAGCCCGCGATGCCCGATGACCGGGTGCCTCCGCGGGTCGGACGTGAAAGCGGTCGAGAACATCAGACGGCCTGCCACGTCGTCCGGATCGTCCAGTCCCATGTCGATCTCGCGGCGGATGACATCCTTTTCCTTCTCGAATTCCTCCTCGGGCAGCGCCGGGGCGAAGACCATTGCCGCCAGCACCTCAAGGAAGGTATCTAGCCCGCTCGCCGGGCCATCGATGTAATATACGGTCCGGTCGAAGGTCGTGTAAGCATTCCAATGCCCGCCCGCCGCCTGCACCGACGTGGCGAGTTCGTCCGCGCCGAAACGCCCGCCCCCCTTGAACACCATGTGCTCCAGGAAGTGCGAGACGCCGGACCCTAGCAGCGCTCCCTCGTGGAGGCTGCCGGTCTCCACCCACACCTGGGCGCTGACCACCGGGGCGGCCGAATCGGGGTCGAGAATGACAGTCAGGCCATTCGGCAGATGGTCGAGAACGGCAGCAGTGGCGGGATAGTCCATGAATTTCCGGCTTGGACGGAGAGAAATGGAGGATACACCCGTGACATGCAACGGTGGATCGTGCTCGGCGCGCTGGTTCTCTCCCTCCTCGGTGGCGGGCTGATGTTCGGCTATTGGAAGCACCACCAGAGCAGGCCGGACCGCCAGTGGGTGCCCATCCCCTTCAATCCAGACTCCTCTGAGGCGGAGCGCGACAAGAGCGTGGCGGAACTCCGCAAGGCACTGCTGACCGATACCGTGCTGACCGGCATCGTCCGCGACTGCGGCATCGAGCCCAAATGGAAGCTCGCATCCGAACAGGCGGCCGTCGAGGAGCTCAAGCGGCGGGTGATCATCGAGAAGGGCGAGACCGTCATCAAGGGCATCCCCTCCGCCACGCTCAACGTCGGTTTCAAGGGGACGGTGGGCGAACAACGTGAGCTGAAATTGCTCGCCGAGCGGATGATCGCGGACGTCCAACGACTGATCAACCAAAGCGCCCCGCAGGCATCTGCCCCACCGACCCCAGCCTCGACCTCGTCGACGCCGAAGTTCTGAGGGCTCCAAGCTCCGATTCGTTCGGTATCGGCATCGCCCTGCCCGGCTTTCTTCGGAGCCTGGCCACGCTCACCGACGCGCGATTGTCGGCCGCCGGTGAAGTCGGCCGCCCCGGCACACCCTACGCCGCCAATGGCTCCGATGACACCGGCCTGTGCGGGCTCCACCCGCACTATCAGGTCATGGCCGTATGCATGGCGATGCAGCGGTTTTATCCGCAGCCTTAAAGGAGCATCACTTCAGCGAATACGCCGCTGCCAAAGTGGCAAACGCCGCCGCTAGTTCCTTGTCATCCAGCGGTCGCTCCCAGATGAGAAAACGAGCAAGCTGGCCGTCGAAAGACTCCACGCCGGGATGTTGGATCGCGTCGCGCTCCTGACCCACCGCCATTCGGGAGGCATTCGCCTTCACTGAAACAGGAGCCTCCCCTTTCGCCGCCGAGACAGGACTATTCACGAAGAGTTCGAGCGCCACGGTGCCAATGCCTGCCGCCATGCGCCCGGCTAGCAGATGAAACTTGTCGGTTTCCAGCTTCGGACCGAGCACCTGAGGGTTGTTCACATCGAAGCGGCCAAAGGTGATGCCATTGCGAACGCCCCACCATGGCGTGTTGTCGTCATTCAGACAGCCCCACACACCTTCGTATTTCTCGCCGTTGCGAAGGTTGCCGAAGAACGAGTTCACGTCCTTCAGCCCCACTCGCTGCTCGTGCACCGAAATCACCGCGATCCACGTGTGGCCTTTGCCAGTGATCAGGCCATCGAAAGCATCCTCATCCATGCAGACCAGTTCCTGCTGGCGGAAATCGAGCGCAGCCTTGCCACCGAGCCCAGCGATGTCTTTCACCAAGGTCGGCTGGCCACTCCCGGCTTCCTTGCGTCCTTCATCGCGCTTCACGAAGTCCTTTGCCACGGTCCCGCGAGCTTGATTCGCCCATGCGACCACCCGGTCGCCCTCCTCCAGTTTCACGCCCTTTTCCGCATCCAGATCAAGGATTAGAGCGGCAGAAGGAAGATCCTCTGCGACTGCAAGAACGGGCATCAGCAGGCTGGCAAGCAGGGAGAGTCGCATGTCTGGAAGCATACGCGCCCGATCACGGCCAGCCATCATTCGCCTGCTTTAAATTCCCGGCAGCGGAAATTTCCTGTCCGGTTCCTTCGACAGCCGGACAGATGACTGCATCTTCAGGAGAATGATCCGGTCATGACCCCGCCCATCGTTGATTCGCCCCGCCATTGGTTGTTCGGCAGCGCCTACTACCTGCGCAAGGATCCCGAGCGCTATATCCCGGAATGGGGCCGCCGCTACGGCGACCTGTTCATGGTGCGCATGCCGATGGTGGGTGAAGCCGCGGTGGTGACCTCGCCGGATCTCGCACGCCGCATTCTCGTCAACAAGGCCTCGTGCTATCAGAAAAAGAGCCGCTCCTACGGCGTGCTACGCATCCTGATGGGAGACGGCCTCGTCACCAGCGAGGGCGATCTCTGGAAGACCCAGCGCAAGCTGGTTCAGCCAGCCTTCCATCCTCGCCGGCTCGATGCCCTCTTCTCGATGAAAGCGGAGCGGGTGAACGCAATGGTGGATGAACTCCGCGCCTCCACGCACTCCGGCAGCGCGATCGACATGGGACCGCTCCTTTCTCGCCTGACGCTCGATATCATCTCGCGCGCCATGTTCAGCAGCGATTCCCAAGGCATGGCGCGCGACGTGAGCCATCACATCGCCACGCTGAATGAATGGGCGCTGCGGGCACTGCGGCACCCATGGCTGCTTCTGTTGCCGAGAAAGTTCCCACTGCCCGCCACCAACGATATGCGCCAGTCTCTCGAAGAACTGGAGCGCATCGTCACCGACATCATTCGCGAGCGCCGCGCCCATCCCGGCGATCAAGACGACCTCCTCACCATGCTGCTCGCAGCCTGCGAAGAAGAGACTGGACGCGGCATGAGCGATACCCAGCTCCGCGATGAAGTCATGACCATGTACGTCGCCGGCCACGAAACGACGGCCAATGCGATGGCATGGATCCTCTACCTTGTCTCAACCCATCCCGAGGTCGAAGCGCGCCTGCACGAGGAGATCGACGCGAACCTCCCCGAAGGCACGCCCAGCCTCGAGGACCTCTCGTCCTTTCCCTACGTCCGACAGGTCATCGATGAGTCGCTACGTCTCTATCCCACGATCTGGAGCGTCGGCCGCTGCTGCACGGAAGCACACGAACTCGGCGGCTATCAAATCGCGGGAGGCACCAACGTGCTGATCCCCACCTTCCACTTCCATTGGAACGAAGACGTCTGGGAAAACGCCCGCGCGTTCGATCCGGACCGCTTCTCGCCCGAACGCCGTCCACCGGCGGACAGTCCGCACTACTTCCCCTTCGGGGCTGGCCCACGGGGTTGCATCGGCAATCACTTCGCGCTGCAGGAACTCATGATCATGACCATCCTGCTGTGCCGCCACTTCCGCTACCGCGTGGAGGAAGGCTTCAAGGTAGAAGGCGAGCTCCTCATCACCCTGCGGCCGAAATACGGCATGCGCATGGTCGTTAGCGAACGAACACTGCAAGCACCGGCAAAGCCTCCGGTTGTTAGAGAAACCCTCACCTGCCCCTACTCTGGCGCTCAGCTGCGATAGCTCCGCTGCTCCGAAGGCCGCCAGCCGATCCACTTCTTGAAGGTGTTCGAAAACGTGAAGACGCTCTCGAAGCCCACGGCATTCGCGATCACCTCGATCTTGTCATCGGTAACGGAAAGCAAATGCCTCGCACGCTGAAGCCGCAGGAAGGTCAGGTGCTGCATCGGCGAGCGGCCGAGTTCCTTCCGACAAACGCGCCGCAAGTGCTCCTCGCTCATGCACGCGATCGCAGCCAGTTCCGTTAGCGTCCACGGCCTGGCCAAGTCAGCCTCCGCGCATTGCCACACCCGCCACAATCGCGTGTCCACCTGATGGGGCTGGGCAAACCGGAGCACGTAGTGATGAACCAGTTCACTCCAGTGATGAAGGGCCGACGCGTTCTGAGCCTCCTGCGCTTCGGCATACAGTCCTTCGATTGCGGCCTTGAGTGGCGCGGGATCGAAAGCCCCGGTCACCGGCGATAGCGACGACACGATCGGCCGCGTCTCGCGCGACTCCCGATACCTCACCCACGCAAACTTCCACCGCTTTCCCGGCAGACACTTCAGCGAATTCATCACGAACGGCGGCTGCAAGCACGCCTGGCCCGCTCGGATGCGCTTCCATTGCCCATCCGCCAGCACCACGCCCTCACCTTCATAGCACGCGATCATGAAGGTCCCGCTTTGATCCGTCCGTATCACTTCGAAGGGCGGCTTCGCCTCCATGATCCCCGCATGGGAAATGTGATGATGCAGCAGCAGCGAACAGGCTGGCCCCTTCTGCAACCAATCCCGCATGTCGGCAGGATCGGCGCGGATCGCCTGATAGCGCGTGCCACTACCTAGGATCTGGATGTCTTGGGGAGTGCTGCGCGAGGCCGGCATCGCCGGAAATCCTGAGCCGGGACTCCCAATCCGTCGAGCCCTCCAAACAGGCGTGTTGCACCCGTCGCGCTCTCGACTTTCCTTGACGGGAAATCGCGTTCAAGTTGTTGGAAATTTCCCCATCCCGCCATGCCCGTCTTTTCCGTTCGCAAATCGATCCGCATCGCCGCGCCAGCGCAGCAGGTCTATGACCTCGTCCGCGATTTCAAGATCTGGCCGGCTTGGTCGCCATGGCTGATCGCCGAGCCGGGTGCCAAGATGACCTTCACTCCCGATGGCCGCGGCTACGCGTGGGACGGTGACATCACCGGCAGCGGGGAGATGGAGATCATCGGCGGCGATCCGCCCTGGTCGATCCATTATCGACTCACCTTCCTGAAGCCATGGAAGTCCGTGAACCAGGCGTCCTTCCACTTCTCCGAGCACGATCACGAGACCGAGGCCGAGTGGACCATGGAAGGCACGCTGCCGTGGTACATGGGATGGATGAAGGGCATGATGACTGGCTGGATCGGCGCGGACTACGATCGCGGGCTGAAAATGCTCAAGGACCTGGTAGAGACCGGCTCGGTGCCTTCGAAGCTGGATTTCACCGGCATCCATGCGGCGGGAGGATTCCGCTACGTCGGCGTGAAATCGTCCTGCGCCATCGCCGACATCGGCACCGCAATGGGCAGCGACATGGGCAAGCTGATGGAATGGCTGGGGAAAAGCGGCGCCACGCCCTCCGGCTCGCCCTTTGCGATCACGCACAAGTGGGACCCTTCGAAAGGAACCGCCGAATACACCATCGGCTTCCCTTTCAATGACGAGCCCGATGCGCCGGACGGCTTCGTCCGCGGCGAGATCCCCTCTTGCAAGGCCTACGTCGTGAAACACACCGGCGCCTACCGCCACCTCGGCAATGCCTGGGCATCCGGCATGATGCACAACCGCGCCAAGAAGTTCACCGCCGACAAGAAGGTCCCGCTATTCGAAATCTACGACAACGACTCCACCGTGACACCCGAAGCCGAACTCGTGACACGAGTCCATCTCCCCGCCAAGTAATGCGCTGGGAGCGGGGGCCGCTGGCCCACGGAAGCACCTAACGATTCCGCGTCCCATTCGACTCCGCCCAAGTGGTCGGAGACCCGGACTGCGCGCAGCCTGCTGCCGCCCGATGCCAGCAGCCCTGCTGCGGAGAAGCACCGAGGTGGGTCCACAGCGTGAAGCCCACCTAAGCCGCACTACGGACCGCTCTACCATTCATTGTCCGCCGCACCATGGGTCGGGGTAGATCAGCAAAAGCGGAGTCGCTGGATCCTTCTGCGGGCCAGCGGCTCCGCGCACCCAGCGGGAACCTGCGTCCCAGGCCGGCCCCATCCCAAGAAATCCTTGCCCCCCACGCGTCCCCACTTCATCCCCACGCATGCAGTTTTCGGCGGTGCTATTCGACTTCGACGGAGTCCTCGTGGACACCGAGTGGGCCATCTACGAGGCATGGCACCGCACCTTCCTCACCAATGGTCACCCCCTTCCATTGGAAACCTACACCCAGTGCATCGGCTCCGACTTCGACACGTGGTCGCCAAAGGTCCACCTCGAAGAACTCACCGGCCGCAGCTTCGACTGGCACCAGCTTGACGAAGACCGCCAGGTCGAAATCCGCCGCGATCTCGAACAAGCCGGCCCCATGCCTGGCGTCGTCGCCTTGTTAGAAAAGCTCACCGCCCAAGGCATCCCTCTCGCCGTCGTCTCAAGCTCCTCCCACCAATGGGTCGATGGCTGGCTGGAGAAACTACGATTGATGCCGTACTTCCGCCACGTCGTCTGCCGCGGCGATGCCCCGCGCATCAAACCCGCTCCAGACCTCTGGCTGGAAGCAGTCAAACGCCTCGGCCTCCCCGCAAACGAATGCCTCGCCATCGAGGACTCCCTCAACGGAGTAAAGTCCGCAAAAGCCGCCGGCCTCAATGTCTGGGCCGTGCCAAACCGCACCACAGCCTGCCTCGACTTCTCGCTGGCAGACAGCGTCGTCCCCTCACTGGAAGGTCTTTAAAGTGGTCCGCACGCGCCGCGTGCGATTCACCGGTTCGGGGAGTCTCCATAAAGCCCGTCCCCAACTTCCTTCATCCGCACACTGC
>Ga0307408_100001991_pt1 | contig 14752 bp, 17 predicted proteins | sample 322Cmetagenome_FD_202116 | JGI IMG/M metagenome (GOLD analysis project Ga0307408, IMG submission 202116) | Maize rhizosphere microbial communities from greenhouse at UC Davis, California, United States - 322HYB-C-3 | ecosystem: Host-associated > Plants > Roots > Rhizosphere > Soil | place...
CGGCAGCAATAGAAGAGCGGCATGGCTATTCCATAGTAGTCACCACTGCCGGCGACCGATACGTCATCGTGAGCTTTCTTATGTTCATGATTGAGGAGGTCGACGGGGTTGAACAGACCGTGGTGTTGTCGATGACCCGAGACGCTGTTGCGCGACCGTAATGCCTGACGAACCAGGCTCGTGAGGTAAGGCAATGGATGTGCAAGGAGTTCCCATGTCATACCACGATATTGAACAGATCATTGGCCCAAGCGCTGTAATGCCTGGGGTGGTAATTGATCTTCAAGAAGCAATCCGAATGACGCAGGCGAGGTTCCCGGACAGAAGCTTTTGCGTTGTCAATGAGTGGGTCTGGCTTGACCTAGATGCGCCGGAATTGGTTGTTCAGGAGTTGGCCTTGGAGGGAAAGAAGCCGGTGATGTTGCTGATGCTCAATGTCGTTTTCAATAGCAGCACCAAATGCAGCAGCGCGCTTTGGCAGCGCTCGTCACCGTTGGTTGATTTCAGCGAAGGCATGTTTTTCGAGACGCAGAACAAGGTCTACGTTTTGATCAATCATGGTCGTCGAAAAACGATGTCGCTGTCGGCAGTGGTTCGCGCCTTATGAGTTTGGAAGGGGGGCCGTGATGATTGCAGCTGTGCTGTTCCAGATGAGCAAGCCGTTGTGATTAGTGGAATCATCTTCGACGCTTTCGGTACCCTTGTGCGGATTGGTCAGCGGACGAATCCTTATCGAGAACTGATGCGTGAAGGGCGTCGACAGGGACTCGCCCTGACCTCGGACACGATGCATTTCGCGATGACAACGAACCAGCCGCTGGACGCGGCGGCGTCGCAGCTGGGCATTGCACTTACTCCGTCAAAGCTCAATGAGTTGAGTCTCGTACTGGAAACGGAGTTGTCGTCGATTCAGCCTTTTCCCGATGCCGTCGAAGCCATAGGGTTGCTACGAAAAGCTGGGTTCCGAATCGGGATTTGCTCAAACCTTGCCTATCCATATGGCCCGATCGTGAAAAGCTTTTTCCCTAATTTGGACGGATATGCCTTCAGTTATCAGCTGGGATGCGTGAAGCCAGATCCTGTCCTCTACCAATCCGTTTGTAATCAAATGGGGGTGCAGCCTAGCCATTGCCTTACCGGTGGAGTAGGGCGGGTGCTGATGATTGGCGATTCTCGAAGGTGTGATCGCGACGGCCCGCAGGCTGCGGGAATCATGGGATTCCATTTAGAGCGCAAACCCCACGGACAGATCCGAGACCTCAACCAGTTCGCGAGCCTGGTACTTGAACAGTCCATGGACAGTTGAAGTGGTAGGTCACTACACGTATCGGCGCCGGGAAGTTATATCCCTCTATGCTGGGGATCTCGAACCGCCTGGCCGCAATGAGCTGGTTGTAGATGCAATGCTCTGCGTGACCTTCTGTGTCTCATTAAAAAGCCCCAATCGATTGTGGGCATCCTCCGGGAAAGAAGTATCAAAGGTGACGCCCCATGAGCTTGGGAAGTCGGTTTTAGCGCAGCTTGGAACGTAGACCGACGGGTGATAATCAACCGGGCAAGGCTGGCTTGAACTGAGACGCGCTCTGGCATACTGGACGACCTGGGCTTCGAATAGTGTGGGATCAGAGCTCCGTTCGCGCATGGAAATCCTGGGATGGGGCGATCACGTCCGCTTAAAATATGCGGACACCATCGTCCTTTATGCTGGAGTTCGGTAGGTGACCTGGCCTGACGGTTCCCGGCTTCGATTACTGATCTGAAATTGTGGGAGTATCGGGATACGAGGAGGGTAATTTGGAGGCCGGTAACCGAGGCTGATGCTCGGCATCAGCTGCATAGCTCTCGAGAAGTGGTGCCCGCGTCAGTAGTACTCGAACCCGAGCCTTCAGGCGTTGCCCCTCTGGATGCCCGCAAGCGATCAATCTGCCGATGCGTCCCATCAACCGGCGCGCTTCTTTTTCATCCTCTGCTCTAAGCTGGCGCAGATCGCCTTTGACTCGATCCTCCAGTTGCTTCACAGCGGCGCGTATAGCCAGGCGTGCTTTCTTAGGAAGCCCCGGAATTGGCTTGTCCACGACCAGGCCAGTAACCGTCACTGCCTCTGCGCTTTCGCCTGAGAGTAAAGCCTGCCCGCGTTTTCGGACGTGCAACTTGCTTCGCTTCTGCAAGCAACCTTTCTGACTGAGCATCCACGTGACAGATGCAATGACTTGGGTGGTAACAGCTGCCGGGATAGGACTCCTGCTGGAGACAGTGATGTCATCCGCGAAGCGGGAGTAGGCCAGCCCTTGAGCCTCGAAGCGAGTGACTAGTGCCGGTTCAATATCCCAGAAAACCAGATTCGCCAGGTAACTACTTGTACTTGCCCCTTGTGGCACTTGTCCCTCTCGGGTGACTAGATTCGCAAGCAAGGAAGCTACGTCTGCGGAGAAGCGAAACAGGCCTACAAATAAACGCTGGATGTGCTCGGTGGTGATCGACGGGAAAAAATCGGAGATGTCCTGAAGGATTACCGTTTTGGCGCCGGTATGAACCCGAGCATTTGAGTAGATACTGCGAGGGAGCTTCCGATCTCTAATACCGCCATGCAGATATCGTGGGTAGACAACCTTGTGGAGCATCCGATCTACGATCTTACGCTGGATGGTTTTCAGCGGCTCATGGGCATCATAAGTGTGTCGAGGAGTTATGCCGTCTTTCTTTGTTTGGGGCACGTAGCGATACAAGCGGGAGGTACGCTGAGCGAGCGCAAGAAGTCTCTCAGCAGGTTCTCCTAAAGCACGTGCCAATGCATTGATGCTGTGTATGGGGGAGTGTGGATAGAGCGGAGCATCCATGTCCAAGCTTCCGATGATTGGCCGGCTCTGAAGAACCGGCCCGTCTGAATTCGAATGATGTGGTTTGTTGTGTCATGGGAGGTTCTCAAGAAATGGAATTACCACCGTCTCGACAAAATCCCAACCCTCAACAGCCTTTTCCCATAACCAGATGCATAGACGAATACGTGCGATCCACTTCAGCAGCGTCACTGCCTTTGCTTTTACCCACGCAATCCGACCAGCTTTAGGTTCTTGGGGTGCAGCTACCTCGACGACACGGGCATCTTCACTGTTGTGCATTGACTGACGAGCCTTGCGGCGCGCCAGGTTCTTTAAATTAACCATGACTGATGTTCCTAACGACAGGCGAAATTGCCCCGCCGCTAAGCATTCCGGGCCGAAAGGAACGCTGAAGATGCCACTACAAACCACAGTTCTGCTTATCAAGTCCCTTGATAAGCCGTCCGCCGCATTACCGCCGCATCGCATTTCGCCACAACGCATCAACGGATAAAGACAAACCCTCGGACAACCTTGGGATTGCTCTAGGCGCTAAGCACTGAGGAGCGATGGGCAGCGACAACCTGCGCGACGAAGAAAGCCAAGGAGAACACCAAGGCGACCAGTTTCCTGGTCAACAACCGCAAGCCCGAATATTGAGTCATGTTTAAAGAGCACCTGGGTGGTAACACCCAGCAGGGACAGTTTTTAGCAGAGTTTTCGAACCACCTACAACTCATATTTGTTGCGAAAATTGTGTTTCTTCATGGTCGATTTTTTGACACCAAAAAATGCCAAATTTCAGTGGGTAAGCGCATAGTGTTGCGAGGCGCGAAGCGGGGCATCGAAGTGTACTGGGGGCCTCTCTCAAACCCGTCATGTGACGTATGCTTGGCGAAGGCAGCTGATCTAGCATTAATGCTCAAATTGACGATGGCTCAAATGACTCGCATGCCAATTGACCACGTCGATTTTTGGCTCCGCTTGAGTCGGGAAGGTCGAGCCTGTAAACCTATTTTTTGATCTGTAAACCGACGTGGTTAACAGGTAAGAAAAGTGGTTTACAAGGCCGTTGAATCTTCTACAGGTGGACGTCCTAGATGCTGACGGGACTCGGCTCACCGGGCTGATCAGCCCCGTAACGCGTCTTCTGACTTCTGACCAGGGTTGGGCTGAGAGGAGATGCCGTACCTAGCGCTTAACGTCCTTGCGCGACGAAACCGTCACCGGCGTTAGGCTTGGGACAGCCCTAGATCGAGAGTGACGAGCATGGATCACGGAGGAGGACAGTATTGCTACGTCCAGTAGCCGTATTCGCATATCAACGAGCGGGCAGGGTGGATTTTCCGGAATTGACACGCCTGTGGCGTGGGGCTGACCAACGCCTTGTAACCATGGCCTGTAGAAAGGGGCCTCGATTGTTGCGACAAGCGGTGGCCAACTCCTCGGGCCCTGTCCCTAGCCTGCAGAGATGTGACAGCTTCAGGCAGCACCGAACGTGCATGCCCGATCATCTCCAAGTCTGATCTGCGCATGCGTTGGCGTTAGGATGCTTGGGCATCTTTGGACTTCAGCAAATCTGCGATCTCTGCAGCGATCTCATCAATGGTGTGCACCGCTGTACTGCGCGCCACCTTGTCCGCGATCGAAGAACTGAAATCCATCACCTGCTGCTTGGTGATGTTGTGCCAAATCGGCAGCAAGATCTGTTCGCCTGACACCGAGCGGGTAACGATCCCGTCCAGTTCGTAGTTCGTCCATCCCTTCTTGATAAACGAGGGGGACAGTACTACTAGTCCAACACGGCTACTAACCAGGCCCTTATCAATTTTCTGGCGCAAGCTGTCCCCGATACGAAGGGTCATTTCGTCGAACCATACCTTGAGCCCAACTGCAATTAACGCATTGGCCAGCGGCCTGACAAATTCGTCCTTGTCCTCAGATGCGTGAGATATGAACACGTCGTAGGTTTGCCCGTTCGACTGCGCCGGAGCTGGAACCTCGCTGCGGACGAGGCTTGGCACCTCAGAAAGCGGACGACGATAGATTTCCGGAACCCCACTAGGCAGTGCACGTGACGTCCGCCCCCCACCGCTACCAGATGAAGAGGACGATGAAGACGGTGAAGAGTACGAGGGGGAGGAATACGAGCGTGCTCCATAGCCGCCATAGCGGTTTCTACACGCAGGACAATTGGCTGCCGCGCTTGCGGAGCGGTGGCCCTTACTGGGTGCGGTACATGTCGCCATATCGATTCTGACTCCCCAAGCGCAAACGTGCGCCTTGTCCGTGTCCCGCCTCAATGGCAAGGTGAGTGGCATTAGCGGGATAATCCCATAGGTTCAGCGCTAGAAAGTTGTGTCTTTTCGAAGGCGCCTGGGCTGAAGGATCACTGATATTATTGTGCCACGCAACCTTTGGCTTACGTGCGCTCGGAGCATTGATGTAAATCGATAGCTGGCGTTATTTTTTCTCCAAACCACCTGCTTTGATATGGCTCGAAGACCTAGTTGATGCGGTGTCCTCAAAGGGTGTTTTTGGACTCAGAATGCACCCGACCACTGCCTGTGCAGACTCCAGACATATCAAGGGTGCGTGTTCACTTGTGGTTGTACACGGGGGAGTGCAGAAGCCTGTACGAAGCATTTCTCGGGCAGCGTTGGCTCGCACATGATACAGAGCGGCTTGGATCGCAATGCCTATGCAGCGCTTCCGGTCAACACTGGGCCGCTAGATCTGGGTAAAGATTTTGTTCACGTCTTCGACAAGATATCGCTCGAAGTACTGATACTCGAGATTAGCACCCTCAAAGACTTCATCGGTTACCTAGGAGCGTGCAAGGCGGGGCCTGCCCGCGCGGCCAACCCACCAAATGACATGCCCGCGTCCACGTAACGAAGCGCCGACTTCATATCCTTCCACCCCACATAGCTCATCAACCCCTTGATGTCCCAGCCGTTGGCCGATGCCCAAGTCGCAAATCCTCGTCGCATCGAGTGGGTGCTATAGAGCTCCTCAGGTAGTCCGGCTTCCTTGAAGATGCGGCGGAGCATGGGAACCAGGCTATGAGGTTGGATGCCCTTGTCCGCAAGATTTCCCCAGCGATCCAGCCGGCGAAAGACTGGGCCCTTCGCGAGGCCTGCAACGGTAATCCAGTTGATATAGGCCTCGACCGGACAGAGCATTGTCAGTGCCGGCGTCTGAAAAGTTGTCCCCTCGTGCAGGCGATCACCCTTGGTGTGAGGTAGGAAGAACGTGATGCCTTCACCACTATAGGCTTGTGTGTTCTCTACCGTGAGCCTGGCAAGCTCGTCCCCGCGAAATCCCCGCCAGAATCCGATCAGCACCATTGCAATCGAGCGTCGGTGGCGCAGCAGAGTCTTGTAGTCACCGCGATCGAGCGCGGCAGCGGCTTCCGCTTCAAGCCATTTCACAGCCTGTTCGAGATGTCTAAGTAAAAGAGGAGCGGCTTGCTTGACCTGCGCGGGATGCACGACACGGATGCCCTTGATCATCTGGCGCACATTGGGCGTCTTGGTTGGGTCGGGGAATCCCTGTGTGATGTGCCACTGAGCCAGCGCGGCCAACCGTTGCTTGAGCGTGCTGATTGCATGCTTGTCGGCGTACTCGGCCAGGTAGCGAACGATACCGTCGCCGGTGGTGGGCAGGTAGCCGCCCCACGTCACTTCGAAATGCTCGATCGCAGCCCGGTAGCTCTTGCGAGTGTTTTCCCGGGTGCCTGCCTTGAGGTACCGATCAGCCTTGTCCATCACCTTTCGCCTTCAAAAAACTGCGTGATCCCAGCATTCCACACTTACCCCGGCAGGCTAAAGACCTTTTAAGGGTAAAGAAGCCATAAACTTCTATTATGGCTTTATACAGAATGAATTTTTTATTTATCATTCTAATGATAATGTGTCACGTAATTACATGACATGTAACACAGAATGAAATCGTAGGAGACTTCATGGCCCGTGGCGGCATAAACAAAGCGGTGGTGCAAAAAGCGAGGCAATCTCTACTCGCGAAGGGAGCGTACCCAAGCATTGATGCCGTGCGCGTGGAACTGGGGAATACCGGGTCGAAGACAACCATCGCCCGATATCTCAAAGAGATCGAATCCGTCGATCCGCGCCCGCCATCCTCTCGGGAGCGCATGAGCGAAGAGCTTTCAGCGATGGTTGGAAACCTTTTGGATCGGCTTATGGAGGAGGGTGGTGAGTCGATCGAGCAGGCTCGATCAGCCTTTGATTTGCAACGGGTAGGACTTGAGGGGCAGATCGCTAATTTACAGTCCGAGCTGACCGCAGCGCGCCGGCAGCTGGACACGCAGCAATCAGCGATTGAAACCCAAACCGCTGACCTTCAAACCACGCGGTCTTCGCTCCAAGCCGAGCTGACGCGCAACGCGGGGATCAGCCAGCGCTGTAGTGATCTGGAAGCCTTGGTCGCTGATAGGGATAAACAGATCCAGTCCCTCGAAGAGAAGCATGTTCACGCGCGTGGCGCGCTGGAGCATTACCGGGAGTCTGTGAAGGAACAGCGCGATCAGGATCAGCGTCGGCACGAATCGCAGCTTCGCGAGGCACAGGTAGAGCAGCGCAAGCTTCAGGAAACCTTGGCCCTGAAACAGGACGACCTGACACGCCTGAATCGCGATAACGAGCGGTTACTGGGAGAGTCCCGTCAGCAGACCAAGACACTACATGCCCATGAGGCCCGCATTGAGGCTCTGACCGCCGAGATCCAAGGTTTGAAGATGGCCGAAGCGAAGTCCGCTGGCGTAACCGAGCAGCTTCAGGAGCAGTTAGCTGCACTTAGGCAGGACGCAAAGGCTCTCAATGAGGCCGCAGCCAAAAGTAGCGAGCGCGAATTAGAGGTAAGGCTGCTGCTTACGTCTGCTCAAGCCGAGAATCAACAACTGCGGTGTGATCTCTCCATTGCAGATGAAAGAAGCAAGATCGATGGCGCAGCCGCTTCTACACCTCCAAGCCCAGGTATTAGGCCCTCAAAGACGCCGAGGAAGTGAGCATGAATCTCTATACGTCTAATCTCAAACCCGCCGAAGCCATCGCGCTGAAGCAAGCCCATCAGCAACTGGCTGGAATAATGGCAAATGGTAAAACTCCGCCGGCGCTCATGTGTCGCGCAAGCCGCATTCAAGCCGATGGCCAATGGCAAGCCTCCATTCGGTCAGCCGCGTATGAGGGTAACCATCTCTCCAGGCAGCAGCCTCGTCAATCCGCGCCAAGCCAGAGCGCTCATAAATCCGAATGAACGACTGCGTATCGCTGGTGCGGGAAAGCCTGACTTGTACATCCAGTCGTGCTCAGTCCGCGAGCACCTCTTCATGAGAATGGTGCTCCAAGCCCGGATCTGCCCAAACTCAGAATACTGCTCGACAATGTTGCATCCTCGCCTCCTGGTTAACTCTGCATCAGATCATGCGTGTGGGGTATCAATCCATGAACGCTAACTCAGCTCGCAGGATCGAGATGGGGGAACTCTGGGGCCTGCGCGGTTTGCGAGCAGGCAATGAGTTGGGCCTAGCTAACGGGCACTCTCACGCAGGGAAACGTAACTCGGACAGCCCACCACTTTGGTGAATGTCTTCCAACTCTGAACTTAACTTGACGACCATCTCTTGCGCCGGCTGACCGGTGCTCTCGCTCAGCGTCAGTGTGAGGAGGGTGATTGGGCTTAGTCCAAGGCGCGGGCTCAGCTGATCAAGCTTGTCTAGCGTAATGCTTGATTTCACGGTCTTGAGCTTGGACAGTTAGGCGCGACTCGTTACGTCACCAGACCCACGCTGACCGAGATTGCGGGTGCTTCGTACTGCCCCCCCGCAATGCACTCGTGAATGATTTAAGTGACATCAATCCTTCATGAAATGAAATTTCCGGCCAACGTCATCCGTTGGATTCTATCGGCGTCACAAGATGTGCGCACGCAGGAGTACATTTGTGCTCTCGATGCTTTTCGAGCTCCGCTCTCTTAGCCAGGGAAGAGGTTTCAATACGAGCAACCACATTCCAGTGCACAAAGACGTTAAGTGGGTACCCATCAACTCGCTTTTTCATTGGAAGACTTTACTGGATGTCGCAAGTGGGTGGCACATAGCTATCTACTTGCCTACAATCCGGGCCTTGCCCCTTATCGCGATGGATCCGCGTAGCCGACGGTTCGATCGCCTCAGAAAATGGATTTAGCTCATGTGGCACGATAACGAAACCACGACGGACTACCTAAATTTTGGGGTAGTCGCAGATGCGTGCGCGAGTCTTCTAAAACAAAGTGCCGGCGAGCCCATCTCGATCGGCGTGTCAGGTGGCTGGGGCGCGGGTAAATCCTCCTTGGTGAAGATGATTGCTTCACGCCTGGCCGACCTGCCTACTGGTGCAGCGACACCGCCCACAGCCACCCAATCAGATCCTGCAGCCACCACCCAGAACACTCGCTACGTTGTCATCACGTTCAACCCTTGGCTTTATCAAGATTTTGAGAGCGCTCGCAGTGCGTTACTGCAGATCGTTGGCGATGAGGTGCTCAAACTAGCCAAAGGTGATCAGACGCTATGGAACAAAGCTGTCGACCTGATGCGCAGGATCAACTTGCTCAAGCTGGTACAGGTCAGTACTGAGGCAGCGCTCACCATCAAGACCGGGCTGCCCATAGGCTCGGTGGGCAAGGCAGTCGTCAAAGCCATGGGCTGGTTCAAATCTTCAACAGGGGATGCTGGAGAAGACCAGGCGGCTGGCGCAAAAAGTGGCGACGCCGAGGGCAGTGATGACGAAGGGGCTGCAGATTACTTTGGTCTCAAATCGCTCGGTATCTTGAACCCGGCCAACCCCATGTCTCTTCCGAACGAGATCCAGGCATTCCGCGATGCGCTGGAGCAATTGCTCGGTGAGCTCGGGGTGACCTTGGTGGTATTTGTCGATGACCTCGACAGGTGCCTACCTGAAACGGCCATCTCGACGCTAGAGTCTATCCGCCTTCTGCTGTTCCTCAAGCGTACGGCATTCGTGATCGCTGCTGACAATGACTTCATTCGCGGTGCGGTCAAGAAGCACTTTGAAGGAACCGATATCAACGACGACATCGCGACTAACTACTTCGATAAGCTCATTCAAGTACCTCTGCACGTACCTCGTCTTGGCGTGAATGAGGCCAAGGCCTATCTGGTACTGCTCTTGCTGGAACGCGAGGCCAGAGCTGGAGCGTTCGCGCAAGACAAGTTTGAGAATGCCAAGCGGCTCATCCCCAAAAGGCTGAGTCAAAGTTGGCAGGGCGAGACCATCACCTCCCAATTCCTATTTGAGCTGGTCGATGGTGACCTGAGGCTTCAGGAGCTTATGCAGCTCGCCGAGGGGCTTGCGCCACTCATGTTCAACTCCACCGCAATCAGTGCCAACCCACGACTGATGAAGCGGTTCCTGAACACCGTGTTCTTGCGTCAGTCACTCGCCGCACCTCAAGGGATCAAATTGGATGTCCCTGCGCTAGCCAAATGGCACCTGCTTGAACGCTGCAACGAAGACCTCGCCAAGACGCTGTCCTCACTGGTGACTTCCGACAATGACGGCGAGGTATCCATTCTTCTCGAGGCTGAATCTCTTGCCGCCAGCGGAGCAGGGCTGCCCGATAACTTCCCGGATGAGTTTTTTGTGAGGGAGTGGCTGCAGCTAGCCCCTGCGCTGGGAGCTAGGGACTTGCGCCCATTGCTTCACCTCAGTCGCGACTCGGCTACTAGAGACTTTGGCGATGACAACATGACACCCGCTTCGCGACAGCTTCGGGACATGTTGAAGAAAGCGTCCAGCGGTAACGATCCACTGACCCAGGCCATCCGAGCCTTGGATACCACGCAGGCTGAGCTCGCCATGGTGAAGGCTTGGCAGGGCACCGTCACCTCCCGCTCTTGGAAGAATAAGACCGAGATGGTCATGCTAATTGAACCCTGCAAGGTGCACACATCCCTGGGTAAACGCGCCGCTGTCCTACTGGCCCAAGCGCCAGCGAAATCGGTAGGGCCGGGGATCATCCCCTCTCTCGCCAACCAGTCCTGGGCCACAGATGTTCTCAAGTCCTGGAAGGAACATTCGGAAATCGCGGGCAATACGAAGAAAGCAATCGATCTGGCGCTAAGGAATGCAAGCTGATGGGTACCTCAACTTCGAGCAGTGGTGGTAAAGCAGGCTCACCCTTCGATCCAGAGTGGCTGGATCAAGGGGAGGGCGGTGCAGCGGGAGCAGGGCCCGGCGACGGCGCACCGGAAACCGAAGGCACCGACGACATGCCTGGTGGGCAAGACGATAATGCCGAGACTGGTCAGGAGTGTGATGTAGCGCCTGATCGCCGGTTCATGCCGGCTCGCGCCAAGCTGGGTAAGTACCTCTCGGGTGGTGGCAGAGACGCGCTCCGTGGTGCCGCCAGCAGCATGATCAATAAGGGAATGGGCGGTTCGGCTCGAGCTGCGCGAACAATGCGCGGGGTTGCTCAGGGCGCCGGCCGTTTGGGTGAGTTCCTCGAAGCCGTCCGAGATGGCAGCACCCAGCAAGCGATCGACTGGCTGCAGCGCGTGCGTGGCCAGAATCTTTCGGCAGAAGACCTGGTGCTGGAACTCATCAAGGAAGTCATGCCTGACACCGGGAGCATCGATGATGAATCGATGCGCAACGCAGGGTCGGACGCGATGGCCTTGCTGTACCAGAAAGACCCAGACGTCGATGTCTTCATCCTGACCGATGAGCAAATCAACTCAGTCATCGGTTTCACAATCGGGAACGCTGTGTGCAACCGACTCGATGAGCAACTAGGCCAAACCTACGAAAAACTGAAGTATTCGCCCCTTCAGGTGCAAGAGCTTCGAAACGATGTTCAGGAATGGGTACACGGTGAGGTAGAGCGGATCATGGAAGGATTAGCAGGCCAACGATTGGATTGCCAGACCCTGGCGCAAACCGTCCTCCAGAACGCATTGGAGATCTTTGCAGAATGATCAAGGTAATTTGTGCCAGAGCTGAGCAGCTGCCCGCTGAACTTCAACCGGGCGAACGCGCCTTTTCGTACTTCAAGTCCGCCCGGCGAGAGGGTGTTGGCACCATTGCCAAGGGCTGGCATGGATCTCTCAAGCGCAAAGGCTTCCGGCCTAGCCCGGCCACCTGGGATTTCGTTCAGTTTTGCCTGGCGGTGTGCGCAACCGATCTGTGTGGGATGCGCAAGACCAGCGCTGATGGTTGGACGCGTACGATTGAGCTCAGCGTCGGCTTGCATGAACCACTGCGATGGGAGCCTTACAGAGCCGAGTTGGAACAGCTGCTCAAAGTTTTGACCGGGGATTACTGGACGCTGATCTTCACCGGCGCGGGCATGCCGCCACCTGAAGGAAAGTTCGTTGCCAAACCTCAGGACTGCGTGTCGTTGCTGTCGGGAGGCCTTGATAGCCTGATCGGAGGGCTCGATCTGGTAGCTCAAGGGCGGCGTCCCTTGTTTGTCTCGCAACTGGCGCATGAGGACTCGCAGCGCCAGCGAGATTACGCCCAACTGCTAGGCGGCGACGGAGCTCACTATCAGTGGAGTCACGGCATCAGCTTCAAGGGCCCCAAAGAACCTTCAACGCGTGCCCGATCCTTGGCGTTCTATGCGTTCGCGGTGCTGGCGACCTCGCGGCTGGCCGACCCTCGCCCCACGTTGTTCATTCCTGAGAACGGGTTCATCTGCGTGAATCCGCCGCTTGTCCCCGGGCGCGTATCGAGCTTGAGCACTCGCACGACGCACCCACTGTTCATAGCCAAGCTCCAGCAGGTGCTGGACGGTATTGGAGTGAATGTGCAGCTGGAATTACCCTATCGGTTCAAGACCAAGGGCGAAATGATGAACGACTGCCTTGATCCGGTGCGCCTGCAGCAGTTGGCGTGGCAGACGACCAGCTGTGGGCGTTTCCGCACCTATAACCGCACGCACTGCGGACGCTGCGTACCTTGTATGATTCGTCGCGCTGCGTTCAGAGCATGGACGGGAGGGAATGATGCCACCCAGTATGTGTATTCCAGCCTGGTCGGGAGCGATAAGTCCAGCGGCCCTGATGATCCAATGGCTGTGGCACAGGCTGTCTTGACGACCCGGTCTAAGGGTATCGACAGATTTCTGGGCGCCTCGCTCGCGTTTGCTCCAGTAGATGAGCGCCCACAGTATCGCTCAGTGCTCACGCATGGCATTCAAGAACTTGAAGCCTTGTTAACTGGAGATGGCGTACTTTGATGGACTTCCACTGCCACCTCGACCTATACCCCAATGCCCGTGACGTTTATGCGCAGGCACAGGAGAGGAACGAGTTCACGTGGCTTGTCACCACCAGCCCCCGTGCGTTCACCGCGACGTCCAGAGTGCTGGGTGGAAGCGACAAGGTGCTGATCACTCCCGGACTGCACCCGGAGATCGTTGGCGCCCGTCACGCTGAGCTCGACATGCTGCTTGAGCAGATCAGACAGGTGAAGGCAGTGGGCGAGGTCGGCCTGGATGGCTCAAAGCGCTTTCAGGCGAGTTACGACGTACAGCGCAGCGTGTTTATTGCCGTCGTTGCGCAGTGCGCAGCCCTCGGCGGTCGAGTGCTGAGCATCCATTCGCGTCAGGCCGTTAAGGATGTGCTGGCCGTGTTGCACGATCATCCGGGCTACGGTACTGCAGTGCTGCACTGGTTCACTGGAACCACCACGGAGCTCAACGCGGCAATAGCACAGGACTGCTGGTTCAGTATTGGCCCAGCAGCCTTCAATTCGGCAGCGGGGCAGGCCTTGGCCAAGAAACTCCCGCGCGATCAGGTCGTCCCTGAAAGCGATGGGCCATTTGCGCAGGTAGATGGTGCCAGTGTCATGCCGTGGAGTGCAGGTCAGACCGCGCAGTTTTTGGGAAAGGCATGGGACGTCACTCCTGCGGACGCCATGCATGTTCTGGAGTCGAATTCTCGTCGGCTTCTTGGCCTGATTCGGGGACAGGGCCGACCCGAGCCTTAAAGCCCGTACAGGTTAGCCAGGTGGGCGGTGAATTGAGGATGGATGCATGGAGCAACTGAACCGAGCCAAACGTTACCTCAAAAGGATCGAGAGGCTGTATGCAGGGGTATTTTCATCGATGGCACATGATGAGGAAGAATACTTCGATGATGTCCTATCGTTTTTCATCCACTGTTATCACGTCAGGGACTGGGCACTCCACCAAGCAGGGGCAGTCTTGCGAGCTCGGGAGATCGACGCGTTCATCGACCTGAACGAGCCCCTCAGAATTTGTACAGATCTCGCAAACGGTTCCAAGCACTGCAAGCTCATGCGCACACCGCGCTCCGGCCACCAGCCAACCATCTCACAACCACAGAAACTTTACTCCACGTGGTTTATAGGCGATGGCGGTGGAGAGGTACTCCAATGCAGCTACCGCGTCGAGAGCAATGGCAAGTCATTCGACGTTCGAGAGCTTGCCTGCGAATGCATCACCTTATGGGAAATGTTCCTGAATTGCCCAAGACTGACGGATTAATCCAAACCGCTCGTTGGCCGAGAAGGTGTGAGTCGGGGATGTAGGCGAGGACGAACAAAGCTCTAGAAACTGTCCACAACGCGCCGCTCTCGTTGATCAATCACGACCACTCCGAGCTCGATGGTTTCCATCTCTTCTGGGATAACAACCAGCCCTCGCGAGGGCTCGCCCGGCGTCAGGTCATCGCAGGTCGCTTCAAGGTCAAATAGAGATAACGGTACTGGCTGAGACTGAGCTGAATATTCTGAGGCTGGTGGTTGGACATGGCTCGGTGCTCGGGCGGTCGGTTGTCTTCAGGCTATCGAGTTACTGGCCCCTGTGGCTTTTCCAGCGCTCATGGGCAGGCGGGCTCTGAGCCTCAGCAGGGTTGATCGTCGCAGACTTACAGTGACGACAGC
>Ga0307408_100001995_pt1 | contig 14740 bp, 15 predicted proteins | sample 322Cmetagenome_FD_202116 | JGI IMG/M metagenome (GOLD analysis project Ga0307408, IMG submission 202116) | Maize rhizosphere microbial communities from greenhouse at UC Davis, California, United States - 322HYB-C-3 | ecosystem: Host-associated > Plants > Roots > Rhizosphere > Soil | place...
ATGGAACTACGGCTTGGCCGGGCACGCGGCTTTTGAGCAGCTCCATGCCCAGGTGGGCGACCGAGCCGTTGCCGACCGAGCCGTAGTTCCATTGGGCGCCACCCTGGCGCGCGGCCGCGAAGAAGTCGGCGCCGCCGGGTTCATTGGCCGGCGCCACCAGTACCAGCGGCGCGGTCGCCAGCAGCGAGATGGGGGCGAAGTCTTTCGCCGGGTCGTAGGGCAGCTTGGGATAGAGCAGCTTGGCGGAGGTCAGGTTGCCGTTGATGACGACGCCCAGGGTGTGGTCGTCGGTGGCCTTGGCCACCTGGTCGGCGGCGATGTTGCCGGAGGCGCCGGGTTTGTTCTCGATGACCACCGGCTGGCCCAGCACGCGGCTCAGCGGTTCGGCCAGGGTGCGGGCGGCCATGTCGGGTGTGGATCCGCCGGGAAAGCCTACGAGGATCCGCAACGGCTTCGTGGGCCAGGCCGTGGTGGGAGTGGCGGCCGCGGCGGATTGCGCGCAGGCGGTGGAAAACGCCGCTGCGAGCAAGGTGGAAAACACGGAGATGGAAGGCTTCATGAAGGTCCCAAGGCTGGATGTCAAAGCGTCATTGGAACAGCTTTGACGGCTCGATCCCGTCGTACATCCACTTCAGCCCGGCGAAGCCCGCGCTTTCTGTGCCGCTCTGGAACATCTGGTTGCGCAGCTCGCGCTGCACGCCCGCCGCATGGTAAATATCACCATAAAACCGCGCGGTCAGCTGCACGCGGCCGGTGCGCAAATAGCGGGCCTGCTGGTATTTCTGGAAGGCTTTGGGCAGGTCGCCGCGCGTGTGGCGCAGCGCCTCGCGCAGCACCACTGCGTCCTCGATGGCCTGGCCCGCACCCTGGGCCAGGTACTGCAGCATGGGGTGGGCCGCGTCGCCCAGCAGCGTCACGCGCCTGTCGGTCCAGTTTTTCACCGGCTCGCGGTCGCAGAGCACCCACATCTTCCAGGTTTCGATCTTCGCCAGCAATTCCTTGACCTGCGGGCAGGCCCCGGCGAAACGCTCATTGAGCTCGGCGGTGTCGCCAAAGGTATTCCAGCCTTCGTCGTACTTGTTGCTGTGGAACACGGCGACCAGGTTGAACAGCTCGCCGCGGCGCAGGGGGTAATGCACCAGATGGGTTTTTTCGCCGCCCCACAGAGTTACGTCGTCGCTCCACAAATGGGCCGGGACGTCTTCGCGCTTGAGCACCGCCCGGTAGGCGATATGGCCGGACACGCGCGGCTTGCCGTCGCCGACCACGGCTTCGCGGATTCGGCTCCACATGCCGTCGGCGCCGATCAGCGCGCTGCCTTCCACGGTTTCGCCGCTCTCAAGCCGCACGGTCACGGCCTCAGCTGTCTGCTCAAACGACGCCACCTTGGCGCTGGTGCGCAGCGTGACGTTGGGCTGGGCGCGGCAAGCCTCCAGGAAGACCTGGTGCAGGTCGGCGCGGTAGATCACGCCATAGGGAAAACCGTAGGTTGCGCGCGCCAGGTCGCCCAAAGGTACACGCACGACTTTTTCGCCGGTGCACACGTCGTTCATGCCCAGGCCGGCGGGGAAGAAGGCCACGCGGTTGATGGCTTCGGTCAGGCCCAGGTAGTCGAACATGCGGAAGATGTTCGGGCCCAGCTGGATGCCGGCGCCAATTTCGCCGAAGCTCGCCGCCTGCTCGAACAGTGTCACGCGGTGGCCGTCCCGCGCCAGCACCATGGCCGCGGCCAGCCCGCCAATGCCGCCGCCTGAGATCAGGAGTGGGAGAGGGGGGGTCTGTGTCATATAGGGGCCAGAGGATTTGATCCGGGAAAACAGGGTTTGCCGTTTGATGATAAGTATACTTATCAAGTGCGTGCTTACGGCCTTGGTAGATACCCTCAACTGCAAAACTGGCCGTTAAACTCCCGCCATGGCTAAAACTTTTAATTTCAGCGAAGCCCCGGGACACCTGATCCGCCGCGCACAGCAGCTGGCGGTGGCGATTTTCATGGAGGAAACCGCCGGTTTTGATGCCACACCGGTGCAGTTTGCCATCCTCAATGCCCTGATGGACGACCCCGGCGAAGACCAGATCACGCTGTCGGGCCGGGTGGCCTTTGACCCGGCCACCTTCGGCTCGGTCATAGGCCGGCTGGAGGCCAAGGGTTGGGTCAAGCGCGAGGCCGACCCCTCCGACAAGCGCCGGAAGCTGCTGTGGACCACGCCCGAGGGCGAAAAAATCGCGCTGCAGATGAAGCGCGCCGTCGGCAAGACCCAGCAGCGCATCCTGGCCCCGCTGGACGAGAACGAGCGGGTGCAGCTGAACCGGTTGCTGGCCAAGCTGGTCACCGGCCACGAAAGCAAGGGGCGGTAGCAAAAACGGGGCTTTCAGCCCCGTTTTTTATTTGATCCGGCGAACCGGCAGACCGGTTCAGCCCCGATCTCAGATGGACTTGGCCACCAGGTCGAAATGCTCCACCGTGGGCGGACCCGCGAAAAATGGCCCGACGATGGCGCGCCAGTCGGCAAATGCGGTGGACTGGCGGAAGTCGACCGTATGGTTTTCCAGCGTATCCCAGAAAATCTGCAGGATGTAGCGCTCGGGGCTCTCAATGCCCTTGTTGACCTTGAAACCCTGAAAGCCCTTGGCCTTGGAAATCACTTCCCGCAGGCCGCGCTGTATGGCCTCGTCAAAAGCGGCCTGCTGGCCGGGATGGATGCGGATGTCGGCGAGTTCGAGAATCATCAAAAGCTCCTGTGGATCAGTATTGGGTGACCGGCAACTCTACCGTCAATCCGTCCAGCGCGGGCGTGAGCTTGATCTGGCAGCTCAATCGGCTGGCGGGGCTGCGCGGCGCGGCGGTGAATTCCAGCATGCCCAGTTCTTCGCCGTCGGGCGGCGGCAGGGCGGACGCATAGGGTTCCTGGACATGCACATGGCAGGTGGCGCAGGTCAGCAAGCCGCCGCAATCGGCGGCTATACCTTCAATGCCGGCCGCCACGGCGGCCTCCATCAGGCTTTTGCCGGGCTTGCCCTGCGCTGAAGTGCTGCGGCCGTCGGCCGCGATGAAATGAAGTGTGATCATGAAGTGGGGGGGCCGCCGTCAGATGCGGCTGAAGTATTCGCGGCGCTGCCAGTCGTCCTTGTCTTCGGCGTCGGCATGGCGCCTGATTTCGGCTTGTTTGATGTGCGTGAGGTAGTTGATGAAAGTGTCGCCGAAGGCCGCCGCCAACGCTGTATCGGCTTTCAGTGCCTCCAACGCTTCGCCCAGGCTGGTCGGGATTTTCTCGGCGCCGCCGCCATAGGGCGCGCCGGTGGCCGGCGGGGCCTTGAGGCGGCGCGAGATGCCGTCCAGCCCGGCATGGATTTGTGAGGCCAGGTAGAGGTAAGGGTTGGCGGCAGGCTCGCCCAGGCGGTTTTCGATGCGCGTGCCGTTGTCGTTGCACTGGCCTACCACGCGCAGCATGGCGCCGCGGTTGTCTCGGCCCCACAGAATGGATTGCGGCGCCAGCGCGTTGGGCCGAAAGCGCCCGAAGCCGTTGATGGTGGGTGTGCAAAAAGCCGTCATGCCGCGCGCATGTGCGAGCAGCCCGGCCAGGTAGTGCTCGCCGGTTTCCGAGAGTGTGTACTGTGCGTCCGCCGCAGTGCTGCCGGCGGCCGGCGCGGATCGCTTGAAGAGGTTGGCGCAGGTTTTCAGGTCCACCAGCGACTGGTGCAAATGCCAGCCGCTGGACATGATGTTGGGGAAGGGCGGCCTGCACATGAAGCTTGCGTGGTAACCGGCGCGGCGCAGGGCCTGCTTCACCGCACTGCGAAACAGCACCATGTTGTCGGCCGCCGCCAGCGCGTCGGTGGCTTCAAACACCGCCTCCACCTGGCTGGGGCCCAGCTCGATTTCCAGCGACAGCAAGGGCAGGCCCAGGGCCTGCGCCGTGCGCTGCACGATGCGCAGCGGTTCCTCGGCCATGTCGGCCCACTGTTCGGACAGCAGCTGGTAGCCGGGGTGGACCATGCCGACTTCTGGCGGCAACCCGGGCCAGGCGGCCAGTTCGGGGTCGAGCTGGGGATGCAGGCCACCCTCGTTGATCCGGTAAATGTGGAATTCGATCTCCAGCCCGCACTTCATGCCGTAGCCGGCCTCGGCCAATTTGGCCAGCGCACTTTGCAGCAGGCGCCGCGTATCGAGTTCGACAGGCTTGCCCTCGGGAAACCAGGGCTGGCATTGCAGCCAGCCGGTTTTTTCGGCCCAGGGCAGCTCCCTGAGGCTGGCCGGGTCGGCCAGCAGCATCACGTTGCCGCCAAACTCAAAGCCCGGCAGGCCGGCGGCGCCGCCGGCCTCGAACACCTTGTAAGCAGTGCGGTCGGCCGTGTCCTTGAGCAGCAGGGTGCTGACCATGCCCACGCCGTCCGTCATGGCTTGCGCCGCCGCGCCCGCCACCAGTGTCTTGCCGCGCAGCATGCCGTGCAGGTCGCACCAGGCAAAACGCACCAGTTCCAGGCCCTCGGCCTTGATGCGACGGCTTGCCTCGGCCTGCGCCGCCTGCCGTGCGGCATCGTCCACACCGCATTGCGCCGCGAAGCTGCTCATGGCTGTGTGGCCGGACCGGGCGTGCCGGCGGGGGCTGTTCTGGTGTCCAGCCAGGATGCGGCCTCGCGTTTGTTGCGGGCGGTGCGTTGCCACCATTCGGCCCATTCACCGGCCGGCGCGATACCGTCCACCGTGTCGGGCCCGGTGATCATCGCGGCCAGCGCGGGGTCGGCGACGCCGGGGGCGACACCGCCGTTCTGTACGGTCTCAATTGCCTTGAGCAGCACGCGCCGGTTGGCCATGATGACCTTGTCGGAGGTGCCCAGGTGCTCGCGCGTGCGGTCCTGGATCGCACCGATGCTTTCCACAGCCCACTGGTCGTGCACATTGATGTCTTCCTCACCCATGCCCAGGTAGGTGGTGCTCATCTGCTCCTCGGCATTGAAGCCCCAGTCGTTGTGGCGGCCGGACTTGGGAATGTAGTCGGGCAGGGCGATGAACTGCTGGCGCTGGGCGCGCATGCTTTCGCGGTCCAGCGGGCCGGCAAAGCTGGTGAAGAAGGTGTACCAGTAGGTGTGGGTGTCGTCCACCGGCACATGCATCTGGGTGATGGTCATGGTTTCCGACAGCGGGATCACAAACGTCGCCGGAAAGATGGCGTTGGTCACCCGCACGTGGGTCAGCTTGTCGGTCATGGCGCGCAAGGCGGTCAGCTGCAGGCCCCAGGGCTTGTTCTCAAAGCTGATGTCGGGCTGGGCGAACTCGCGCATGATGCGCGTCATCGGCCACTGCTCGCCGTCCTTGCTGCCGGCGCTGGCGCTGCGGAACTGCTTGCCGGCCGGGTTCTGGCCGATTTCATCCAGTGGGTCATCCTGCAAAAAGCGGTGAAGGAAAGAGGGATGGGCGGGATCTATGCCCACCTCAAAAGCCTGCAGCCAGTTGGCGTTCCACAAGCCCTTGAAGGCAAAGCTGTGCGTGCTTGGCGCGGCAAAGCAGTCAAACGCGGGGAAGGGCGGCGGCGTGCTGCCTTCATCGCCAAGCCAGGCGAACAGCACGCCGGCTTTTTCAACCACGGGGTAGCTGCGCTGGCGTATGCGTTCGCACAGCTTGCTGCCCGTGGGCTCCGCCGGCGTCTCCAGGCAGCGGCCGTCGGTGGCGAACTTCCAGCCGTGAAAGGGGCAACGCAGGCCGCCACCCTGGTCCAGGCTTTCACGCCGGCCGAAAGCCAGGTCGGCGCCGCGGTGCGCGCAATCACGGTCCAGCAGGCCCCAGGCGCCCGAAGCGTCCTTGAACAGCACCAGGTCCTGGCCGAAAAGCTTGAGCGCCTTGACCGGACGGGCCGCCATGCGCGGATCCAGCGCCGGGTTGAACTCGTCCACCAAGGCGGCGGGCTGCCAGTATTGGCGCAGCAGCTTGCCGCAGGGCGTGCCCGCGGTGATGCGTGTCAGCAGGTGGTTTTGTTCAGCGTTCATGGCGGCCTTGTCAGAGATCGGACAGTGGGAATCCAAAACGGTATCCCAAATTTAAAATTCAGTGTACATTTTGAGCCATGAACTTGCAAGAAACCGTTTTGATGCAGTTGCGCGACCTGATCCTGCGGGGCGAATTCGAGCCCGGCCAGCGCTTGGCCGAGCAGCAATTGGCCGAACGCCTGGGCGCCTCACGCACGCCGGTGCGGGCCGCGCTGGTTACGTTGGAGCAGGAAGGGCTGGTCGAGGCCAACGACACCGGCAAGTACCTGGTGCGCCAGTTCACGCCGCGCGAGGTGGCGGATGCCATCGCGGTGCGCGGGCACCTGGAAGGTATGGCGGCGCGGCTGGTGGCTGAGCACGGTGTTTCGCGGCAGTTGCAGCTTGATCTTCAGTCCTGCCTGGACGAAGGCGACAGGGCGCTGGCGGCCAACCCGCTGGGCTATGACAACTACGCGGCCTATGCCGCGATGAACGACCGCTTCCACGCGCTGATCCTGGAGGCCAGCGGCAACCGGGCCTTGCAGCGCGCCATAGAGCTCAATGACAAACTGCCTTTTGCGTCAGCTTCGGCCATGCTGCCCATGCAGTCCACACTGGAGCAGGATCGCGACTGGATGCACTATGCGCACCGCCAGCACCACATGCTGTTCGCGGCGCTCAAGGCGGGCGAGGGCGCGCGCGCCCAGGCCCTGGCGGTGGAGCACACCGAGGTTGCGCAAATGAATATGCGGATGGCGCTGCAGCGGCGCGCCGAAACCGAGAGCCTGCTGCCGGGCTTGCGCCTGGTGGTCGGCGGTTGAGCCTCACGCAACTTAGCGCTCGCCCAGCAGCAGCTTCAGGTCCACCGACTCGGCGACGGCTTGGTTGCCCGCGTCGCCCAGGTGGAGGTGGTCGCCCGAGTCGTAAGCCGGCAATATGCGCAGGGGGTTTTGCGGGTCGCGCACCACCGCATCGAAATCCAGCACGGCGTCGAATTCGCCGCTGCCGCGTATCCACGCATTGATGCGCTGGCGCAGCGCGTCTTTCGCGGGGCTGTAGTAGTTGGCGACCGGCGAGCCGGGCATGGTCAGCGCGCCTTCAAAAGGCGTCAAGGTGGCGCCCACGATGCGCACGCCGCGGCTGCGGGCGCGGGTGATCAGCTGGCGGTAGCCGGCGATCACGGCCTCGGCCTGCGTTGCAGGCTCCCTGGGCTCAAAAGTGCTGCCGGGCCAGCTGATGTCGTTGATGCCCATGAGCAGCACCACGCTGGCCACGCCGGGCTGGCCCAGCACGTCGCGGTCAAACCGCGCAAGCGCGTTGGACCCCATATGGTTCTTGAGCACCCGACCGCCTGAGATGCCGGCGTTGAGCACGGCCACGTTCCGGCCGGCGAGGCGCAGCGCCAGGAAGTCGGGCCAGCGGCTGTCGGTGCCGGGCGTGGAGGCCGCGCCGTCGGTGATGGAATCGCCAAAGGCCACCACGCTGCGCGCGCCGGGCGCGGCCTCCACCAGCACCGCGCTGAGGAAGATGCGGCTGTTCACCACGCTGTCGGCCTTGATGCTCGCCGCACCGGTGAGGTTGCCGGCCGCGATCTGCGCAGGCTGAAGGCCTTCCCAATGAATCGTCGTGACCGGTGTGGCTTGTGGAAAGTAGAGGCTGACGGCCAGGCGCTGCAGCGGCGCAACCTCCATGGCGATGGGGTCGCTCATGAGGGGCGCGCCGGCTGGTACGGTGGCCGCGGTTTGGCCTCCGAATGTCAGCGCGTGAGAGGCGCCACGGATGCTTCCGGCTACGTCGCCTGCCGGTGCGACGTGGGCCGCCCCTATATGCAGGGGCTGCGTACCGTATTCGTTGGACAGCACAATGCGCACGCGCGAACCGCCCACGCCGGCGCGCACGACCTGGCGCAGCGTCTGGTCGCGCAGGCTGGCGGGAAGGCCCAAGGGCAAAACGAAATCGCCGGCCCAGGTGGGCTGTGGGCTGGCTGTCCAGCCAGGAATCCAGTTGCCGTCAGCCGCTTGCGCCTGCGGAAGGAAACCGGTGCAGAGCAGCGCCAGGGAGAGGCCGAGCCCAAGTCCACGGAGTTTTACGAAGATCTTCATGGTGTTTACGCTCAGCAGGTGGCGGCGTTGATGGGCAGCTCAGTCTTGTCGCGCGACAGGCTGTACAGCGTGACCCCGATGCCCGCGATGGTGATCAGCGCGGCCAGCCAGCTCAGTCCGCCCAGGCCGAAGGAGCTGCTCACGACCAGCCCGCCCAACCAGGCGCCCAGCGCGTTGCCCACGTTGAAGGCGCCGATGTTGAGGCTGGCCGCCAGGTTCTGGCCCGCGCCGTGGGCTTGCTGCAGCACGCGCATCTGCAACGGCGCCACCGTGGCAAAAGAGGCCACGCCCAGCAGGCCGACAAACAGCACCGTGGCCACCGGCGAATGCAACACAAAGCCCATCGCGCCCAGCACCAGCGCCGTCGCGCCCAGGGTGACAAGCAGCGACATCCTCAGGCCGCGATCAGCCAGGCGCCCACCCAACAGGTTGCCGATAAAGATGCCACCGCCGAATACCAGCAGGATGGGCGACACCGCCGCTTCACTGAAGCCGGTGATCCGGGTCAGTATGGGCTGGATGTAGGTGAAGATCGCGAACACACCGGCAAAACCAAACACCGTCATCAACAGCCCCAGCATGACTTGCGGGCGGGCCAGCCCGGCCAGTTCCTGCCGCAGCGAGGCCTTGCCGTTTTCGGCGGCGCTTCGGGGAACGAAAACGGCCAGCACCAGGAAGGCCAGCAGGCCTATGAGCGCAACCACCCAGAAAGTGGCGCGCCAGCCGTGGTGCAGGCCCAGCCAGGCGCCGGCCGGCACACCGAGCAGGGTGGCCAGCGACAGGCCGCTGAACATGATGGCGATGGCCGAGGCCTTGCGCTCGGGCGCGACCAGCCCGGTCGCGACGATGGAGCCGACGCCGAAGAAGGTGCCATGCGCCAGTGAGGTGATGACGCGCGCCGCCATCAGGCTGGCGTAGTCGGGCGCCAGCGCGCAGGCCAGGTTGCCCAGGGTGAAGATGGCCATCAGCGCCAGCAGCACGGTTTTGCGCGGCAGCTTGCGGGTGGCCAGCGTCAGCACCGGCGCGCCAACGGCCACGCCCAGCGCGTAGCCGGAAATGAGCAGGCCGGCGGAGGCGATGCTCACGCCGAGGTCAGCGGAGACCTGCAGCAGCAGGCCCATGATGACGAATTCCGTCGTGCCTATGCCGAAGGAGCCGACGGTAAGGGCCAGCAGGCCCAGGGGGAGTGATCGGGATGATCGGAGTGATGTGTGCGCATCCATGGAAGTCGCCTGTAAAGAAGGTTGCCTGTAAAAGGGAATGCAGCTAGTGTGAAGACGAAACACTATCTTGACTAGAATGGCCTGAAGACAATCATTTGTGAATTCAATTCACTATCTACTTCACGCAATTCCCTCGCAAGCCACTTACCATCCAGCACAATGCCCCGCATAGACGTCAACCGCTCCGGCGAAATGGAAGCCTTTGTCCAGGTCGTGGAAAAGGGTGGCTTTTCGGCCGCTGCGCGCCAGCTGTGCATGACACCTTCGGCTGTCAGCAAGCTCATCACACGCCTGGAGGCAAGGCTGGGAACGCGGCTGGTCAACCGCTCCACCCGCAAGCTGCAGCTCACGCCCGAAGGCACGACGTTTTACGAGCAAAGCACGCGCGTGCTGGCCGACATGGACGAGGCCGAGCGCGGCGCGGCCGCCGGCGCCATGCCGCGCGGGCGTGTCAGCATCAACGCCAGCATGCCGACCGCGCACCGCCTGCTGCTGCCGCTGGTTCCGGCCTTCCACGAGCGCTATCCGGACATCTCGCTGGACATCACCTTGACCGACCGCGTGGTCGACCTGCTCGACGAACGCACCGACGTGGCGATACGCTGGGGTGCGCTCGCATCGTCCCAGCTGGTGGCGCGGCACCTGGGCGATACGGCGCAACTCATCGTCGGCAGCCCGACTTACCTCGCGCGGCACGGCACACCGCGCACGCTGGAGGAGCTGGAGTCGCACCAGCGCCTGGCCCATACCTTCAAACGCAATATGCATTACTGGCCGGTGCGGGTGGGCGGGCAGATCCAGCAGTTGCCCATCACCGGCTATGCGCGCGCCAGCGACGGCGAGGCGCTGCGCCACCTGGTGCTGGCCGGTGCGGGCCTGGCGCGCATGTCCCTTTTCCATATTCGCCGCGACCTTGACGCGGGCCGCCTGGTGGCGGTGGCCGAAGACCTCAACCCGGGTGAGCGCGAGCCCATCCATGCGGTGTTTGTCGGCCGGGGCGGCCGCCTGCCGGCGCGCGTGCGGGTGCTGCTGGATTTCCTGGTGGAGCAGGTCACGCAGGAAGTGCTGGATGCCGGCGGCATCGGGCCGGATTACCTGCCCTGACTACCCGGGCAGCCTGGGCGGCTTGCAGTGAGGCATGCCGTGAATTAGTACCCGGCTTGGTACAAGTCACTAGATAGCTTCCCTATGGTTGCCGGCCCCGGACCTGCCTACATTCCAGATATGGGGCCGGCCCCGGCCATGGAGGTTTTCTATGCATCGTGTTTCGTTTCGCACCCTGGGATTGGGTCTTTTTCTGCTCTCGTCCGCCGGCGCCGGTATGGCGCAGGAGCGCTTTACCCCTTCCGCCGACGGCCAGGAAGTGACCGACAGCCGCACCGGCCTGATCTGGAAGCGTTGCGCCGAGGGCATGGTCTTCAAGGGCAAAGCCTGCACGGGGCAGGCGGTATTCCTGAACCACCCGGATGCGGCCGCGCGTGCCAAGGCGGCTTCCACGCCCGAGGCTGAATGGCGCCTGCCCGTTCTCAAGGAGCTGTCCAGCATTGTGTCGGCGCGGGAGGCGGAGGAAAACAAGGCCGCCATAGACCCGAACGCTTTTCCGGCCACGCCGGTCGCGCGCTTCTGGACTTCCAGCAGCACGGGCCCGGGCTATTTCACCTTTGTCGGCTTCAGCGACGGCAGCGCGGGTGAAGCCCCGCGCGCCACCTCGGCCGCGGTGCGCCTGGTGCGCGGCGGGAAGTAAACCGTCAACAGGCCCGTGAGGCTCAGTCCGCCGCGACCTGCAGCACCAGCTTGCCGAAGTTCTCGCCGTTGAAGAGCTTGAGCAGTGTCTCGGGGAAGGTGTCCAGGCCGACGACCACGTCTTCCTTGCTTTTCATGGTGCCGGCCTTGAGGTAGCCGGCCATCTCGGCCACGCCGACGTGGTAGCGGTCGGCATAGTCAAACACCACGATGCCTTCCATCCTGGCGCGGTTCACCAGCAGCGATAGGTAGTTGGCCGGGCCTTTCACAGGCGTGGTGTTGTTGTACTGGCTGATGGCGCCGCAAATAATGATGCGGGCCCCGCGCGCCAGGCGCGCCAGCACCATGTCCAGGATGTCCCCGCCCACGTTGTCGAAGTAGATGTCTATGCCCTTGGGGCAGTGTTCCTTGAGCCCGGCGCGCACGTCGCTGTTCTTGTAGTCGATGCAGGCATCGAAGCCCAGCTCGTTGACCACCCAGTCGCATTTGGCCTTGCCGCCGGCGATGCCGATCACGCGGCAGCCCTTGAGCCTGGCGATCTGGCCCACCGTCTGGCCCACGGCACCGGCCGCACCCGACACCACCACGGTTTCACCCGCCTTGGGCAGGCCGACTTCCAGCAGGCCGAAGTAGCCGGTCATGCCGGGCAGGCCCAGCACGTTGAGCCAGGAGGTCAGGCCCAGGCGCGGGTCAATCTTGAACATGCCGCTGCGCTTGATCTGGTCGGCCGGAATCAGGCAGTACTCCTGCACGTCGAGCGCGGCGTTCACATAGTCACCCACGGCAAAGGCCGGGTTCTGCGAGGCAATCACCTTGCCGACGCCGCCGGCCCGCATCACGGCGCCGATTTCCACGGGTGGGATGTAGCTCTTGGCGTCGTTCATCCAGCCGCGCATGGCCGGGTCCAGCGACAGGTACAAGGTCTTGACCAGCACGCCGCCGGGGCCGGGTTCGGCGACGGGTTCGGTGGTGAAGCTCCAGTTGTCGCGCGTGGGCAGGCCGACGGGGCGGCTGGCCAGGCGAATCTGGTGGTTGCTCAGGCTGGTGATGGCGCTCATGGGTGTCTCCGCTGAATTCAGGTTGAGGGTGTTTGCCGAAATAGTAGTGCCGGCAAGCCCCTACGTCAGTCGCGCAGGCGATTCGGATGGGCCGGCCACGATTTCGGTTTATCCTTTAGAGATGAAACTCCACAACTACTTTCGCTCGTCTTCCTCGTTTCGTGTACGCATCGCGATGGAGCTCAAGGGCCTGAGCTACGAGTACATTCCCGTGCACCTTGCCAAGGGCGAGCACAAGCAGCCGCCTTATGCCGCCCTGGCCGCCGACACCCTGGTGCCCCTGCTTGAGGTCGACGGCGAAAAGCTTTCGCAGTCCATGGCCATCATCGAATACCTGGACGAAAAACACCCCACGCCGGCGCTGCTGCCGGCCGATGCCATCGGCCGCGCCAAGGTGCGCGCGCTGGCCCAGTCGATTGCCTGTGAGATCCATCCCGTCAACAACCTGCGCGTCCTCAAATATCTGACCCGGGAACTCAAGCTTGACGAGGCCGCCAAAAACGCCTGGTATGTCCATTGGTGCCGCGAAGGGCTGGAAGCCTTCGAACGCCAGCTCGCCCAGTTGCCGCCCTCGACTTATTGCTATGGCAACACGCCCACGCTGGCCGACTGCTGCCTGGTGCCGCAGATCTTCAATGCCAAACGCTTCAATGTGGGTTTTGACGGCCTGCCGCGTACCATGGCCGCATTTGACGCCTGCATGGCGCTGCCCGCTTTCCAGAAGGCGCAGCCCTCGGCCTGCCCAGACAACGAGGTCTGAGTTCGCCGTGCATGCGGATTGGTTGACTCCCGACTGGCCTGTTCCGGCCGGCGTGCGGGCGGTGTTCACCACCCGGGCCGGCGGCGTGTCGGCCGTGCCCTATGACAGCATGAACCTGGGCGACCACGTCGGCGACCTGCCGGCCAAGGTCGCGGCTAACCGTGCTTTGCTGCGGCAGGCTTTAGGCAGCCGCGCCGTCTTCCTGCAGCAGGTGCACGGCAGCGAAGTGCTTGCGCTGCATGCAGACACGGAAGACGGCCTGCAGGCCGATGCCTGTGTGACCAAAGAGGTCGGTGTGGCCTGCACCATCATGGTGGCCGACTGCCTTCCTGTTTTGCTGGCAACTGAAGACGGCTCGGTGGTGGCCGCAGCGCATGCGGGCTGGCGTGGACTGGCGGGCGGCAAAAATGGAACAGGCGTTCTTGAATCGGTGCATGCCGCGATGGGCGCCGATGCGAACACCATCGCATGGCTGGGCCCGTGCATAGGGCCTTCGGCCTTTGAAGTCGGCGCTGAAGTCAAGGCCGCATTTGAAAGCGTGCAATCCGGGGCCGGCCGCTTGTTCAAACCCACCGGCACGGGCAAATACCTGGCCGACCTGCCGGGCCTGGCGCGCCTGCGGCTCGAGGCGCTGGGCATCAACCAGGTGTATGGCAACGACGGCAGCGATGCCTGGTGCACCGTGCGCAATCCTTCGCGGTTTTTCTCGCACAGGCGCGATGCCGGCCCTAACGGCAATGGCTTTGGCACGACGGGACGCATGGCAGCCTGCATCTGGCGCGATTGACGCATTGCTCTCAACGGTCTGGCCGTGCGGGCATGCCACTTTTTGGTGCGGCAGACCTTGCGCATGGGCGCAGTGCTCAGCCTTTGGGCGCTTCTTCCGCAGCGTTCTTGCGATTTGAATCTTCAGCTGCAGTTTGTTGCAGGCGTTCCTGCTCCGCGCGCTTCTTGAGAGCCTTGCTGCGTGCGGGTGCGCCCATCAGGTAAACCACCAATGCCACGGGCCCCAATCCATAGAGTACAAAGGTAACCAGTGCTCCGAGGACCGTGCCGTTGCTGTTTGTTGCTTCGGCCACGCTCATCATGAGCACGACGTAGATCCAGGCGATGACAACCAAATACATAAATACTTGAAACTGTGCGTGCGGTCAGAAATTTTTAAAGCAAATCCTACGATACTGGTGGTGTGCTCAAAAGAGTCACCGAGACTCAACATGATCGGGGAGATAAATGAATTCTGACGCAAACCGGGCCCAGACGGCCCGTCAGATGCAAGAGACCTTTGCCGCGGGCCTGCAGCAGGCCATGGGCGCGATGGCAGCCGGCATGCCGCCAGGCTTTGGGCCCGGCAACGGCCTGAACGGTTTCCAAGGCTTCCAGGGCCTTCAGGGCCAGCCGATGCTGCAATTCGACCCGGCCAAGCTCCAGGAACTGCAGCAGCAATACATTGCGGATGCCTCGGCCTTGTGGAACCAGGGCCTGGAGGAGGGCGCCGATACCCTGGTGGCCTCGGACCGCCGGTTTTCCAATGAGGCCTGGAAGGCCAACCCGGTCTCGAAATTTTCCGCCTCCGCCTACCTGCTGAATGCCCGCACCCTGATGGCGCTGGCCGACGCGGTGCAGGGTGACGCCAAGACGCGTGCGCGCGTTCGCTTTGCCGTCGAGCAATGGATGGCGGCCACCGCGCCCAGCAATTTCCTGGCGCTCAACGCAGAGGCGCAGAAAAAGGCCATTGAGACCCAGGGTGAAAGCATCGCCCAAGGCATCACCAACCTGCTGCACGACATGAAGCAGGGCCATGTGTCCATGACCGACGAGCGGGTGTTCGAGGTGGGGAAGAACGTGGCCACCACCGAGGGCGCGGTGGTGTTTGAAAACGAGTTCTTC
>Ga0307408_100001996_pt1 | contig 14738 bp, 9 predicted proteins | sample 322Cmetagenome_FD_202116 | JGI IMG/M metagenome (GOLD analysis project Ga0307408, IMG submission 202116) | Maize rhizosphere microbial communities from greenhouse at UC Davis, California, United States - 322HYB-C-3 | ecosystem: Host-associated > Plants > Roots > Rhizosphere > Soil | place: USA...
GCCTAACAAGATGCAATACGAGGCATCGGCCCCGCGGCCTACCCTGCCCCGCAGCTGGTGGAGCTGCGAGAGGCCGAAGCGCTCGGGATGCTCCACCAGCATCACCGTCGCGTTCGCGACGTCGATGCCGACCTCGATGACCGTCGTCGCCACGAGCACATCGATCTCGCCGTCCCGGAACTGCCGCATGATGGTATCGCGTTCCTCCGAGGGAATGCGGCCGTGCAACAGGGCGACGCGCCGCCTGGCGAACGGGCCCGCGGCCAGCGCCGAGTACATCGTCGTTGCCGCCTTCATGTCGGTCTTTTCCGACTCGTCGATGACGGGATACACGACGTACGCCTGCCGTCCCTGTTCCACCTCGCGGTCGATGAACTGCAGCACGCGCTCGCGCGCCGATTCCGGGCGGAGCGCGGTCGTCACCGGCAGCCGGCCCGGAGGACGCTCATCGAGCACGCTCACGTCGAGATCGCCGTAGAGCGTCAGCGCCAGGGAGCGCGGGATGGGCGTCGCGCTGAGGAGCAGTACGTCGGGCCGGTCGCCCTTCGCGCCGAGCGCCTTGCGCTGCTCCACACCGAACCGGTGCTGCTCGTCGACAGCCACGAACCCCAGACGGCCAAAGGACGTTCGCTCCTGCACGAGGGCGTGTGTTCCGATCGCCAGGAGCGGCTCACCGGACCGCAGGCGTGCGTCCGCCTCACGGCGTTCCTTGCCTGCCAGGCTCCCGGTGATGAGCACGGGCGCGATGCCTAACGGCTCGAGGAGGCGCCTAACGGTACCGGTGTGCTGCTCGGCCAGGAGCTCGGTCGGAGCCATCAGCGCCGATTGATAGCCGTTCTCGATCGCCAGCAACGCCGCGAATAGCGCCACGATGGTCTTGCCGCTGCCGACGTCGCCCTGAAGCAGGCGATGCATGCGGTGTGGACTGACCATGTCCATCACGATCTCACGGACCGCTCGCGTCTGGGCGCCTGTGAGTGCGAACGGAAGCGATGCCTTGAGCTTCGACGTCAGGTCGCGGCGGTTCTCGAACGCGATGCCCTCCCGTTTTTCTCGCGCCAGGATGTGCGCGCGCCGGCGCAGCAGGTGGACGAACAACAGCTCCTCGAACGCGAGTCGCTCGCGTCCTCGCGCCGCCTCGGCGAGCGACTGGGGGCGGTGGACCATCCGGAGCGACTCGGCGAGCGGCAGGACCTCGGCGACTCGCAACAGGTCCGACGGCAGATACTCATCGACGAGCGCGATGAGACCGTCGAGATGCGCGTCGATCAGCCCGCGGATGACCTTGAACGAGAGACCTTCCGTCGCGGGATAGACCGCGAGGACACGGCCGCTGTCGGTGCCCTCCTCTTCGTCGCCGAGGTTGACGTACTCGCGCGGTTGGAGCTGTCGGCCGTGAAAGAAGCGCACGGTCCCGGTGATCAGCAGGACATCGCCCTTCGAGATCGATCGATCGAGGAACGGCTGGCCAGGCCACGACACCTCGATCATCCCCGTGGCGTCCTGCACCACCGCCTGGAAGATCCGAAGACCTTTGCGGGTCGGAATGACGCCCTTCGAGATCACCCGCCCGACGATCGTCGCATCCATGCCGGTCTCGATCGACGAGATCGGCGAGATCGTGCTGGCGTCCTCGTAGCGATGCGGGATGTGGAAGAGCAGATCCCCCGCAGTAAAGACGCCGAGGCGCTTGAGCGCCTCGGCGCGGACGGGCCCGACACCTTTGAGGAACTTGGCCGGGGTGGAGAGGGTAATCGGCCCTGGTCGCGCGCCCGTCATCGCGCCCGGAGTCATCCCTCGAGCAGGTCCGCTGAGAACTTGCGGGCGTCGAACGCCTCGAGATCGCTGACCTTCTCGCCCACACCGATGAACTTGACGGGCACGTCGATCGCTTCGTGCACTGCCACAACGATCCCGCCGCGCGCCGTGCCGTCCACTTTCGTGACGACTAATCCGCTGATCGGAACCGCCGCCGAGAACGTCTTCGCCTGCTGCACGGCGTTCTGGCCGATCGTGCCGTCGAGAACGAGCAGCGTCTCGTGAGGCGCGTCGGCACGTCGCTTCTTGATCACGCGGGCGATCTTCTTGAGCTCCTCCATCAGGTTGTCGCTCGTGTGCAGGCGGCCGGCCGTGTCGATGATGACGACGTCGGCATCGCGAACGTGCGCAGCGTCGATCGCGTCGAACGCGACCGCCGCGGCATCACCGCCGGGCTTTCCGCCCACGAACTCCGCGCCCGTGCGATCCGCCCACAGCTTGAGCTGATCGATGGCTCCCGCCCGGAACGTGTCGCCGGCGGCGACGACGACCTTCTTTTTCTCAGCGCGGAACCGTGCGGCGAGCTTCCCGATGAAGGTCGTCTTCCCGGCGCCGTTGACCCCGATGACGAGGATGATCATCGGCTTGTCGGCGGGCACGAACATCGTGGGGTCGCTGTACCCGGCGCGCAGTGCGCTCTCCACGCCGTGGCGGAGCGCCTCGTGGAATTCATCCTCGGTCCGGATCTGTCCACGCTGCGCGAGCGTTTCCACCTCGCCGATGAGGCGCATGGATGTGGTGACCCCGAAATCAGCCTCGAGCAACAGCTCCTCGAGCTGCTCGAGCGAGCCCTCTTTAACGCCACCGCGGGCGATGACACCGACGTCGGTGAGCGCAACGTCCTTTATCCGCTGCCAGAGCGACTTCTTCTCGCCGGCGCGCTGAACTAGTCTGGCCATGAAGGAAACCTAAATACTGGGGACTAGGGGACTGGGACGAGGGACTCGGCTGGGAGGCTATTACTGCAGAGGAAGGCTCCTCGGTGCTAATGGCGTCCCGGCCGAGTCCCCAGTCCCCAGTCCCCCAGTCCCCGTGTTCAGTCTCCAGTCCCCGAGTCTCCGCCGTTATCGCATCCCCAGCCTTCTCCGCAGGAACCACTCCACGCACAGCGCGATGATCACGATCGCGTACACCCAGCCGAGCGAACGCAGCCTCGGCGCGTCGGAAAGCGAGCTGCCGCGGCCCACGGCGCCGGACGGGATCGCCCGACGCGGATAGAGCTCGCGCGACGGATTCACCGCCAGCACCGATTTGCCTCCCGCCGTCTGGACGTCGTACACGCCCGGCACGAGGGGCCCGCTCTCGACGATGTTATCGCCCTCGGTGAAGCGCAGCATCATCGAATCGGCCCGCGCGTCACCACCCCGCCGCGTTAGGACGACCGACACCACCGAGTCATCGCCGGCGCCTCGGCGCCAGCGAACGGGGTCACCCGCATGCACGACCGGATCCGCGTTGACCGCGGCGCGTACATCCGTCCGCCCGCCGGAGAGCCAGTCGAAGAGGCCTCCCCACAGCGCGCCGAACGTGTCCGAGGCCGCGCCGCCGCGTACGCGCCAGCGCCAGAACCCTGACGCTCCCACGATGACCGTGCGCCGTGCAGCTTCGCGCCCCACAATCGCGTTACGGCGCTCGAAGCGGCGCCCTCGACGTGTCTCGAGGGCGACCCAATCTCCGGTGGGGACGTCGCCCGCCACATCGAGCGGAGGAAGGCTGTCCCACGCGGCCGCCGACAATGCCGCCGAGACGGGCGATGCCGGGGCCCCCGTCGCGTACCAATCCGCGCTACCCTCGGGCGGCGGCGCAAACAGCGTGAGAGCACCCTTCGTCGCCGTGCGCGGCGGACCGAAGACGGCCGTGTCGCCGTGCAGCACGACGAGCGGCGCGTCACGCACGATCGACCGGATTTCGGATTCGTTCGCGGGGCCGAGCGAACCGTCCTGGCGCCATACGCCAGGCGCGATCCGATAGAACCCGCGCGTGGGCAGCGCGAGCGCCCCGCGGAGCAGCGCCAGCGCTTCGCGCGAGTCGAGGTCCGGCGATGTCGATACGAGCACCGCGCCGGCGGCGGGCGACACCTCGAGCACCGTCGTTAGGGTATCGTTTCTCGGCTCCGCGTCGCCGGACGTCGCGACAATGGCGCGGACGAGGCTCGCCCCCGCAACGTTAGGCACGCGCGCTCTGGCGGTGACCGTGCGATCGGCCAACGGCGCCAGCGGCTGCACAGGCACCTGCGTCACACGCTGATCGCCGATGACGAGGGAGACCGTTCCCGCTCCGGCGCCCCCTCGGCCACTCGAGACCTGAAGGCGGAACTCGGCCGTGTCGTTGCCGACTGCCGCCCGCGGCGCCTCGATGTCGGCCAGCGCGGCATCCTGGCCGCCGGACCCGTCCACCACGATCACCCGCGAGCCCGCGGGCACCGTCGCCAGCGCGTCGGCGTCGTCGACCTCGCCATCGGTGACGAGCTGCAGCGGCCGCCCCGTGGAAAGCGCTCGCTCGACGAGCGGCCGCAGTCGCGTGGCCGCATCAGTCGGCTTGTCGGGCACCGCGCCGGCGCGCACCGAATCTCCCACGAGGAAGAGGGAGTCGGTCGCGTCCGAGCGCGCACGGCTACGCGCGTTGTGCCACGCGAGCGTGTCGCCACCGCGCAACCAACTCTGCGAGACGTCGAGCGCGACGATCGGCGGTACCGGGTGCGGCACGCCGGCAACGGCGTCGAGCAGGAGCGCGATGAGCAGCGTGAGCGCCAGGGCGCGCAGCACTGCGACGAGCAGTGTCGGTCCCGCGGACGCGCCGCCTCGCCACCGATAAGAAAGGAGGGCGAGGAGAACCCCGCCCACCACCGCCACCATCCAGATCGTCATGCGGACAATCTATCGCGCCGACCGTGGTTGAGCGGTCTGGCGCCTCACACGCTCTACGGTCTGGCGGCGAGGCGAGCGGGAGCGGCATCGCGCTCCAGCAGCGCGATGAGCTCACCGCGCTCGCGCGCGAACGTGTCTCGCTCGGACGCGGGCAGCGGCTCTCCGCCTTTCATCGCCAGCGCGACCCGGGGGTTTCGCTGCATCCCACCCACGAGCACTTCGAAGTGGAGGTGCGGCGCCGTGGCGAGTCCGGTCATGCCGACGAATCCGATGGTCTGACCGATGTCGACACGCGCGCCCCGGCGAGTCACCTTCGCAAACGACCGAAGGTGCCCATAGCGAGTGACGAAGCCGTTCGGGTGGCGCACTTCGATCGCGTTCCCGTATCCGCCCTTGCGACCGGCGAAGATCACGACGCCGTCACCGACGGAGCGCACTGGAGTGCCTTGCGCGGCGGCGTAGTCCGTCCCCGCATGCTTCCGCCAGATGCCGAGGATCGGATGCTTGCGCATGCCGAACACACTCGAGATGCGACGGAACTCGAGCGGAGCCCGAAGGAATGCGGCGCGCATCGACCTGCCATCCTGATCGAAGTATCCGAAGCGCGCATCGCTCCGCTGGTGGCGAATCGCCTGCAACTCCGATCCGCCGACGGTGAATGTCGCCGCGAGAATGGAGCCGACCCGCACGGCGCCCTGCGGTCCGCGCCGCCGCTCGACGAGGACGCGGAACACGTCGTTGGGCTGCAGATCCCGGCTCATGTCCACGCGATACTCGTAGATGTCGGCGAGCGCCCACGCGAGCTCCGCGCGATTCGCCGCGGGGAGGTCACTCCGAGCAGCGTCGAGGGCGTCGTAGAGCGTGGAGGTGATCGACCCGCCCAGCGCGATCGTGTCGGTCACCCACGGAAGCGTCTCCTCGGTACTGACCCAACCCGAGTCCGATCGCCGCACCGTGAGGATGTGGTCGATGGCGAGCTGGAACACGAGCTCGGAGGGAATCGAGTCCGACTCGAGCGTGCGAGAAACGAGCGTGAGCCCGACAGGCACTCGGCGCTCGTGGAGCGACGTTGCGGACTGGAGCACGCGCGGGAGATCCCGGCCAACGATGCCCGCGCGCCCGAGGAGCGCGGTGAGCGTCTCGCCGCGCGCGAGCGTATCGTGGCGCTGCCGCCAAACCGGTGCGACGGGTGCCGCAGGAGTCGGTGCGGACTCCAGCAGTTCTGCCGCTGGCTTCGGATCGGGAAGCCGCGGAGTGAATGCGACGGCGATTGCGCCAAGGATGAGGACGATGCTGTACGTAACGACGCGCGCGAGGACCGTGCTCCTCGCGCGCGCAGTGTTCGACGTCGGGGCCTGTGCGCTATCTCCCGCGGTACCGGTGTCGCTCAATCCATCTGTCTCCGAATGAACGTCGGGATCTCCATGTCACTGAGATCCTGTTCCACTCGCTCGGCTGACGGCGCGGGCGTAGGACGACGCGCACCGATATCGGTGCTGGCAGCGGGACGCGGCGGTGGAGCGGTGTTGAGCCGCTGGATAGTGGGGGTACGCTGTGCGTGGAGCGGAATCACGGGCGCGCCCCTGGAGGCGGCCGTCTCGGCGACGGGCGAGACGATTGGCGCAGCCTTGTCGAAGCCGGTGGCGATCACCGTGACGCGAATCTCGCCCTGCATTGCCGGCTCGTGCACGGCGCCGAAGATGATCTCCGCCTCGTCGCCGACGGCGTCGTGAATGATCTCGTTGATCTGGTGGACCTCGCCAAGCGTTAGGTCCGCGCCGCCGGTGATATTCACGAGGACGCCCATCGCGCCCGCGATCGACACGTTGTCGAGCAGCGGGCTCGAGATCGCCTGCTGAGCGGCTTCCATGGCGCGATTGTCGCCGCGGCCTATGCCGGTCCCCATGAGTGCCGAGCCGCCGTTGGACATGACGGTGCGCACGTCGGCGAAGTCGACGTTCACGAGGCCGGTGACGCTGATCAGCGAAGAGATGCCTTGCGTCGCATGGAGCAGGACCTCGTCGGCTTTCTTGAGCGCGTCCTGGAACGGAATGCCCTTGCCCACGACGGCGAGCAGTCGCTCGTTGGGCACGATGATCATCGTGTCCACGTGGCGTCGCATGTCACCGATGCCCTGCTCGGCCTGCCGCATCCGCTTGCGGCCCTCGAAGAGGAACGGCCTGGTGACGATGCCAACGGTGAGGGCGCCCGCTTCCTTCGCGAGCTCGGCGATCACCGGAGCGGCGCCGGTGCCGGTGCCACCGCCCATGCCGCACGTGATGAAGACGAGATCGGCGCCCTGCATGCAGCGACCCACCTCATCGCGATTCTCTTCGATCGCTTGACGGCCGATCTCGGGGCGCGCACCAGCGCCGAGCCCGCGCGTCAGCTTCTTCCCGATCTGAATCTTGACGTCGGACTTTGAGCTGAGCAGTGCCTGCGCGTCAGTGTTCACGGAGATGAACTCGACGCCCTCGAGGCGCTCCTCGATCATGCGGTTGACGGCGTTTCCGCCGCCACCGCCCACGCCCACCACCTTCATGCGGGCGTTCTGTGTTGCGCTCTCCTCGAACTCGAAGATCATTGCGAGCGAGACTCCACTACGGCAAGGATGAACAGATGACCCGCGGGATCACTGTGCGAAACTGCAACGACGAGGCGTTGTAGCGGGGAGCTGCGCAGCGCGCAACGGCAGCACGAACGGCGAGAAGTGCGGGACCAATATAACGCGATTTGCCCTCCTGGCTACCGTGCATGACGAGTCACCGTGCGAAAGATTACAGACTTTCTGTGTCGCGTTTTCCACAGTGTAATTGCGCTCGAAATTTTTTTGATATTCACGACTGAGGCGCGAAGACACACGTAGTCGCACCGAACGACTAACGACGAAGACAACACGTCGCGCCCGATGAAAAAGGGACGCAGCGGCGAGTGCGATGCTCTCATCATCGGTGCGCGAGCTGCGCAAGTGTTGCGAGCGTCCCGATGCATCGACGCCACCATTCACGTTAGGAATGGTGGCGCCAGATTAGTGCTTTGTCATTCCGAGCGCAGCGACGAATCGCAGTCATCCCGATAGAGAGCCCTCTTTCGGGACGACGGCGATCGCTCGCGACGTTCGAAATGACAGTCTAAAAGAAATCCTGCAGCCAGGTCTTCACGCGCTGCGCGAGACGATCCACGCCGGGCGCGCTCAACGCGAGCCGCTTCCCGCCGACACCTGCGCTACCCAACGCAAATCGATGCGCTGCGTACTGCGCAAGCCCCGTGACCGTGGCAAAACGTGGCGCTTCTACCGAGTCGGTCAGTCCACCGATGTTTTCCGATGGCACTCCGATCCGAACGCCGGTTCCGAACACGTCGCTCGCAAGCTCGACCACCCCCTGCATCGCCGCAGCACCACCGGTGAGCACGATCCCCGCGCTCAGCTTCCCGGCATAACCTGCTGCGGCAATGTCGCGCTGCACGAGATCGAAGATCTCGTCCATGCGCTGGTGGATGATGTGAGCGAGCAGCTCGCGCGGTATCTGGCGATCGCCCTGTGCCACCGTGCTCGGAAGCTGAAGCACCTCGGACGGATCGATCATTGGCTCATAGGCACACCCGTATCGCTCCTTCAGTCGCTCCGCGTCCGCCTGCGTCACACCGAGTCCATGCACGATGTCGTTGGTGACGTTGTTGCCACCAAAGTTCACCGTGCCCAGATGACGGATCTTCGCCTCGTGAAATACCGCGATGTCCGACGTGCCCGCACCCATCTCGACGAGCGCGACGCCGAGCTCCTTCTCGTCTTCGGTGAGGACGCTGAGGGCGCTGGCGAGTGGCTCGAGCACGAGCTCACGCACCTTGTAGCCCGCCTTCTCCACCGCCTTGCGCAGATTCATCGCCGGCGAGCCGCCGATCGTCACGAGATACATCTCCGTCTCGAGACGCGTGCCGATCATCCCGATAGGATCGCGGATGCCGTGATTCTTGTCGACCGTGTACTCCTGGGGGATCGCGTGCAGCAGCTCGCGATCCTGCGGAAAGGCCTGAGCCCGCGCGACCGCGTTCGCGCGCTCGACGTCGGCCTTCGTGATCTCGTCGCCGTTGATCGCGACGATGCCCTTGCTCGTCATCGCCTGCACGTGCTCGCCGGCGATTCCCGAGTAGACCTCGCCAATCTGCGCGCCCGCCATGCGCTCCGCGTCGGTCATCGCCTTCTGAATCGACCGCGTGGTCTCCTCAATGTCGGACACCACACCGCGACGAAGTCCGGTGGTTCTCGCCTGCCCCACGCCGAGGATGCGAATGGACGGGTTGCGCGGGAGATCGCCCACGACCTCCGCGATGATCGCGGTGGTCTTGGCCGATCCGATGTCGAGCCCGGCTACGAGTCGTTCGACGTTCATTGGAGTCTGGCGATCACCTGGTCACGAAAACGAAGATCGAGCTCCGCGACGCGGGCCTGTCGCTTGGCCAGATCGGCTTCGACGGGAAATATCTCCGCTAGACGGTCCGGCGTCACGTCCAACATTGCACGAACCTGTAGCGACTTGAAATGCAGCAGCAGCTCGCGATCGCCGACGCGCGAGACATCGTCGAGACGAGCGAAGACGTGCGGTCGTTCCGCTTTCACCCGCGCGAGCAGTCGAAAGAGCGTCGTATCGCGCCGCGCCGCAATAGGCAGATCGACGGGAACCTGACTCGGGTCGAGCGGCAGCTGGCGTCCCTGCTCATCGAACACCAGAAAGCCGCGATCCGTCGACACCATGGCGATCGGCATGTTTTCCACCACGTTGACGACCAGCGTTCCCGGAAGCCTACGGCTGATCGACACGTTCGCCACCTGCGGATGCGCGGCCACGCGTCGCTCGAGCGGCGAGGGATCGTCCCACACGGACCGCGTCGTATCGACTCTCAGCCGCGTGAGGATGTCGTTCGGCGAGAGATACCGGACGCCGACGATCTCCACGCGCCGCACGCGGAAGAACGAAAGCCGAGACGCGATCAGCCGGGCCCACCAGGGACTCGCGAGCACGAGGAGCGCGGCCAACACCACCGCCCCTCGGCGCAGCCGCGATCGCCCGACATCGGAGAGTGGGCTCATCCCGTGTGACCGCTTGTCGCGTCAGGCGCTTCCCTCGAGCGCCCGCAGCAGTTCCGGTCCCGTCTTCGTGATATCCCCGGCGCCGATCGTGAGGACGACATCGCCACCTCGCACCGTACGAGCGAGCTCGTTCGAGAGCAAGCCTCGCTCACCTTGCCAGGCCACCGAGCCTCCCGCCTCGCGCGTCGAGGCGACGATGATGTCTGCCGTCACACCTGGAATGGGCTGCTCGCGCGCGGGGTAGATATCCGCGATGTACACCGCATCCGCCGCGGCGAGCGCTTCGCCGAACTCCCGTGCGAAGTCGCGTGTTCGCGAGAAGAGGTGGGGCTGGAACGCGGCCACGATGCGACGGCCGGGGAACGCCGTGCGGGCGGCCGCCAGCGTCGCGCGGATCTCGGTCGGATGGTGTGCGTAGTCGTCCACCACGTCGACGCCGTTGGCGGTTCCGAGACGCTGGAACCGCCGCTCGACACCGCGAAACGTCGCGAGCCCGGGGCGCATTGCCTCGAGCGTCACGCCAAGCGTGAGGCCGCTCGCAATGGCGGCCAGCGCGTTCATCACGTTATGCAGCCCGGGAACCGACAGTTCGACTTCGCCGAGCATCTCGTCATCGAACTCGACCTCGAAGATCGAGCCTCCACCTTCGGACCGGACGTCGACCGCCAGCAGTCGCGCGTCGCGCGAATGAATGCCGTACCGGATGATCTCCGCGGAGCTCGGCGTCGCGAGCCGGTTCGCTCCAGGGTCGTCGGCGCAGAGCACGATCGTGCGAGCCGGCGACGCGAACTGTTCGAACGTGCGGTGGATGTCCGCGAGGTCGGCGTAGATGTCGAGATGATCCGCCTCGACGTTCGTGATGACGGCAACCGTCGGGGTGAGCGCCAGAAACGATCTGTCATACTCATCGGCCTCGACGACGAATAGTCGATCCGAGCCATAGCGAAGGTTCCCACCCCAGCTGCCGACGCGACCGCCAACGACGCCAGTGGGTTGGAGGCCGGCCGCCTGCAACGCCTCCGTCGTCATGACCGTCGTCGTGGTCTTCCCGTGCGTTCCGGCGATAGCCACGAGATCGCCACCGCTGACGGCTTCCCCGAGCGCCTCTGCACGGCGGATCACGGGCATTCCGAGCTCACGTGCACGCTGAAGCTCGGGGTGCGTCTTCGGCAGCGCCGACGTCACAACCATCGCGCGCGCGCCTTCGACATGAGACGGGTCGTGACCGGTGCTGACGGATATTCCGAGGCGACCGAGGTCACCAGTCGGGTCACCCGCCGCATCGCAGCCGGTTACCGTTGCGCCGCGCCTGACAAACAGCTCGGCCAATGCGCTCATGCCGGCGCCGGCTATTCCGACGAAGTGAACCGGGCGGCGGTCGGCGAGGTCGACGAGAGGCATGTTGGCGGGCGCAATATAGCGTGTGCGTCTCAAGGGGTCAGAGCCCTTGATCTGGATCAAGGGCTCTGACCCCTTGAAAGGTTTAGGTGAGGTTCACGTTGCTAAGTATCCGACGAGCAATCGTATCGGCGGCGTCAGGTCTAGCTCTTTCTCGTTCGGCGTTCGCGATCCCCGCGAGCGCTCGCGGCATGAGCATGAGCTCCCGAACGATCGCATCGAGCCGGTCCACTGTGAGGCTGCTCTGCGCGATCCACCTCGCCGCGCCGGCAGCCGCCAACGCCTTCGCGTTGACCATTTGATGGTCCGCCGCAGCCGTCGGCAATGGAACGAGGATCGGGGGAATCTGCCACGCCGCGAGCTCCGCGGTCGTCATCGCGCCCGCGCGCGCGATCGCGAGATCGGACGCTGCGTACGCGTCGGCAATCGGCGACAGGTATGGAAGCACCCGAACCCGGGTCGATTCGCACCGCAGGTGACGACCGTAATGCGCCTTCCCCGTTGCCCAGATCATCTGGACGCCGTCGGGAAGCCCTCGCTCGATCCAGGCATCGATTACTGTGTTGAGAGCTGCCGACCCCTGGCTTCCGCCGAACACGAGGACTACGATCCCGCCATCGTAGAACCCCCACGCCGCACGAGCCGCGCGCTTGTCGGGCAGCGGGGACGGAGGCGGAGCGATTGGATTGCCCGTGTACACCGCCCGGCTGCGCGCCCCGGCAGGCAGCAGGTCCCCGCCTTCAGGGAAGCCCAGGTAGATCTCCCGTGCGAAGCGGCTGAATGCGCGAACGGTCCGGCCGGGAAAGCTGTTCTGCTCCTGGATGAAGAGCGGAATGCCGCGGCGAGCGGCGAACATCATCGTAGCCCCAGCGGCGTATCCGCCCGTCCCGACCACGAACCGCGGCGACGCCTCACGCGCCAGCGCGGATATCCGGCCCCATGCCGATGCGAGACCCCACAGGGTGCGCCAGTTCTCCCAGGGCCGCGACCGGTACAGCGGATGGAGATCGAGCAGCTCGTGTCGGAACTCGGTCGTGGGCAGGACGTCACGCTCGATGCCGCGACGGGCTCCGATGAAGACCGGCTCCAGGCGCGGCTCCAGCTTCATGAGTGCCCGCGCGATCGCCAGAGCCGGGTAGAGATGGCCGCCAGTACCGCCGCCGGTGACGAAGATCCTCAACCGTCGCTCACCAGGCCGGAGCCGCGAGCGGATTGGTCGCCGCGACGCCGTGCACCCGCTCCTTGTGGCTCCCGATGTTCACGAGGAGGCCCGTCATGAACAGCGACAGCACGAGATTGGAGCGACCGTACGAGATGAACGGCAGCGTGAGGCCCGTCGTGGGCAGCAGGCCGACCACGACGCCGATGTGCAGGAATGCGGTGACGACGACGGTCACCGTCAGCCCTAACGCGACGAGCTGCAGAAAAGGAGACCGCGCTGACCGCGCGATCCGGAAACCCAGCCAGGCATACATCGCGAACGCCACCGTGAGCAGCAAAAGACCGGCGAACCCCCATTCCTCGCCGATGTTGCTCGCGATGAAGTCGTTGTAGCCGAACGGCACGAAGCCGAGCTGTTGGCGACCCTCTCCGAATCCTCGCCCGAATGCGCCACCCGACCCAACGGCGATCAGCGACTGCTTGAGCTGGTAGCTCACGTCCGGCGCCTTGCCGGGATCGAGGAACGTCGACATGCGCAGCATGACGTACTGCAGCTTCTCCATCTCGTGCCACAGCACCGGAATCGCGAGGATGCCGAGGGCGACGAAGTGGCCGACGCGCACACCGCCCGCGAACAGAATGATGCCCATGACGAGCGTGTACATCATGGCGACGGAGAGATCGGGCTCCAGCACGACGAGAAGGTCGAGAACGCCGATCACGATCAGGAACGGCAACAGTCCTTTCGTCAATCGCCGCATCTGATCGCCTTTCTTCACGAGCAGCATCGACGTCCATATGATGACGGCGAGCTTGCCGATCTCCGACGGCTGAATCGACCCGCCGAACAGGAATCGCCGTGAGCCGTTGATGCGCGGGGCAATGGATGTCGTGAACGGCAACACGATCACGAGGAGCAGCAGGATCGTCATGGCCATGAACGGCCACGCCCATTTGCTCCACCGCTCCGCGTCGACTTTCGCGGCGACCGCGAACGCCAACACCCCCACCACGAGCCCGATGAGCTGGCGAATCAAATAGTGCGCGCTGCCGAGGTTGTCCGAGAGCGCGACCATGGCGCTCGCGCTGTACAGTACGGCCAGGCCGAACGCGAGCAGGACCGCCGTGAGCAGCACGAGGGCGCGCGCTTCCACCCCCATTCTCCAGCGGTCGCGCGTCTGGGCCACGGCGGTCATTGCTTTTCGTCCTCCATGGCGGCAGCGAGGCGCTTGAAGATCGTTCCGCGTTCCTCGTAGTTCTTGAACATGTCGAAGCTCGAGCAGGCGGGAGAGAGGAGCACGGCGTCACCGGGAGCCGCGAGCGAGCGCGCGCGATCGATGACCTCCTCGAACGAGCGACCCATCTGCTCGGTCGGGACGACCCCGCCCAAGTCTTTCACGATGACCGGGGCCGCTTCGCCGTACGCGATCACCGCCTTTACGGTGCGTCGGAGCTCGGGCGCGAGCCGAGTGTATGGCTCGCCCTTGTGGCGACCGCCGAGCAAGAGGACCGTTGGCTGATGCATGCCGCGGAGCGCCACGAGCGTCGAGCTGACGTTCGTGGCCTTCGAGTCGTTGATCCAGCGGACGGCGTCGTACTCACCCGCGAGCTCCAGTCGATGCGGCAGTCCCTGGAACGTGCGCAGCGCTTCGGCCAGGCGAGAGCGCGCATCCTCCCTCTCATGCATCGGATCGGCGGCCATGACCGCGAGCAGCGAGAACAGCGCGTTGGCCACGTTGTGATCGCCGAGCAACGGGACTTCCGACCGCGACGCCACTGGCTTGCCGAGCACGACGAGGTGGTCCTGTTCGTGATCGTACCACGCTGCGGCGTCACGACGCTGGAGGGAGACCTGATACGTGTCGCCGCGCAGGGCGCCGCGACCGGCACCGCTCCCGCCGGCAAGCTCTCGCCCGTCGTCTTTCACTCGGCGGCCTCCGCGCGGGGGGGTTACCGGCCTTCGCTCGGCAAGCCGCATGACGTCATAGTCGTCGCCATTGAGCACCCACTTCGAACGATCGTGTGCGTTGCGGAAGAGCATCGCCTTGTCCGCGTAGTACTCGTCCACGGACGCATAACGATCGAGATGATCGGCGCTCAGGTTCGTCACCACGCCGACCGCCGGGTTGATGCTTGGCGTGTCGTGGAGTTGGAACGACGATACTTCCAGCGCCACCCAGTCGGGTCGACGATCGCGCAGGGCGACCTCCGAGAGCGGGGTGCCAATGTTGCCCGCGGCGACGGCGTCGAGGCCGAGCCCACGAAGGAGGTGTGCCGTGAGCGCGGTGACGGTCGACTTGCCGTTCGTTCCGGTGATCGCGATGTAACGCAGCCCCGGGATGGCGTGAAGCGCCACCTCGATCTCGCCGATGATCGGCAGGCCTGCGTCGCGCGCCCGCTGAAGT
>Ga0307408_100001997_pt1 | contig 14733 bp, 9 predicted proteins | sample 322Cmetagenome_FD_202116 | JGI IMG/M metagenome (GOLD analysis project Ga0307408, IMG submission 202116) | Maize rhizosphere microbial communities from greenhouse at UC Davis, California, United States - 322HYB-C-3 | ecosystem: Host-associated > Plants > Roots > Rhizosphere > Soil | place: USA...
TACCAGTGGCGCATACTTCTGTAGCCTATGAATCCTTGGATGACTATAAATTACAAGATACTGACGTTCTTCAACTCAACTATCCAGACCCTTTTTTGAAAGCAGAGTTACAAACTTTACCTGTTGTTACAGCAGAGCCGGAAAAAGCCAATTCTGCACCTGGGGCTTTTTTTTCTGCTAGGCAATCAACTGCAAAACCTCAGGTAAATTGGCCTGAAATATCATTTATAGGAACAATACAAAATGCAGAAAATAAACGAAGAATTAGCCTTATGAAAGTTAACGGGAAAGAGCATATGCTAAAAGAAGGCGATTGGACAGACGGAGTCAGGTTGCTTAAAAATTTGAGGGATTCAGTACTTATTTCTTACCAACAAAAGACGAAGTTTATTAAACTACAATAACAATCCATGAAGATTCTATATAAGTCCTTATTAATTCTTCTAATTTCAATTTCGGCCAAAGCGCAACGCTTGCCCGGGTTTGATTCTGGGAAAATAACAGTTAATGGCGCTGATCTAACTATTGTAGCCTCTGTAGTAACTTCTCCCAAAGAAGTTGCAACACAGATTGATAAGCAATATTTTTGGTATTCTGCCGGACAGATCAGGTCTACCCAAGGAGGATATAGCGGAAAGCTGTTGAACGGAGGATATATCTCTTATTATTTGACGAAGAACCTTAAAGAGAAAGGATACTTTAAGCACGGTTTAAGGGATGGCGAATGGACTTCCTGGTTTGAAAACGGCAACATTCAGGAAAAAACAACATGGAAAGAAGGCCGCAAACATGGACGTTTTTGTGAGTTTAGTCCCATGGGCAAGCCTATCCGAGAAGGAGAATTTAAGAAAGGAAAACTGGATGGAAAGGTTTTGTTTTACGGTGGAACAGATAGTGTGCAAACGAGCTATTATAATAATGGGGACATCTACAAAAGGAAGCATGGCCCTACTAAAGCCGGTAAATTTTTGAGCCAGATAGAAGCGAATGTTAAAAAGGGGCCAAAGCTGTTGAAGAAGAGAAAGTCTAAAAGCAAGGGAAATTAACATGCTAAAAGCTTCGGCTTTATATATTGTAATAATTGTAGCAGTTGTAATCGCTGTTTTTTCTGGGGCGCTGCTTACCACAGCATACTTTTATAGATTGGAGCTTCAAAAAAATATCAGGTATTCTAAACTTGTTGATAACCTTTCTTCGGGAACTGCTCTGATGTTGTCGAGGGACAATTCCTTTAGAGAAAAGGAACAAGCGATGGACTTATACGGAGAATCAACGGATAGCGTCTTGCTGAAAGAAGAAGGTTGGGGATTATTTGAACTGGCTACGATTCAGTCTTTCACTTTAGGCGACACCATTAAAAAAGCATTTTTAATTGGAGAAAGTAGTTCCGATCCATCAGCAATTTACTTAAGCGACGAAGATAGGCCAATCTCGGTAGGGGGAGACACAAGAATAATTGGAGATGCTGAACTTCCCAAATCGGGAATATCCCAAGCATATGTTGAGGGCAAACCCTATAAGGGAGCGCACTTGGTCGAAGGTAAGATTCGAGATAGCCAACGTACTCTTCCAGAAATTAAAAAATCAAAGATTGCAGATATCGAAAGTTATTTCAAAGCCTCAGACCTTGACTTAAGCAGTACTTTATTGCCCTTAAACAATTCCTTTTTTAACCCGGTCCGTAAGTTTTATTTTAGAGATGCACAAACAGTCTCGAATGTCCAACTGACAGGTAAGGTAATCATTCAGTCAGATACAATGATAACAATAAAGATGGACGCTATTTTAAAGGATATTATTGTAGCGGCCCCTGTAATTGTGGTAGAAGAAGGATTTAAAGGCAGTTGCCAACTTTTTGCAAGCGACTCTGTGGTAACCGGAAAGGACTGCATCTTTACTTATCCCTCGGTGATGGGGGTGATCCGATCCGAAAAGAGTAGTGTACAGCCTAAAGTTTCACTCGGCAAGGGCTCGAAATTTACGGGAATTCTTTTTGCTTACGAGGAAACGCGGAATGAACTTCGGACATCTATTAATTTGGGAAAAGATTGCCTGGTCAAGGGCGAAATATTCGCAGTTGGTTATGTGAATATGAATAGCCCAGTAAAAGTTGAAGGGAAAGTGTCCTGTAGCAGGTTTGTTATGCAGACTCCGGTTACCTTGTACGTAAATTATTTGATTGACATTATCATAAATCGGAAAGTGAGAAATCCTGCCTACCTGACATCTTCCTTATTCAATAATCAATCGGCTGATAAGCAAGTGCTGAAATGGCTAAACTAAAAGATAAACATAAAGTTAAGGCTTCGTCTTTGGTTGAAGTACTTGTGGCGCTGGTGATTATCATGGCAGTATTTGTAATAGCCATGGGGATCTACACAAGGGTGACACAATCAGGCATTTCGTTGAGCAAAATGAAAGCTCAAAAGGAGATGTCTCGAATAATACAGGAGAGTATTCAAAATGGCGATTTTGAAGGCCAGTCAATTGAAAGGGATAATATTGTTTACGAGAAATCGGTAACTGCTTATGCGGGGTTCAGTGACATCATATTAATTGAGGTGAAGGCTGATCAAAATGGGCGGTTATTAGGGCATTTGAGGAGATTAGTAAAGCATAATGGAAAAGAAAATTGACGCTTTTACGATACTGGAAGTGACTTTGGTTATGCTGCTGGCTGGTATTTGTATTTCAATTGCCTTTACGGCTATGGGTATGGTTAGGCAGTCATATCACCGGTATGATGAAAAGAATAAAAAGATCGCTGCCTGTATGCTATTGCAAAAGCTACTCCAACAGGATTTTCTAAAATCTACTGAAATATTAAATTCAGAGGAAGGGATAATAGCTAAGTCAGATAGTGGAGTTATTACTTATCACTTTGCTCCAGAATTCATTTTAAGGAAACAGTACGGGCTTGCCAATGATACTTTGTTTATAACTAGCCAGGATCTTCAAAAAGTATATAATGGAACAGAAGTATCCGTAGATAATAGAATCAACCGGTTAAGCTTTAGACTCTTATTGCATGGAAATTTCATATCCTATGATTTTGAAAAGCAATACAGTGCAGAAGAAGTGATCAATAAAGAAAATTAAGATGCCATCGATTGACTTATCATCTTACAAAGAATTCAAAAGGAAGCCCTCAAAAAAAAAGGAAGGTGAATTTTCTTTAACCACCCTATTGAATAAAGATATTCAGTTTGGCAAAAATCAGGTAAACGATAAAAAGAAAGAAGCTTTTTATGTGGAGTTGAGTACGCTTCTTCTTTCTGGGATTGATATAAAAACATCCCTGGAACTGATTGTTGTGGACCAGGTAAAAAAGCAGGATAAAGAACTATTTGCAAGCATAAAAGATTCCATTTTAAATGGCAATCCTTTATCTGATGCACTGCAGATAACTGAAAAATTTAGCCAATATGAGTATTATAGCATCCGAATAGGAGAAGAGACAGGCCGCATTGGTGAGGTACTTACGGACTTAGCTACTTTTTTTAAAAATAAGATCGCCCAGCGCAGAAAGATTATTAGCGCGGTTACATATCCAATTATTGTACTATCAACTTCTTTTGGGGCAGTGTTTTTTATGCTGAAATTCGTGGTTCCGATGTTTGCCGATGTTTTTCAGCGTTTCGGCGGCAAACTGCCTTTTATAACCTCTATAATTCTGGATATTTCCACGTTTAGCGATAACTACTTTAAATATTTCTTCCTCCTATTTCTTTGCCTTGGAGGGTTTATTTTTATAAATAAAAACACATTATGGTTTAGAAAATTATCCTCCACACTGGTGCTTCATATTCCTATTGTCGGTGAAATTGTACGCAAGATATATTTGGCAAGATTTGCCAATACCATGCGCTTGTTGGTCGCGACAGACACGCCATTATTACGCTCAATCGCATTGGTCCGACAGATGATTGGATTTTACCCGCTTGAGAAATCTCTGGAAGAAGTTGAAAGCTTAATATTAAAGGGGGAATCATTACACAAAAGCCTTTCTGAGTTCGCCTTCTATCCAGCAAAACTTGTGCAGCTTATTAAAGTAGGCGAGGAAGTAAACCGCCTTGATCATTTCTTTGAACGCATCGCCAGTCAGTATACAGAAGAAGTGGAATATAAAACAGGAACTATAAGCAGTATGTTGGAGCCGTTAATCATTATTTTTCTTGGAATTATCGTCGGCGTTATTCTGATTGCAATGTATTTGCCTATGTTCCAGATGAGTAATGGCTTTTAGGGCATTGATGTTATAGTTAACCGTTAAAATTTTCCTTTTTGGGTCGTGTATGTGTGGGACGGCACATTAACGCGATTTTAAGATATTAATAAAGCATTTCGGGAGGGAAATGGAATACAACTTTAAATAATTGAACAAAACAGCAGTATACAATAAAGGGGAGATTTTGTTTAATTTTTTTCATTTAAATTGATTTGTTTAATTTTTTTATTCAAATTTGGCTGTAGATTATTAATACTTAAACCTTATGTCAATTAAAGCTCCAAATCAGTTATTGCTGTAAATTAGAAACGTCAAGTTAAAAAGAGCTATTTCTATTACACGACGTTAAGCTCGCTGTCCGAGCATTTAGTGACTCTAGCGGAATAAAAGTGCGCTTATAAATCAATTACCTTCTTGTACGTTTTGTATGAATTTTAGAAGACTTCTAGTAGTCATCATTATTACATTCTCGAATCAATTTATTCTCGCCCAAACAATTGAGAATAAAACTAATCTTCCAATTGTAATTCCGCCCTCCCCCAATGCCAGTTCTTTAGGGAAGTTTGCAGATCAGCCGGTCAGTACTTATAGTGGTACCCCTGTAATAAGTATACCAATTTATTCAATAAATGTCGGTGATCTAAAAATACCAATTTCTCTAAGTTACCATGCAGGCGGGGTTAAGGTTAATGAGATTCCCAGTTGGACGGGACTAGGGTGGTCTTTAAATTCTGGAGGAGTTATAACAAGAAGCGTTCACGGTAATGCGGATGAGTCAAGTACAGGTTATTTTAACAATGCTAGTGATATTCCATTCTTGAACGATTGTCGTACTGGAAATGCTGCCTATAGTTATTGTAGTGAGGCTGCCGTAACTAAAAACATAGATACCCAGCCGGATGTCTTTTATTATAGCTTTAATGGCAGATCAGGAAAATTTGTTTTAAATAGGCAAACACGTAAAGTACATGTCATTCCTCATAATAATTTAAAAATAGAATATCTGGACAATAATCTAAATTCCTGGAGGATAACCACAGAGGATGGCATAGTGTATTTATTCGACACTGCTGAAGAATCGGTATCGACTGCCGGACCACCAGTTGCATATAATTCATCTTGGTATCTAACATCAATTAAACTACCTGTCGGAAATAGAACAATATCATTTGAGTATGATATCGAAAACTACAGCTATGATCTTCCACTGAGTGAAACCTCTTATCATCAGATATTTTATAACACTACAGGTTGCTCTCGAAAGCTTTATGAACAAATTCGAGCAAATTTAATAATAAACCACGCAAGAAGAATTTCCAAAATAGTTTTTCCCGGTGGATCTGTTGAGTTTATAGCCGGCAACTATAGATATGATTTTAAAGGTGGGAAAACCTTGAAGCAGATAAGAATTAAAAATGAGTCAGAAGTAATAAAATCTTATCAGTTAAATTATAATTACTTTACCAATAATACAGAAAATATCGAGGATGATGGTTATGCTACAATAAATACTGAAGCTAATACAGGAAAGAGATTGTGTCTTAAAAACGTGCAGGAACGTAATGCAGATAATACAGCTTCGTCTCAAAGTTATACATTTAGTTATCATCAGCCTTATATAGTGTCGGGATACTTACCGGATCGGATAACATCAACAGCCCAAGATCATTGGGGATATTACAACGGTCAGGTGGGTAATACATCTTTAATTCCTTCATTTATAGACAGGAAGTCAGTTTTGGTGCCGGGGGCATTAAGGCATCCGGTTGAAGAATATGCAAAGATAGGGACTTTAACCAAGATACAGTATCCCACAGGGGGGTATACAGAGTATGACTACGAGCTTAATGATGCGGAGTCTAACCTTTTGCCAGATAATATTAATACATTCAACGCATCCTATAGTGTTGGTTCATGTCACATTCTATCGACTAATAATCAATTTTCTATTGCAAATCAGACGGCATCTACTACTTTAGTAAATATTAAATTATCCGGTGGGCCGGTTCCCCTATCTGCCCTAAATTGTAATGGTAATACAGCCATCCCAATTTCGAGTGATCAAAATTCGTGGATATGGTTTCAAATAATAAACATCTCATCTCCCTCTAATCCATTTGTTGCGTATACCTCAAGCTCTCAAGTTACTTTGGGTAGTTCTACTGGCGGAACAACTTCGGTTAATTTGCCTAATGGAGTTTATAAAATTAAAGCCATTAAAGGAAATTCAAACCTTTCCATAAGTGCAACGGAATTAAGTGAGACGTATGCAAATATGTATGGCAGTTTTACTTTTGAAGTGAATGGTTTCTACAAGGAAACCGGTTCTAAGAAGGTGGGTGGACTCAGGGTTAAAAAGATAACAAATTTGGATCCTGTTACCACGAAAAAAAACATCAAAATATTTAATTATCAGGAAGCTGCACTTTCTACAGGTAAAGTAAGCTATATTCCTGCTTACAATTATACTTTTGCAGAAGCTTTTACATGCTATGGTGAAGGTGGTGCACAGCAATATGCAGCAGATTATGATGTAAGTACTTCATTTTCACAATCTCCACTAACTCAAATGCAAGGCGGTTTTGTCGGATATAGTAAGGTTACTGTGTTCGAGGGTGAAGAATCCACTACCGGAGAAATAGGGACAAATGGAAAAACTGAGTTCTATTATAGTAATCCTCTAGATATGTACTCTTATTATCCTTCAAGTGGAAATAATTCAGTTTGTTTCATTAATTCCTTTGTCAGTGATAGATCAGTTTTTCCATTCGCACCGGCTATCTCAAAAGACTGGAAAAGAGGTAATCTTGAGAAACAGATTTTTTATAAAAAATCAGGTACCGCATATATTGCGGTTAAAGAGACTGTAAACACCTACAAGGATGACTATAGAGGTAGTGAGAATTATTATATTCCTGAAGTTGACGTCAGGGCTATGAAAGTCGGAATCCGTTCAACACCACGAACTACTCCTCTTGAAGATTATCAATTTGAAGTTCAATATTACTTTATTCCTTCTCGTTATTCTAAATTAATAAAGACTGAAGAATATGAATATAATCCTTTAGGGCAAAAGACATTGGTAAATAATGTGTCCTTTGAATATGAAAATGATGAACATTTACAACTAACAAAGAAAACGGTTAGTTCTGGCAATGGGAATCAGAAGGTAACAAAGCTTTACTATCCGTGGGACTATAAAACTACTTCTCCTTATGATTTAATGTATGAAAACCATATATGGGATAAACTAATACAAGAGGATTCTTATAAAGAGAGTATCAGTGCTGGTAACTTCTTAAGATCTGTACGTACTGAATTTGGTATTTGGGAAAATAATAATAATAAGATTTTGCCAACTTCGGTATCCACCCGCACATCCAATCAAGCAAGCCTTGAGAACCGGATTGTCTTCCATAGTTATGATAACGATGGTAATTTATTGAGCGTTTCTAAGAAAGAAGGACCTTTGACTAGCTATAAATGGGGATATAATTCGCAATATCCTATTGCAGAGATAAAAAATGCGAGCCTTGGGGATTTTGCTTACGAAGATTTTGAAGGCAATGGACTTATTGGAGCAACTCCTGATGTAAATCCCTATAGTGGCAAGGGTGGACACAGTGGCGAAATTAATTTAGGCAATTATTATCCTGCATTGATAAGTAAGGGTTGTAAGTTGTCATATCATATTTATGATGGAGTCAAATGGAATCATTTAGAAACCAATTATACCGGGCAAACGATTACGGGCATCATTGATAATATTTGTATCTATCCAGCAGGAGCCATTATGACTACTTATACTTATAAACCTCTTGTAGGGATGACTAGTTCTACAGATGCAAGGGGAGAGACCGTATTGTACGAATACGACAGTTTCCAGCGTTTAAAAGCAATTAGAGATTCGTCTGGCAATATCTTAAAAACTTACGACTATCACTATAAACCTTAATAACAAGACAACGACTATTACAATCTTAACCGCTCAGGAGGAAGAGCAGAGCTAGACAATTATTATAAGAAAATCTTAAAGGGGAATGTAGAGAAGACGGTCAAAGTAACTTTCATTAGGGGGGAGTGCAAATCTCACATTAGGAGCATAGCAGATAATAAACAACCGAAAATCACTACATTCCTAGAAAATGTTTTAACCATTTAACCCTTGCCCGGGGCAGTCACTGCGCCTGTTGTGCAGTATAGCGCTGTTGTTGTCTGCAGGGGACAGTTATGATCAGGATGCCGAGTGTGCCGTTTAAAAGTAAAACGCCACAGAGCTACTACAGCGTCGGTAAAAGCTGCAACAAAAGGAGTTACGGAAATTGTAAAAGCAGGGTGAAGGCTCGTAAATCTTCCGCTCCAGATGCCCTCTAGCCACGGCCGACGGGCAAGAAAGAGAAAAAAATAGCTCATTTATTAACAGTATGTTAGAAAAGTGCACTAAAAACTTTTTGGTGGATAAAGCAGCTAAGCTCGGTTTAAGATGTTTCTTTTGTTTAGCAGAAATAAGTAGTTATTCTATCAGTTCTGGCTGTGCTTTGTGAGGCAGAAAGCTGGTATGAAATGGAAGATTTTGGGAAAGAGATATAAACAAATCCTGCCGCTTGAGAATGGCATACCCAGCCATGTTACTTTTAACCGGGTTTTTATGTTGATCGACGCAGGCTTTTTGAAAAATGCCTTCGTGAGCCGGTGGAAAAGAACTGATCGCTATAGATGGAAAGAGTATCCGCAATAGTGCTAGTAAACATCAGGGCTTAAGTGCTTTGAACGTGGTGAGCGCCCGGGGGCACAGGCGGGTGGAAATAAGAAGTTGTGAACTGATCCCATCTGCTTAATTGGACTAATGAAAAGGACAACTGGAGAGGCTTGAAAAGTATCAAAATAACCTCTGAAAGAATTATAAATGATAGCCATAGCATACAGAATCGCTCATATCTCCAGCCTTGAAGATAATGCCGCTTACTTTGATCAGGCAATCGGACTCATTTGGGTATAGAAATCAGCTGCATTGGCAATTAGATGTCGGCTTTGGCGAAGATTTCAACACAACGCGAAATAACAGGCTGCCCAGAGCCTCACGATAGGCAGTGAATAAGCTGAATATCCTTAAAGCTGATAAGTCAAGTACATCAAGCCTGAAAGCAAAACAGACTCATTGGGGATACAGAATTTCTAATGCGTCTGCCCTGAGAGCTCCAGCCTTATTTACGTTTTCCTTAATTGCCTTTATAAGCCGGATTTTGCAAATCTAACTTTTTCATTATTTGAGTAAAGCTTTCCGCTGATGCGTCTTTACTTGAACTTTTAAACGCACAATGTTGGGAAGTCTGTACCAGCGATAAAAAGAAGGTAAAAGGTAGACAAGCGTCTAGGTTGTACTCTTGTGTAAATAGGCATGTAATTGGTCAAGTTATTAAACCTGTTTGTGTAATAAAATATTTCTTCACAGTATTCAATTCTAGATTTGTTAATAGTTGTTTAAATAGTTCATTATAAATGAAATACATTCTCTGTTTGTTTCTATTGCTGAGTTCTCTGATCTCATTTTCTCAGGAAAATATTTTAAAGGAGCCGTCGCTCTTAAACAAGATTAAATTGCCGCCATCCCCCAATGCTGCAGCATTAGGAAAGTATGGCGAGGTGCCTGTCAGCCAATTTACGGGGATTCCTAATATTAATATCCCATTGTATGAGGTAAAGGAAGGTGTATTGAGTTTGCCAATATCACTTAATTATCACTCGTCGGGATTTAAAGTAGGGGAGATGGCTTCATGGGCAGGCCTTGGATTTTCCTTGAATGCTGGAGGGGTAATAACCCGCGTAATTCAAGGCAAGCCAGATGAGAGTACCTTAGGATATCGAAATATCATGAATTCGCCTAATAGTCCTATACAGGTTCCTGATCCGATAACACAGAATTCAGAGTTCCATGATGTTCCAGATAATCTTACACATAGCCAGAAGGAGCTTTTTGCGAGCGGACGATGGGATGGCTTGCCTGACGTTTTCTATTTTAATTTTTTGGGACGGACCGGTCGAATATTATTTACTAAAAGTGGTATTTACACGCTTCCATTTCAAAAGCTGAAAATTGAATGCAATATCAACAGCTGGACTATCGAAAGTTGGACAATTACTGATGAAAGGGGGGTGAAGTACTTATTCGGGAAATCAGATACTCGTAATGGCACAGAAATAACAGAATATCAAAATGCCTGTGGAATAGACCCCGAGAATACAACTGCAAGCGCTTGGTACATAATGGATATAATCGCTCCCAATGGTGATAATTTACACTTTAATTATGAAGATGAATTTATAACTAATAGTGGTCAGCTTTCTCAAACAAGGTATATAAATTTAACGCCATTTCGCTTTACTAATGCAGACGGGGCATGTTATGACATGGCGACGTTTAATGAGTGCCAAGGAACATATTTAAATATCTCAGGAAAAAGACTAAAGAATATTACGTTTTCCAACGGAGAAATTCAGTTTATAGGAACGAATGTCCGTAAAGATATTTTTCCTGGGAATACGGCAAAACAACTAGACCAGATTGTCATACTCGACTCTAATGGTAACATTAAAAAGAAATATAATTTCCAATTTGGATACCTTGGCGATTTGTCTACCAGTTATCCTTATGATATAAAGTGTCGACTTCTGCTAAATTCCGTGCAAGAAGAGGGAGAGGGTGGAGTCTTAAAGCCGCCTTATAGGTTTGTCTATAAAACAGGATCTATTCCTGATTATAAAAGTTCAATGCAAGATCATTGGGGTTATTATAATGGAAAGACCAATTATACAGGCATCATCCCAGGAAAAATTGGTTCAAGTTACGATAAGCTGTTTTTCAAGTTGGGGTACGTGGCAGATAAGGAACCAGACCCATCATTCTCATCTATCGGTTTGATTAAGAAAATAATATATCCTAATGGAGGATATTCAGATTTCGATTACGAAAGGCACGATTATAGTAATATCAATGGAGCTAATTACCCTGGAGAATATAAGAAGGTGGAAGAGTATAAGACTGCAAATGTTTCTATTCCAGCCTCAGGAGTTTCCTCTGTAAAAGAAATGGTTACTAGCTTTTCAATTAACTCCGAACAAGAGGTACTGCTGAGCTATAGGATGGAAATGACAGCTATGACAGGGAGAGGTGAAAACTATGTATCGTTAGTGAAAGTTGACGATTCGAGCCTTATATTTAGTTATGTCTGGCAAGATAATTCACTACGTCAAGACTATATGACTCTTCAGCCTGGGAATTATAAGCTTGTTGCCCATATTGAAGATAAGGGATATTATGCGGATATCAATATCAAATATAATACAACAGATTATTCGGTCTTTTATAAGAACAAAGAGGCTGGAGGTTTTAGAATTAGAAAAATAATTGACAACGACGGTATAAATAATATAGTTACCAATTACGGTTACACTCTAAAGGACGATAGTCAAAAGTCAAGTGGCGTGCTTAATGCTGAACCGGTATACGAATATTTTACCTCACTTTCAGGAAAGTATACTGAAGAATCGGCAATGGGACCTAGAGACATGGAATGTACCTGTAACTATGTGGTCAGATCGTCAAATAGTTTCGCTTCTTTAGGTGCATCTGATGGGGGGATTGTGACCTATAGGGAAGTTACCGTACAAAAAGATAGTGGTGAAAATGGATTTATTAGGTCATATTATACGTCCGCTTACGAGTTTCCGGACATTATTTATAAAGAGCCTCCCTTCGCGCCAACTTTAAGCAATTCAGTCAAAAGAGGATCTTTAATTGCTGAAATTACCTATGACAAAGACAATAGGATACTCCAAAAGGTTGTGAATAATTATAAGCTTAATAAGGGAATAAATGATCCCAATATCTACGGGCAACCCTTGTTAGCTGTTGCGTATGGTCTTAAGCGTGCAATGTATACGGATTTAAATACATATAAATATACTTTGTTTGATATAAGAAGCGGTTGGAATTATCTTCAAAGTTCAACCAAGACCACGTTCAGCTATGCTAACAATAGAACAGATTCAGTATCATATTTTACGCGGTTTTCATATTCGAACCCTTCCCACATTCAGGAAACCCGCAATGTAATATATGGTAGCAGTGGCGATTCAATTGTAACGGAGTCAAGCTATCCGGATGAAATGATTTTGAAGGGGAAAGATCCAGGAGGGATTTATGCTGCAATGAAAGATCTAAATATCATAAGTCCATTAATTGAGCAAACCCGGTATAAAAACAATACTCAAGTTTCTTTTAGTAGAACTAATTATTATAATCCATACAGTACCACTTTTCAACCAAGAAGTGTGGAGCTGCAAAAAGGTATATCTTCGGCTATTGAAAGCCGTTTGTTTTACCACAGTCACGATACCAGAGGAAATGTGTTATCACTATCCAATGAAGGTAATCCAAGACTATCCTATGTTTGGGGAAGCCAATTGCAATATCCTATTGCGGAAGTTAAGAATGCATCTGATAATGAAATTTACTTTACGAGTTTTGAAGAGGGTAGCGGCTTTGACGGAAGCCTTTCTCTAGATGCAAGTAAAAGCCATAATGGTGGCTATAGTGGAAAAATCGTCAATCCGGGAAACCTAGAGAAAGTAAGCCATGCTAGTTCATGGCTAGCAATAACCCAGTCGGGACCGCGGTTGTTTAAATACTCAGGTTGGGTTTATAGCGATGGTCCATCGGCAGAGATTTTCTTGTTTATGAAACGAGCGGGAGAGACCGGTTATTTTAGTTATGTAGACGCTATTGGTACTTCACAAATTGGCAAGTGGGTGTTTATTGAAAAGGAATACCTGGTTCCAGCAGATGTCTCGCAATTGAGCCTTCGGCTGGATAATAATGCCGTAGGCACAGTTTGGTTTGACGACCTAAGGCTCCATCCTTCAAATGCCGAGATGACTACCTATACTTATAAGCCATTAGTAGGCATGACGAGTTCAACAGATGCCCGCGGCCAAACAACCTATTACGAATACGACAATTTCCAGCGGCTTCAGTCGGTTAAAGACGCCTCAGGCAATGTTTTAAAGAGTTACGATTACCATTACAAACCATAAAATCAATACCCATAGATGAAATTATATCTTACGTTTATCACAATCATTGTTGCCTTCTTTTTTACGGATGCAAAAGCACAAGTACAAAGCAGGCAAGATAGTTTAAATAAAGCACAAAAAGTATTAACTCCTCGGGATGAGAATCAGCGCCGGAATAACTATTACAGAAGATCATTAAATATCGATTCTGCAAAAGCAGATCAGGTAGTCAAGATCTATGATTACTATAAAGCTGGCATGAAAGCATTAGAAGGACAGAATTTTAGTCTGGAAGAACGTAGAGTACGGGTTGAGAGTTTAATGGAAGAAAAGAATGAGAAACTCAGAGCCATGTTAACTCCAGCACAGCAGGAAAAGATAATTCCCCCTAATGAGAGAGAGTTAGAAAGGAAGTTGAAGAAAGATTAATCAGGCATCCACTTAAACAACTTATTCATGATTAAACCAAACCAACGACCCGCTATTGCGGGTAAGGGGATGTTATATAGACTGTTATCGTTTATCTGTTTTGTTGTCTTGCCTTTAGCAGGCATAGCCCAAAACGGAACGGAGATGTATGATGCTATTTACGCTGGTTCATTTGGATCTTGCGGTGGCACTCCGTTCAATGATTGGCGGAACAACTCCTATTATAATGGAATTTCTTATACTGATACTTATAACTATTACACCAACTATGGCCATGGCCAGGATGCTTCGGATGTGTGGTATACCTTTAATGTGTCAGACAATACTGATATTGAGATTTCACTTTGCGGAAGCAACTACGACACCTACGTACATTTATTGGATGCAAATGGGAATGAGATTTATTATGATGATGACGGCAGTAATTGTGGTGGAAATACTTCTTACCTAACCTATTCTGGATTAGGTTCAGGATTCTATTATGTCGTGGTAGAAGGTTTTGATATTAATACGGGAAATTTTTCCCTTGCCATTAATTCCTTATCCACAGGAACACCTTCTCCAGGAGCAAATATGACCAATGCTATTAATGCGGGTACATTCAGCAGCTCAGGTTCTTATAACGACAGTCGTAGCAATGCAGATGCCTGCCTTGGAGATGATTACGGGCAGGACAACCCTGATATCTATTATAAGTTTACGCTGAATGGAGCCGGTTCCGTAAAGTTGTCGCATTGAGGCAGCGGCTTTGATACCTATTTATGGCTTCTTGATGGCAATGGTAACCAGGTATCATTTAATGATGACGATTATTCCTCTAATAACCCTTGCCCGGGTTCACAGGCCTACCTTCAAATTAATTTGACCGGAGGGACGTATTATGTGGTATCCGAAGGCTATGGCACCACTGGCACAATCGCCACATCAATCAGTGTAACTATGTCAGCCCCTCCAGCCACTGTGAGCTATTCAGGAGGAGGGACACAAACATTTGCCGTAGGCGT
>Ga0307408_100001998_pt1 | contig 14730 bp, 14 predicted proteins | sample 322Cmetagenome_FD_202116 | JGI IMG/M metagenome (GOLD analysis project Ga0307408, IMG submission 202116) | Maize rhizosphere microbial communities from greenhouse at UC Davis, California, United States - 322HYB-C-3 | ecosystem: Host-associated > Plants > Roots > Rhizosphere > Soil | place...
ACAAAAACGGGCTTTCTGAGCGAAAATTCAAATGTTATAGAATCGTTTTAAAGATGATATAGAGCATCTTAAATTAACAGCCGACAGCTACGAAAGGCAAAAAGAGATTATTCTGCTTGATGGCGGGTGTTTTGAGGATAATGGATTGTTCGAAGAATGGTTTACGGTACATAGAATTCATAAATATTTTATTCTGAGTCACTATTTGTAAGAAACGGGTACACATTCGGAAATCCATAAAGTTATCACAACTTGAATATCTCTTTTGTCCCCTCGCCCATAAGCGGCCTTTCACAAATCAAAAAGGCCGCTTCATATTGCACTGCGTATAACCCACGCAAAACACAGGTAGATGTAGAGGTCAAAAAATGAGAGCATTAAAACAAAAACCTACAATTCCTTCTTAAGCACCCCAATATCCTTAATCAGCTGCTCCGCCTCCAGTTGCAGCGTTCCGTTATAAATTCCGCGGATGCGGCCGGTGGGGTCAACAAGGATAAAATGTTCGGTATGCAGAAACTCGGTGCTGTCTTTACTAAAACCCAGGCTTTCTTCGGCGAAGTAAGACTGCCGGGCCAGTTTATAAATTGAACCCTTATTTCCCGTAAGGAAATGCCAGTTTTGCTTGTCAATCTGCTTTCGGGATTTAAAATCTTTAAGTTTTTCAGGAGTATCAATCCATGGCGTAACGCTGTATGAAAGAATAACTACCGAAGAGTCGTTCTGATAAGCCTTCGCAACTCGGTTCATTTGTTCAGTCATTACAGGGCAAATGCTTCCGCAGCTTGTAAATATGAAGTTGGCTATGTGAATTTTGCCTTTCAAAGATTTATTGGTAACCGATGCGCCCTCCTGGTTAGTAAACTTAAATGGGGCAATAGTATGTTTAACTTTTTTTATTAACTCGTTTTTGTCAGTAATAAATAATGGTGTAAAATCCGGACTGTTGTAATAAGGCAACCTTACTTCCACTGGCTTGGATTTACACGCTGTAATCAGCAAGATGAAGATCAGAAATCGTTGAATTATATAGTTCATTGGCTCTGGTAAATCATCCCCGCAAAGGGTGTTACAAGTTTTTGGGAGGTTAGACGCAAAGATGCGCCTAATTCCCCCGCTTGCTTTCAAATTATTATCAGATAAAAAGGATGAAACACTTTTAACCTATTGTAGTTAAGGCAATAACAACTAAATTAATGCAAAATGGCAAATCTGATTAACTGGCTCGAGATACCTGTTAGCGATTTCGACAGGGCCAAAACTTTTTATGAATCGGCTTTAAGCGCCCAAATCCAGGTGGATGAAAAAATGGCGCCAGGTTTTAAAATGGGACTGATTTATACTCCCAATATGGCCCGAACCGACATTGGTGGCGCTTTGGTGCTGGGAGAAGGCTATGTGCCAGGAAGTAATAATACGTTGGTTTACCTTAATGCCAATGAAACAGGAGGCGTGGATGGTTTTCTGGAAAGGGTGAAGAATGCCGGCGGAACGGTTCTTTCAGATAAGATATTCATTTCTGAAGAGATTGGTTATTGCGCCTTTTTTATGGATAGTGAAGGAAACAAGCTTGGCGTTCATAGTTCAAAATAATTTTGGATTGCTCGATCAGCTTTTAAATAAGGCCGGCTAAATATCAACATTAGCCGGCCTTATATTTTTAGTCTTCCTGGGGCGAATTGCGCAGGTGTATGGGTTTTGATGCGTTCGATTTCATCTTCAAATTAAGCATCTCAACCAAGACAGAAAATGCCATTGCAAAATAAATATAGCCTTTCGGGATATGTTGCTCAAATGATTCGGCCAATAAAGACACGCCAATTAGCAGCAGGAATGAAAGCGCCAGCATCTTCACGGTTGGATGTTTGTTTACAAAGCCGCTGATACTTCCCGCCGAAACCATCATAATAGCTACCGCTATAATAACGGCTGCAATCATCACAGCAACCTCATCGGCCATACCCACTGCCGTAATAACCGAATCGAGCGAAAACACCAGATCGAGGATAAGGATTTGAACGATAACGCCAGAGAATGAATGTACTTTGCCCCCGCCTTGCTCATGATCTTCGCCTTCCAACTTCTCATGAATCTCGCTTGTGCTTTTATAGATCAGGAATAGACCACCAGTCAGTAAAATCAAATCACGACCAGAGATGGCCATTTTCTCGAGTAGAGCCTGGTTGGTTACACCAATCCATTCGCCGATGTTAAAGATTGGGTCGGTTAATTTCATTATCCAGCTTAAGGATAGCAGTAAAAGTACCCGGGTAATCATTGCTAAGCCAAGGCCCAATTGTCTTGCCTTCTTCTGTTCGTTAATCGGCAGTTTCCCCGAAAGGATAGAGATGAAAATGATATTATCAATTCCCAACACAATCTCTAAAATGGTTAATGTGATGAGGGATATCCAGATTTCCGGATTCGATAGTAGTTCCATAGTTAGAAAAGCGACTAATATTTTAAGTTTCTTCTGTTTAAACCCGATAAAAGGCCGGCGAAAGGATTAGCAAAGATGTGGCCAAATTAAAAACCTTCCCTTGGGGGGAAGGCAGATCATTATTTTAAAAAGAATGCATGTGGCTCAATAAACCTTAGTTAAAATGTACCGAACCATAGCGTGAATTAACCACCACCCAGGCATCAGAGCCTTTACCTATCTGTCCTTTAAAGTTTTTAGTAAAGTGTACGCCCCGTGCATTTTCATCGGGCGACTGGCTCACCACCACTACCCGGCCTTCTGGATAATTAAACCCGCAATAACTAACCGTAACATCAAAATTAAAGCTTGAAGCGGGTTGAAACCCGAGTGTAACACCGGAATAAGCCGCATTTACATTTAATTTTTTCACCGTTTTATCTACCTCGTCAATCTTAAAGTCGCCGCAATAACGAAGGTTTAAATCCCCATCGCCTGACAGCTTTCCTATTTTTGCAGAAGAATAACTTACACTGGCATCCAGATCTTCTGCCGATTGCAAGGTGAGTTTGCCATACGCTATATCCAGGTTAGATGATCGCAATGCTTCTACATCGGCGTTTCCATAGGCAACCTTAATCCGGTTGGAGGCATTTAGCAAACGTTCGCCTTTAAAATTTCCGTAAGATGAATTAATGCCAATGGCTCCACTAAGCGTTGGCAAGGTGATGTTGCCATACTTGTTGCTTATATCGAGCGCATTTTTTACCGGCATAAAAACGTTATAGTTTACCTGTATCCCTCTCCGTTCGGTGTTTCCGCCCGATTTTCTGGTTCCCCACCATGAGTCATCGCTTTTGTCGCGGGCAATACGCGTAACTAGGCTGATTACATTTCCCTGTTTGCTCTCGTTAATAGTTACGCTTTCCAAAAGCTCTGAAGCTTTTTCATCCGAGCGCTCGAAGGCTTTAATTTCAATCTCTACCTTGATCTCGTGCTTGTTCCAAACGTTTACGTTGATATTGCCGAATTGATTCTCAAGCGAAAGCTTATCATTGCCATCTACTTTATACTCTTTCAAAATATTTTTACTGCGCTCGGCAGTGGCTTTTGCATTGTTAATGGCCAGAGGCTCAAACGGTCGTTCCCGTATTTCTACACGGGGAACTGTGGTTGTCACAATTCGAATATTGTTCAGAGTTTTTATTTGTGCATTAACCGCGTTCAATTCAAGTGATATCACCTTATCGATCTGATTTTGCAACGATTTTGATTCTGGACGTTCCGGAACGGGCGGCGGAGATGGCGGCGCCGGCTTTTGCGCAAATGTTAACAGCGGCAACAGCAGCATTAACACAACCTTATTAAATACCTTTATATTCATTTTTTTGCTCCGTTTTTAATTGTTTTAATTGTTGAATGATAAGTAGTTGCTGATTAAGCACATCGGCTTGAACCTGCATATTCTTTATCATCGCTCTAAGCGTCATTTCCTGGTTCGGACTTGTTTTTAAGTCGCGCTGAAGTTTTCGGTAATTGGCCTGTAGTTTCGCAATCTCAGTAGAAAACTCGTGGTATAATTGCGGTTCCTGGCTTTTAATCTGCACCAGCTCTTCCCGTTTATATTCAATAATTGAAGCATAGCGCGATTGCTGTTTGGCCAGCTCGGGGTTTATACTGGCAATGTCAACACTGCCCTTAGTTTTACGATTGATGTATACGACGCCTATAGTGCTAATCAGAAGGAACAGAGCTGCAATTCGTAATACAAATTTTAATTTAACTACCCGGTCTTTAAGCGGTTTTGCTTTTGTTTTTTGATCAAGTCCGGCCTCAATTTTATTCCATAAATCGGCAGGTGGTTCAAACGAATCAAAGTCTCTGCGATTTTCCTTTATAAATTTTTCTAAGCTGTTTCCCGTTCCCATTGTCAAAACTTATCCTTTCTTAAAATTTCAATAATTCAATTAACTTTCTCTTTCCCCGCAATAACTGAGTCCTGGAAGTGTTCTCTGTTATTTTAAGGATGTATGCTATTTCTTCGTGATCGTAGCCTTCGAGCAGATATAATGACAAAACCACCCGATACGTTTCGGGCAGCCGCTGAATAGCTTTTTTCACCTCTTCCGCCTGAAGCGTAATCTCCTCTTCATCGTGTTGCTCCTCTTCAGCTATATCCGAAAGATCGAGGCTTTCTACAGATAAAAATTCCATCTTTCGTTTCCGAAGCTGCGAAATGGATTTATTGATTACGATCTGTTTAATCCACAAGCCAAAACTCGACTCCTGCCGAAACTCCTGGATTCTTAAGAACGCATCAATGAATGCCTCTTGCAAAATATCGCAGGCTTCATCTTCGTTGTTCAGAATACGCATGGCAACACTGTACATGGCTTTTGAGTAAAGCTTGTACAGCTCGAATTGCGCTTTTCTGTTTCCGTTTTTACACTCAACCACCAGGTTGAAATGTGGGTCAATGTATACAGCTTCCAAATTATTTAGCTTCATGTTAATAGACGCAGTGAATTTTGCTGTGTTGCAGAAGAATAGCTTTTTATTATTTTTTAAGTACGAACTTGATTGATTTGGTGCTTTGGTTAAGCAAGAAAAAAATGTGTAGACGGCTAAGAGACGGCTGGTAAGCGGCTAATTGGCGGCTACAAGGCGGCTAAATTGGTGGAAAATTCCTTCCAAACAAAAAACCCTCCGGCGGGAGGGCTTTTTTTCGATCATTAATTTAAAAAGAACGTATGTATGCTTATTTGAGGTAAGCCAAAAGAACAAAAGCTTAATAAGAACCATTCATCCACACCCAACATACATTTTTATATTAAAGCCTTTACGGGATAATTTATACTTGTTTGACATTTGGAGATGCAACAACTAGCTTTTGTTACATCCACATACCAAAAATAGAATTACTTATTCAGAAATACTGTTAATTTATGTTAAAGCGCTCATAGATAGCTTGTACCGCATTTTTGAAACGTTGATGATCTATCCCCGAAATCACTACATAATCAGCTTTAAGGGCTTTAAGTTCATTATGCCAAACCTGCATAAAATGTTCACGCTGCTGCGGAAAATCCCTCAATGGATCTTCCTCCCATGGCAGGTCAATATCCATCAATAGGTAAAAATCGTAGGAATGACGGGGCAATTCGTCAATCACTTCTTGAGGGGCCTTTCCGAAAGTATAATCGCTCCAGATCTTAACCGTAATAAAAGTGGTGTCGCAAATTAAAATGTCATTGGCTTTTGGTAGCAGGGATTGTTCGAGTTTCAACTGGCCGTAAAACATATTCACTTCATCTTGCCAGGTGCATGGAGCGGTAAGCTTTTCGCAATATCCTCTTGCGTATTCGGGTACCCAAACGGTGTTGTAATGTTGGGCGAGCTGAGCGGAGATGGTTGATTTTCCGGTAGACTCCGGCCCCACAATGGCTATTTTTATTACAGGGCTGCTTTCCATGTTCTTTTCCAGTCTACATAGCCCATAATGGCCAGAATAATCAATACAAAATATAATACGGCCGTGGAAGCAAGTTCTTTATAAAATAATAATGGGACGTAGCAAATATCTACCACAATCCACAATATCCAGTTTTGAAGTACTTTTCTCGTCATTAAAAATTGGGCAACAAAGCTCATTGCAGTGCAAAAACCATCGATATAAGGAACATCAGTATTGGTGTACTTATCAAGATATAAGCTCAGGATGACGGTGAATCCCGCGACAGCGGCCAGTGTATAAAACCATTCTGTTCCTGAAAGGCTTACTACCGGCTTTTCCTGATGCTGCTTTTTCCGTAACCAAAATATCCAGCCATAAACCGCTGTAATTAGGAAATAAAGCTGTAGGAAAGAATCTCCATACAATTTATACTGGAAATATAGCAAAGCGTACGCAGCCGAACTGACTATAGATATGGGCCAGTTTAAGATATGTTCTTTAGCTGCCAGGTAAATGCAAGCAAAGGCAGTTAATACCCCAAACCACTCCAGCCATGATGTATCCTTAAATTGTTGAATTATGCGGGGCAGCAATTCTGTAAATTCCATTGCCACAAAAGTATAAAATTGGCATTGCTGCGGATTTTATTATTTAACACCTACGCGTAAAGCTTTTAGGCTGTTTACACCTTGTAATTCCTCCAAGTCTAACAGCTCAAGATCATCCTCCAGCACGCCTTCGGCTTGTAACGTTTTAATATAGCCCAGGTATTCATCACACTCCAGTGCACTAAAATAAACCAATGCAATTTTATCAGGTTGGGTTAACCGTTCATGGGTTTCTTTAATTCGTACCTTATCTATTCGTTTTTTAATTACCTCGTAGCGGATACTGTAACCGCCTTCAACATCAAAGCGTTTTTCGTCGTTGCGGAAGCTGATGGTAATGGGCGTGGAATGTACAAAAATGAGTTGGGTAGTTTGTAGCGGCCGCGGTAACGTATGTTTTAAATTACGGGTAATTACAGCAATTTCGGCCATTGAACGGAGCTGCCACAAACGCATTTGCCTGATATAGTTATCTGAAAATTCTTTGTGAGGAGCAATGGATTCGCCCAGGTAAATATCATATTCAAAACCATCCGAACGGAACTTTTCGAAATAGTGAGGAAAAACCTTTTGCAGCGAAACCTGGCTGTTTAACAGGTATTTATTGATTTGATAATTGATGCTCTGTAATGAAACTTCAAGCTCGCGGCGGTTGAGATAAGCTATACCATCGGTTTCTGAACATGCCGAAAAATAAGCGTCTGTCAAAGCCTGAGTTTCTTCAGATACAGTTTTTACTTCTTCCAAAAATACATCGACTTCACGTTCAAACAAATGCAAAAGAGACATTTCATCCCGCTTTTGACGGTAAGCTTCGAAGTGACTTTGCCATGCGGGAAGACTCTCAGATAAACGCGTTTTTAAATCGCCATCCAACAGATCAGCTAGGGAGACAAGCGTTTGCTCCAGTAAATTTAGCTGCGCAGAAATATCGGCAAAGGCCGCCTGGTTGCGTTCGTGGGTTGATTGCCGCACATCAATAGCTCCATAAAAAGGGTAAACCCCATTGAATGCAACCTTGCCCAAGCGTGGAGCATGACTACCAAAGCTATCCTGAAGATAATTCCAGGCCACCTCGTTAAACTTCCACTTTACAGATGACTTTAACGAGGTGAAATTATCCCGCACAATCTGATCGATCGAGTCGGAGAATTCTTCTGATAACTGCTTTAACAGTTGCGCCAGGTACGGCATTACGGTTTGAAAACGCGATAACAACGATCTGTCGAGAAACACTTTTTCCTTAGAATACACCTCTAAAATACCCAGCAATTGTCCGCGGTATAGAACTGGCAATAAGGCGTAAGAGTTTACTCCGGCATATTTAATTACTTTTAGAAAAGGGTGATTGATTTGCTTCTGCTCAGAGATATTGTTGAAGACGAGGATTGCAGTATTCCCTTCATACTCCTGTACCAGTTCGTGGAAAACGTCTTCGCTGATGTGGTATTTTATCGCCGCATTCATAATTACACTTCGCGAACAGTTTTCTTTCAAATACACCGAGCGCCCGTTCAGTTTCACCAAAGGAAGCATTCCAAATTCAATCTCGTCCCGGCCTGATAAAATTTTGAGTGATTCGTTGATTTCTTCAAAAGGAACTCCTTCCGAATGATCTACCAGGATGTTTTTCAGTTTTTCTATTGCATATTCTTCGGTTACATCCACAAAATCCAACACGGTAAAGCCTCTGAATTTGAAGAGTGAAAGTGGGATAACTTCTTCAAGATACTCCACACCGTTCGGTTCCAGCAGCCAGTTTTCCAGCACATCATCGCTCAGTTGGGGTAAAGTGTCGGTTGTTTCCGCTTCAACAAAACGAGTGTCGACATGAATTTTATAATAAAGGACTCTGCCCGTTTCGGGGTCTATGCCCTGAATGAAGCTATCAACATCAACCGGAGATTCTACGTTATAAAACCTCTTCAGCAGATAACGGTAAAGAAAGGCTTTTCTCCGGCTCACAAACTCCTTATTCAGATCAGAGATTCCGGCAAATGCACAAGAGCTTTCGCAGCTGTGGAAAATGTAAAAAGCGTTGGTGCTGTAAAAAACCTTGGATGGCACAGCAGTGCTTAATGCCCATAAATGCCGTTTTTCTGTGGGAATAATAGGCGTTAAAACCATGTAGATCATGTCCAGCAGCTCCTGGTGGTAGCGGGTATCTTCCAGATCAAGATCGGCAACGTCTCCCAGATCGGTCCTGAACCGGGATATAACACTCTGGTAGATGGCTGTTTTAACCGAATCACGAACAGATAATTGTTCCAGATGACTGAGAAATGGTTCAAAGGATAATTCCATCTCCACCGGAATCTCGTCCTTTTCAATTAGCTTTAAATTAAGTATTTCAGTCTTCATAACAACGAGTATTGAATTACTCTCATCTTTATACAAAGCTACCAAATAGGTATTTATGTGTTAGATGGGATTGTTTGCAAGGTGTAAAGATGTACGCTGTTTTATGCAAAAACGATCGAGACCGTAAGGAACGCCAGCACGGCAATCACCAGTCCGTACATAAAAATATTGTATGAGATTCTAAGCAAACGGTACTTCTTACCCAGCACCACTCCCTGCGAATGAAGATCCCTTATAAGCATTTGATACAGATGCTCTTTATCGTTCATCACACTTTGCATGGCCGAGGAGTATTTGGTCAGGCTTTCGTTATGAAAGTTGCCGAAGAACAAGAGGTTAGCTTTCTTCTCATCAACTTCGCTTTGACTAAATTCTCCTTTGGTGATGGCGGGCCTTGTGGCAAGAATAGCGAAAATGATTGCCAGCAAGCTCACTACAATAATTATATAGGTAGGAACAGCCAGATATTCTTCAGAATCCAGTTTGCGGATAAGGAAGCTCAAAATAGCCGACAGAATAATGGAATTTACGGTAATGATAATATTCGCTTTATTGTCGGCCATATCGCTTAGGCGTTGATGATTGCCCGAACTGATGCGGAACATGGTTTCGATGCCTCGGGAGGGTTTTTCAGCTTTTTCTTCCGCCGCCATTTCGCTATTCTTCTTTTTGCCTTTCTTCTCTTTGTTTTTTGAAAGGCTTGTTTCTATCGCTGTTGCCGCCGGAGTGAAATCCACCGGGGTTTTTAGCTTCTGCCGTAGTTTGTCGAGATTCTTTTGTTTCTGCATCCCCAAATGTTTTTGGCAGTATTCTGTCTGAAATTCATGGTATTCGAACATGGCAATGGTTCTTTTTAGCCATTCTTCCTTGCTGAACGAGTTTGGGTACATCAACGATTTTTCCTTACGAACCAGCTTATTGATTTCGTTAAAATCTTCGGTTCCGAGATGATAGAGGTCTGCATCACAAACAATCTTCTCAACCAGCGAACTTGCCTTTTGCGGCATTCGGGTTGCCATTACTGCTCCTTCTACCTCATTAATAATATGTTGAGGCGTATTTAAGGCAAATAAGAACCGGGCCGCTTCAGCTGCCCCCGCTCGTTCATGGGCGCTTACATCAAACAAATAGCCTACATCATGAAACCATGCCGCTATCTGAATAATAAAACGTTGTTCTTCTGAAAGCGGGTGATGATTAGCCAAACTGATGGCATGGTGTACAACCAGTTCGGTATGTTTTACATTATGATAAACAAGCGCCGGGTTTTCATGCCGATGGTAAATTTCTTCAACATGACCTTTTGCGCGTTCTACAATTTCCGAAAAATTCATTATCTGCTGTAGATTATATTTTAATGATAAAGGGCTTGATGCCAAATCTGTTAATTAAAAGCGCATACTCAGTTTCAGGTAAGGATAAAAGCCCTCTTTTGAATGGGCGCCAATAAACTGTATAACCGCATAATGTGCAGGTGCCACGTAAACCGATCCGCCATATCCATGATGCCAGGTGTCTGAATTTTCGCCCTCTTCCCAAACCCTGCCGGTATCAAAAAAGCCGCTTATCCCAAATTCTCCTGGCAAAATAAAGGTAGAAAATTTAGCCAAACGCCAGCGCAGATCAATATTGTTATAGAACAAGTGCTTACCTGCAAAACGGTATTGATGAAAGCCGTACAAATTGTCGTGACCTCCCAGGAACAGCGACTGGTAAAAAGCCGTGTTTCCGAATGTTAGTCCGCCACCAATGCGTTCGCCGATAATCAGTGACGAATCTTTACTAAGTTTTCTATACAAACGGTACTCCGGCTTTATCTGCACAAAAGATTTTGAGTAGGTATTAAGTCCTGTAAGGCCCTCGATTCTCACTTTCAAATACGAACCAGAAACTGGAATAACTTTGCTGCTTCGTCTATCATCCAACCATCCAAAGGTTAGTCCGGCGTGTACTTTATCTCTGCTTAGAGATGCACTGTCGTAAGATCCAATATCGCTGTTTACACCTATAAATCGGCCCAAATTATCAGAGGGATCCAATGTGTAATATTGCATTACTGCACCTGCACTGATGCTTGCCGTTTTATGGAAACTCCATTTTACGGCTGCTTCCAATTGTGCCAGATCAAACCGCGAACGATAGAATAAATCCGAACGGCTTGCTATCAATCGTTTGGTGTCATTTCCGCGACCGTAAAAGTTTATCGTGTTATTTGGGCCATACAGGGTGGCATCAATGCTGAAATCGGCTCTCTTAAAAACATCGGTCCAGTCGCCAGAATATTTTATGCGTAATGCACTTGTTGAAAAAGAATGCGCCACCGTAAACCTATGCTGACTGGCGAAAGGCACTTTCCTAAAGCCCTGATGGGTATAATTAATTCCGGCACCTAATATCAAGCCATCATCACGATTAAAGCCTCCGTCAATAGCTGGTTTTACAACATCATAGCGGTTAATAGGAATGTATTTGGTGTTGAGTGTATCGTTAGAAAGATGCTTGCGATACGCGCTTTCATCCTCGAAAGAGCTTTTATCCTTACGGGAATAAACTTTGGGATTTTTGCCAGCACCTTTGCCTGCAAAGAATGAATGCCCTTTTTCGCCGCTGATCAATCTTATTTTGATATCTGATTTGGTGTTAACAAACACGCTATCGTTACCATTGCCCGTATAAACCCACACCTCTTTGGTAAATTCAGGGCTTATCTTTTTTGAGAAAACCTCTTTAGCCGCTCTTTTTATTTGCAGCTGCAAGTTTTCATCATCCCCTGTAAAAAAGAAAGACTCGCCCTTATCCGATGCTTTAATTTCCACAATTTTATTAATAAAGCGATAGAACTTGTCAGCCTCGATGGTTAAATGATCCCGTTGGCTTTTCAATTTCTCCAGCAGTTCACCATGTCGGAGTTTGTAAGAGGGCGCCGGCAAACGTCTCAAGGCCTGTTCCAAAACACTGTCGGGAAGGGCACGTACAACCTGTTGTGTAACAGACATCCACTGTTCGTAGCTCATTTCTGTTAGTATTCGAGTAGCCATTAACCTGCTTTCCCACAGATAGGTGTTGATGTTTCTTACGCGATAATCATAACCCTGCAAAAACGGAAGCAACCATGATCTGGATGCGAGTTTTGGGAATACGCCTTCGTTTACGTAAAATACCTGATCTCGGTCTCTTGGAATGGCCCTGTAATATTTCCCTTCGCCATCTTTTTCATCTTTCCAGCGCCATTGATCTACGTGGCGGTCCCAGTCGCCGATTACCACATCAAGCAACTGCGCTTTCAGAAAGCTAATGGCATCCACCTTGTTTTCAGAATCTTCATCAAGATTTTTAAACATCTTTTCTGTGTTATCTGATTTGCCAAGTGGTTCGCGTTCTTCGAGCAGGCAAAGTGTGTTTTCGAAGGTAGTTGCAAACTCACCAAATGCGCTATCTGGAGCAACCCAGCCAATAATAGGATTGCTATGAGGCACGCCAACGGCATCGGCAAGAACGGGTACGATCAACGATCCGTACGGATGTTGCGCCGACATGTTATCATCAACCCAGTCGCGGGCAAAGGTGTTGCGCAAAGCTTCGGGAATAAGCACTTCCGGAAATTTCTCAATGCTACGTAAAACCCATTCCCGGCCCTCCTTATCTTGCAGGCGCAACGAGCGTGTTTGATGCCCGCCGCCGCGTTCTGTAGGTTTTAATCCACCTTTTATTTCTGAGATTTTTATGACCGGAACTTTTGTATCTGCCGCCCACTCCCGTCTGTAATTTTCACCGAACCATAAACGATGAATTGCTCCATGGTCGTTATACGATGGATGAGCTTTAACCACTGTGCTGTCCTGGGCAAACAACGCAGCCGAAACCAGCAAAAGATTAAACAGGAATATCAGTTTTTTCATGTATCGGGGATGGCTATTTATTAATTTTCCGGAGCCTATGCTCTACTTCTGATAATTGATGATACCGTAGCTGCCGTTAAAAAAGGCCGAGTAGGCATCGGCAATTTCGCCACGCGAATTCATCACAAAAGGGCCTTCGGCTACTATCGTTTCCTCGTATGGAGCGCCACCAAACACAATAAAGTCGCTTGCTGCATTGCCTCGGTTCTCAAAGTGCAAGTCTGTCCCCTCATCAGAAAATACCACTATTTCACTGTCTTGCACCGGTTGATTGTTGATTACAACTTCGCTTTGCGGAACAAATGCGGCATACTCCAAACCAGCTTTCGCATTCAGCGTAAATCCGGATTTCTCTTTAAGACGAATATGGTAGGCAAATTGTTCTGTGTATGTCTCTACCGGCGATACTTTGTCGTTGTAAGAGCCAATAAGAACCCGCAAAGTTCCGCTGCCGTTTAAATCGGCTTCGGGAATATCTTCAGGCTGAACGGCCAGATATTTAGGGTCTTCGGCTTTATTTTTGGCCGGTAAATTAACCCAAAATTGCAAAGCGTGCAAAACGCCTCCCCTCTGCTGAAATTCAGGACTCATAGCCTCGTCGTGAATAATTCCGTTCCCGGCTTTCATCCATTGGGCGCCGCCGGCTTTTACAATGCCGTAGTTGCCCATGCTATCGTAATGTTCCAGCTCGCCGCTAAATAAATAACTGAAAGTTGCGATTCCGCGATGAGGATGAGCATGCTTCCCATTTTTAGGAGAAGGAGTTTTGGATGCTTGCTGAAAGGGATAAAGATGGTCCAGAAACACGAAGGGACCTACAGCCTGAATATATCGGTTAGGTAATAATCGATTTACCTTTAATTCTCCCACCTGAGCGTTGGTGCCACCAAAAACGGCTGCTATTTTCTTTTCCATGACTTTGTGATTTGATAGCACAAAACTTGCTAAAGTAGGGTGCCCGAGGAATGAGTTATGTTAAGAAATTGGATTGATAAATATCAAGAGTATTGAAAGGTGGTCGCAGGCAGTGGTTTTAGCCCCTGTCTGTCAGTTAGTGGACGTTTAATTGAGAAAAATAGTATTCTATTTCACCGCTAGTTGCTTTCTTATTCTGCTTAAAGTTTCTGGCGATATACCAAGATAAGACGCGATCATGGTTTGCGGAAACCGTTGTAGCAAAGCAGGATAAGTTTTTTGAAGTTCAAGGTAGCGTTCCTCAGCGCTGAAGCTAATAGATGCCCGGATACGCTTCTCATAAGCAATAGCCCGGTTCTGATCCATCACTTTTATCGTAGCTTCAATAGCCGGAACCTGGGCTCGCAACAACTGCATCTGTTCGTTGGTCACCATTAAAATATCCGAATCTTCTACCGCGTCTATATTATACAAGCTTGGCGTTAACATCACAAAACTCTCAAAATCTCCCATCCACCAGTTCTCTATCCCTAAACGAATAATGCGTTCGTTGCCATTTTCGTCAACCGAATATTGACGCATTGCGCCTTTCGAAATAAAGGCGGTGTATTTGCAAACATCGCCCTCCTGTAGAAAATACTGACGCTTTCTTATCTTTTTATGTTTAAAGGCCTGCTTCACCAGGTCAAAATCCTCTTCAGAAATTTGGGATGAAGCGTAGTTATTGATGTAATTTCTCAGGGCATCGAACATGGTGGCAATTAATTAAGTCTTACAGGCATCTAAAATAAACATTTAAACTGCCAGCGGGAAACTAAAGCGTTTTGTGTGGGATTTTGCCTTTGTTTTGTTCTTTGCTTGTTGAGTTGAGCGAAGTTAAAATGCAATAAGGCTAATGCGGTTGGCCTGTTCTCGCCCTCTCAGAGAACGACCAACGAGAGCTCATTGGATCAAACAAAAATTTGGGGACTAAGATGATTTCGGACAAAACTTGTTCAGAACTAAGTGCTTTGTGCTTTGACGAAGAGCCCGGAAAGAAATGCGCTTGTCAATAAGGCTTGCGGGACGGCAGGG
>Ga0307408_100001999_pt1 | contig 14730 bp, 7 predicted proteins | sample 322Cmetagenome_FD_202116 | JGI IMG/M metagenome (GOLD analysis project Ga0307408, IMG submission 202116) | Maize rhizosphere microbial communities from greenhouse at UC Davis, California, United States - 322HYB-C-3 | ecosystem: Host-associated > Plants > Roots > Rhizosphere > Soil | place: USA...
CCCATGTTTCATTAACATAGTACTCATAATAAGGGCTCCTGCTCCAACCGTACCAACCAAAAGTGCCTCCTCCAGAATTGGAATAGGTACCAAGATTGTAACCTATTTTGTAATTTGGAGATCCATTGGAGTAACCTTTCCCGCAGGTAAAGTTTCCATTAAAGCCATTCCAGTTAACCGAATAGTTTCCGCCAGCACCATTGGCATAGTTAACGGTTCCGGTAGCTCCATCGCTTTTCCAAAGTGACCAGAAGAAACCATTGTGTGTACCCGACTGATAGGTTTGAATAGTGGCTGTATTTTTTGAAGACGCAATTTTCTCTTCACTCGGTTCAGACACCGCATCTTTTTTACAGCTTGTTAATAATGAAATTGCAACAAACAGAACTGTTGTTGCTTCAAAAGCAACCTTCCAGGTTGCCTTTGGCAGATGGTAAATTGTTTTCATTTAGTATAATTAGTTGTTGCTAAATACACCTATTTCGATTTTAATTTGGGGCACAATTCGCTAAAAACAGAGAACAAATGTCGTGACGTAATATGAATAAAGGGGCTAAAGTGCTTTGGTGCAGTAGCTTTCTATCCCTTCGGGCATAGCTGTTAACTTAAGAATTGAAATGTCATTTAACGTATTAGTATAAAATGCTTTAGGTTAAAACATCACTTAACTCATTAATATAAAACACTTTAGGTTAAAGCGTTTTGGCGTGGGAGTAGCCTTTCTCTCCCTCTGGGCATAACCGTTAACTTAAGAGTTAAAACATCACTTAACTCATTAATATAAAACACTTTAGGTTAAAGCGCTTTGGCGTGGGGTAGCCTTTCTCTCCCTCTGGGAGAGATGTCGTAAGACAGAGAGGGTATAAGACTTTGCAGGAATAGAAGACTTGTTATTACTCAGTTTAATGCATATGTTAAAAAGTTCCTATAAAGCGCCTTACCCTCTCTGCCTCCGGCATCTCTCCCAGAGGGAGAGAAAGGTCAGCCCACATATAGCGCCTTAGCTTCTAAACGCAGTATTGGGGCTCCGTCCCCTTGCATCCGGTAGAAATAAAAAATGGGTGCAGAATTCCTCCTGCACCCATTTTTATACAAGTAGTTTAACCTTATTCTTATTTCTTAGAAAGCCCTTCCGCTACACCAACATAAGCAGGCTTTCTCACAAAACCTTCTGTCCATAAACCTATAGGTTCGCCGGCCCGCCAGCTTGATGATGTTGGACTATCTTGAGGGCTCCAAATCGTGATTCCATAGCGTTGAGCAGCCGGGATTAGTTCGAAGTACTTCTCCACTACATATTTATACATTTCCCTTTGTGCTTCGTAATCTGCCGGAGTAGCCTGCGGAGTTTTTACGTTTCCAACCATTCCCATATCCAGTTCCGACACCTTGATCAGCTTTCCGGTTGCGGCTAATAATTTAAACATTTCCACAATCTTAGCTTTATCAGAATTAGTATTAATGTGCATCTGCGTACCAATTCCGTCAACCTTGGCACCCTGACTTTCAATATAGTTCACATAAGCAATCAAACCACGGCATTTATCCAGACTGTATTCCAAATTATAATCATTAATAAAATGGATATCGGTAGCATTACCATATTGCCTTGCAAGTTTAAAAGCTTTAACAGCATAATCTTTACCCAGATAATCCTGCCAGAAAAATTCATCAGCAGCAATCGTTGTTCTTCCTGCGGCAGTCTTGAGTTCTGCAGGTTTAGCATCGTCCATTGGCTCGTTCACCACATCCCAGGCTTTTACATACGCTTTTGTACCCGTAACCATTCCTGAAATCCACTTTTCAAAAGCTTCCGTAAGAATAGTTTTCTTCTGCTCTGGCGTCTTTTCGATTGTTGTACTGCCCCCTAATGGATTATACTTCTTCAACGTAATATCATCGAAATAAAAAGTAGTTGCAATTTTACCAAGATTGAAAGCAATTGCACCGCTCGTTGCCTGGTCTGCAGAAACTGTAATTTGCTTGGTATAAGTACTCCATGTAGATGTGGATGAAATGGTTCCAAAGAAATCCCAGTGCTTGTAAGTATAAGGAACTACGTGCGCCTGAGTACCAAAAGAAGCTGGAGCATCTGAACGTAGTTTCATACTCAGTTCGTACTGCTCTCCCACTTTCATTGCCGGCGAAAATTTCACAAAGAACTGCGCATCGTAATCATTGGTACGAACGCTTGCATTTGTTATTGCAATTGCCCTTCCAGATCCATTTGCCCCTTGACCATTAGCAGTGAAAGCCAGAACAGCATTCGTGTTCGACTGATAATTGGAAGCATCGTCTGTTTCAAAATCTGCCTTTGTTACCAAATCCCATGTTGGTCCGCCTGATGAAGGAATTACTACCGGAGCAATAATGCTTTTCAGATAAGTAGCATTCTGGTTAGCATGCCAGGCAAGGGTATGACCGTATACCGAAATACCGGCTTTTGATGTTGCTTCCAGGAACGCTTTCACATTCGCCAGATCCAGGCTTCCATCCGCTTTAACTACAGCTCCATGCTTCATTTCATAACCAGCAGTAACTTCGTCAAAGTTGCTGTTTATTAATCGGTAAACAACTCCCTTAGCCATATACTGAGATAAGGTTACCCCCGCACCAAACTTAAATTTTGCATTAGTTTCAGGGCTTATATAGGATTTTAAAGGTTTATAAGCATCTATCTGTTCCTGCATCGCAGTTGTGGCTGGCTTATCTACCTGAAAATCGAGTGTTTCGTTTTCTTCGCAAGAAGCCAGCACGCAACAACATGCCAAACTCAATGCTACATTGTAAAATCGTTTCATGTTTTAAACTTAAATTAGTTAGCAACTGGTGTAAATGTTTCTGCTTTAACCCCGCGATCACGCATTACGAGCGTATCGGTTGAGGAAATACTCCTGTCGGTAAGCTCAACCTGATAGTTTAAGTAAAGTGCGTCACGATCCTGGTTACCCCAGCTGTTCTTCTCCCCTCTTTTTATAAACTTTCCGTTTCCCGATGCTGTAAAACTTGCATCAGCTGCCGATACAGTACAGTTTCCATTGGCATCAAAATTTAAAAGCAGCGTGCGGTTTATGTTAGTGCCACCAGCATCCTTAAACGTAACCGGAAATTCGATTACGCTTAATGAGCGGGTATTCAACTTCTTCACTTCGTCTTTTTCAACAACCCCCATGTGGCGCACAACAGTACTGTTTAAAGAAGTATTACCGTTTTTGCCCGTAATAGCGTCTTTACCCCTGCGCAGGTAGTATCCATCCCAGGTATTGATGTACCTTACCGCATAAAGTGTATATTTTTTTTGTTTTAAGATAGAGTCGGCCTTATCCACGCTCGTCATTTTAAGAGGAATTACATAGGTCGTCTTTACAGCCAGCGGATCATTAAAAAACGCATCAGTAAGCTGAACATCCACGCCACCAACCATTTTACCTTTTTGAATCACAATTTTGTCAGATCCAAGACTGTAGTAATTAGCAGGCATTGCTTTCACAAGTCCGCTGTAAGGCGAAGCGAATGAAATTCCTTGTGCCAGGGAATTATCCACCGCAACTCCTATTGTGATATCGTTCTTGTTGGAGTAAGCGCCTCCCATAGTGGCCATTATTTGCAGCTTATGCTGATTGTCTAAAGAAGTATCGAAAATATCCTCGCCCAAAGTAATGGTACGGATAGGGCTCTGGTAAGCGAAATAAACTGCCTGCACATCATAATCGGGAAATTCCCACTCGGCATTTTTGCAGGAAGTAAAGGCTGTTAACAGCGCCAGCGACATATAAAATAACTTCTTCATTAGAAAAAGATTTGAGATTTGAGACTTGAGATTTGAGAGTATGATCGCCTTCATTAAGGTTGGCGCCTGCCTCTGAGGATATGATTTTTTCATCCTATTCATTTGTTAAAGATGGCCGGGGATTAACTTAATTGTTGCATAGCCGACCACCTTATAATTTGTTATTCTGATACTATTTGGCTTTTATTATCTACCATCCGGTGTTCTGCTGTAATGAATTATACTTAAGTATCTCGCTGTAAGGAACCGGACCGAAACGCATATAATCTTGAAAACTTCTGGCTTCCACACTTATCTGTTGGGGTACATTCTGACTGATACTTATGCCATTCGCACCTTCATTTAAACTTAAGTTCCAGCGACGTAAATCCCAGAAACGGAAACCTTCAAAAGCTAATTCTATTCTTCGTTCGTTTCGGATCAACGTTCTCATTGCATCTTTATCAGTTTTTATGGATTCCAGATAAGCATCTCCATTGGTGATTCCAGCTCGGGCACGAAGCGCTTTTACAATATCATAAGCAGAATGCGCATTGCCACCATTAGCTTGCGGTCCCCATGCCTCATTAGCAGCTTCGGCATAAATCAGATATAACTCTGTGTAGCGAATGTGCGGACGATAGTGTTTTTGGTTGTTAATGGATGCCGAGTTACGGCTCACATCATGCCTTAACAGCTTGCGCATATAATACCCCGTACGTGTTGAGGTTTCCACTTTGTTTAGCGCATCGTTCGTTATTCCATCGGCAGTTGTATTGATCACGGTATTTGTAGGGCCAGCAGTATTCCCATTATAAATGATATATTTTGCCAGGCGAGGATCGCGGCCAACATAAGGTGTGGCTGCGTTGTAACCACTTAATGCAGTATTGGCAATAGGATAACCATTCGCCATAGGGAAAGCATTTACAAGATTTTGGGTAGGATTCAACCTCCCCTGCCCGAACAGTGTTGGTGGATAATGTGCAGCTTCGAGGTCGCTATTGGAACCGATATTGGTTCTCCATAATACCTCCTTAGGAGTTCCGCCTGATGCAAGACCATCAATCTCAGCTCTGTTATCGTACCAGGTAACTCCGTTTGCATCAAGGTTGGTAAGCCAGCCATTCAAACTCAAAACCTCTCCGGCACGGTTAGCTGCATCAGCCCAGGTTGTTGTGGTACTGCCCGGACTGTAAGCTGGACTTGCAGCGAGCAAAGCAGCTTTTGCCCTGATCGCTTTTGCAATACGGCGGGTCATCCGTTGTTTAAACAGCTTGCCAAACACTCTGTTATAATTTTCAACTTTAACACCGGCATATTTTGCAGGAATTTCAGATGCTGCGCTTATATCATTATAATCAAGCGGAAGAAGATCTTCGGCACTTTTTAAATCACTGTATATCTGCTCCATACAGGCGTTGAAAGTAGCTCTTGGTTTGTTAAAATCCGAAGAGGGAGTTTCCGGCTCCAGCACCAGTGGAAAACCCAGTAAAGTACCATTAGACCAGCCAGCATGAGCTTGCAGCAAATAGAACATCAGGTAGGCACGAAGTCCGTAAGCTTCTCCTTTCAAACGATCGCGGAACATATCGTTCATCATCTGATCTTTGCTATCCCAGGTTACTTTATCTGCTTCAGCCAGAAAAATATTCAGGTATTGGATGCCAGATCTGGTATTCGTCCATTGATCTAAGGGATTGAAAGCCGAAGACCATTGACCGGTAGCTGCTCTTCTGTAACCATTGTTAACGTCGTTAGATACCGCATCATCTGTGGCTACATCATTAAACGACCAGCCGTTTGTTGGCAGCCGGGTATATCCATTCAGTAAAAGTCCATGCGCCAGACTTGGTTCTGTATATATATTTTCGAATTCGCCGTTATTCTGAGGAGCAGGTTCGGTAAACTTCTCACAGCCTGCCAAAGTAAAAAGCGCACTTATAAGCAGTATTGAAATTCTATTCATGTTGTTTAATATTATCAGTCAAATTAAAACATGGCTTTCACACCCAGATTATACAAGCGGGTTTGAGGAGCGCCTCCAAGGTTCATTTCCATCAGCTCTTTTTCTTTGGCAACTGTCAACAAGTTAAAGCCGGCTATGTACACGCCCAATTCTCTCACTAACTTGCTTTTAAGCACCTTGTCTGTAATGGTATAAGAGATTTGAACTTTCGATAGATCTACCCTGTCAGTACTGTACATCCAGAAATCGGATGTTCTGAAATTGTTGTCGCCACTAAGCGTAGTAAGCCTTGGGAAAGTAGCTGTATTTGCCGTTGCTTCTGTCCAGCGATTACGAACTATAGCTGAATATTTGTCCTCACCATTCACCCAGAAGTAGTTGTTGTTTTTAATGGCATGGGCACCAAAACGTCCGGTAGCGAGTGCGAAGAAGGTTAAATTTTTCCAGGTAGCGCTTAAATTCATACCCAGCGTTAAAGGAGCTCCGAACCAGCCACCACGGCCAAGATAAACCTGGTCACGATCGTTAATTACCTTATCTCCGTTCTGGTCTACATAGCGGATATCACCTGCAGCAAACGGTCCAAAAGCAGGCTTGGGCGCATTAATACCATCGGCAGCGGCCACCTCCTGTGCATTTGAATAAAAACCATCACTTACTAATCCCCAAATGGCATCAAGCGGTCTGCCCTGACGGTTCTGGTAAGTATCCTCAAAATTCTCTGCACGTTTGGTAGCTTTTGTAGTGTAATAAGTGGCAGCTGTACCCAAGTTCCAATCAATCTGCCCCAATCGCTTTTTAAGATTTAAATGAACATCTAAACCAGTCCGCTGATCATCGTTATAATTGATGTAAGGGATAAATGAGGAGTTAGGAAAACCTTGAGTAAAATAGTTGGGAAACAAAACCTCACTTTGAACTATGTTGCCGGTTATGTTATTCCTAAAAAAATTGGCACCTAAACTCAACTGGTTTTTAAACATATCAGCCTCAACACCCAAACTGATCTCTTCTCTTTTGGCCATTTTAAGATCCGGATTATTACCACGTCTTGAATCCGTTGACTGCGTTCCGGCACCGTCATTCCAACCATACCAGTTGCCCCCTGTTCCGGTATAAATACTTTCATACAAGAAGTAATCGTTAATATCCAGATCGGTATTTAATATACCAGCAGAGGCTGTCAGTTTTAAATTATTGATGAAAGAAACTCCTTTCATAAAAGGCTCCTCGCTAATTCTCCAACCGATAGAACCTGCAGGCGAAAATGCTGTACGATTACCAGCAGCAAGTTTTGGTGAGCGCACTATAGCTCCGGTTAGTTCAGCGTAGTATTTTTTACTGAAGTTATAACCTAACTGCAAGCCCAGATTTGAGTTTGTAGTTGGCTGATAGGTTTCGGAGATAGATTGGCGAAAAGCTGCACCCATCAATATTGCCGAAATAGCATGGCGGTTGTTGATAACTGTATTGTAGTTTAATTGGCTGGATAAAGAGATCGTTTGGCGGTACCAGCTATCTGCAATAACCTCATTCCCTGTTTTAGTGTCTTGTCCCCATGCTGTTAAACTTCCAAGCAAATCAGTACCTGAATAATTAGTCCACTTAGGTTCATAAGTTGCATAACCATTGCGATAACCCTGATTATACCGGTTCCAGTAATCAACGCCCATGGTCGTATTAAATGTCAAACCTTTTAATACGCCATTTAGGTCTGCATCAACACCAGTAGTAAATTGAAATTCCCGCTGAACGAAGTTATTGTTGCCTCCAGCATAAATAGCAGCAATTGGATTGGTTTGATCTAAAGACGTTCCACCCAATACGTATTTGCCGTCTATGATAGTGGCCGCATCAGCCATCGCTTTAGTCGTTTCATCACCCTCATCAATTAAACTAATTGGAATTAAGGGGATATAACGGTGTGGACGCAGGGTGGCAGCACTAGCCCAATAGTCGGTATTTACACCACCGCCTTTTGAAAATACTGCGCTTGCATCAACCCGTGCTTTAAGGATTTTAGTAAGCTTCATATCCACATTACCACGGATATTGAAGCGCTCTGAGGTATTATTTTCTTTGGCTTCTCCGAAATTCAATAAAGATCCCGAAGAGTTAAAACCCAGATTGGTATAATACCGAGCCCGTTCATTACCTCCGTAGATTTCTGTTACGGCATCATAGCGTCCAAAGCTTTTCTTTAGATATTCAGAAGAGTAGTAGTCTACACTTGGATAGTGGTATGGATTACCCGAAGCATAGTTATAAATTTCTTCATTACTATACAGTCTTCCAAGGCCATCATTAACACGAGCTTCATTGTAAAGCGTCATATATTCGGCCGAGCCTAGGTATTTTGGAAACCGCTTAGGTGTATTAATACCGGCATTGGCTCTTACATTTATTTTTTGTGCCGATTCTGATCCTCTTTTTGTAGTAACCATAATTACCCCTTTAGCACCGCGACTACCGTATAAAGCAACAGCCGAAGCACTTTTCAAAAAGGTGATCTGATCAATCTCATTAGGCATAACGCTGGTGATATCTCTGGGAACGCCATCAATCAGTACAAGAGAAGCATTCATGCCCCATAGGTTATTTCCATTGAAGCCAGGGGCAAAAGCTTCCATCCCGTCCAGACCATAAGTGAAAAAGTTTTTTTCAAAAAGGCCGGCAACATCCACATTTGATACACCTGTTGGCAGATTTTCTGGATTAACAGATTGAAAAGCAACAGGCACCGAACGCGAATCTTTTATCAGGTCAACACGATCTAACCCAGCCCCTGACACAATAAAGGATGGTTTGTATCCTGCTGCAGTAATCGTTAACATAGTACCTTCAGGAACTTCAACTGAAAATTCGCCGCGCTCATTGGTTGTGGTACTAACATTAATTGCCTGATTGCTTATTTGCGCACCTTTCACGGGCTGTCCGTTAAGACCTCGAACAAAGGCCTTTACAGCTATTTTAACGACATTCTGAGCCCTTGTCACACTGGCGAACAGCAGGAGTAAGGAACACAATGCTATTGCTATTTTTGAGTATTTCATTTTGTCTTTTTTATCTGATCATTTAAAATCGCCAATTTTTACCAGCCGGGGTTTTGAGTAAATTCCGGATACATACTTACGTCGGATATTTTCAGAGGCAACCAATAATGTTTCTCCGAGAATGGACGTTGAAGGATCAGACGCTCACGGAAATTAACCACCTTGTTTGTCTTTGGATCTTTGGTTGGATCCAGTGTAGCCGCACGATCAAACTCGGCCGCAGTTTTAAGGGTATAAGGTACTTCTGCCAGTAAATACCAGCGACGAAGATCGTTGAAACGATGGCCTTCAAAAGCAAGTTCAACGGCACGTTCACGTCTAACCTCTTTCATAAACTCGTCTCCGGAAACCAGAAATTTAGCTGCCACATGACTTACACCCGCACGGTCGCGGATTACGTTGATTGCATCCACTGCGGTTTTACTGAACCCTGGCGCTGTTGCTGTAGCAGAATTGTATCCGGCGGCAACCGCTTCGGCGTACATCAGGTAGATATCGGCCAGGCGCATATAAGGAACTTTAATGTTCAGATTTTGTCCGTAATTCCATCCCTGGTCGTAACCGTTCGCTGTTCTTGGAATAAACTTGTAAAGAATATATCCGGTGCGACTGCCAGAACGATCATCGCGATAGCTACCTCCTGTAAAAAGGTTGGCATAACGATGAGGCTCTATATTTGCCGCAATAGCCCCCTGAATAACTTTCACCCCATCAAATCCGATATCATTATAAAATCTGGGATCGCGATTACGCCAGGGAAACTGAGGATCATAGCCTGATTCTGCATCCGCTTGGGCAGAATTGGTAACAGGCAATCCGTTCTGCATACCATAATAGTTTACATAATTGGCTGTTGGAGCAAATACCAGTGATTCGGCGCCTGCAATAAGTGTAGTATACTGTTTTGCTGTGCCGTATGTTGAACCATGTGCCCCCCAATATGGTCCGGTAAAAATGGCCTCAGTTCCTCCCGGAATTAAGAAGTTCTGTCCTGTGGTATAAAAGTTATCGCTGTACTTAGCAAAAGTCAATAGCTTATGAGGAGCAGCACCGCTTTCTGTTAACTGCAATAATTCTGCAAAAGCAGCCGCTGCTTTTTTCGCCAGTTCTGCGTTATAAGCCTTGTTCTTCGTGGACTCGTAATTCATTAGTGGACTGGCTGCCCAGAGGTAGTTTTTACCCAGGTAGCCTAAAGCCATTATCTTATTAATACGTAATTGATTTTTACCGAGGGTTGCCCCACCTGGCTGAGTTTCATCCCAGTTGATAGGCAACAGATCTGCTGCCTCGCGGAAATCCTTTGCAGCTTTTTCGGCGCATTCCTGATAGCTCAACCTTGGCATTTTCAAGGGCTCATCAGACGGTAGTACCTTATCGATATAAGGAAGCCCGCCGAAGTACTGCATCAACATAAAATGCGACCAGCCTCTGAAAAACAATAACTGACCTTTAATTAGCTTACGTTCCTCGTCTGTGGCATTGGTCATTAAATCCATGTTTTCCAGGCCAAGATTGGTTTTGCGGATAGCATACCAGGCTAATGGCCACAAACCTTTGGTCATCCGGTCGTTATTCGTATTGGCAGTTGGCCGATCCATCCAACCTGCTCCCCAACCATCAAAACTGCTTTGCCATCCCCAAAAATCTCCGTTATCAATTTTATTTACATAATGGAAATTTTGAACGGTTGACTGAATCTCATCTTCGCCCCAGTTCCAGCTGTTTGTCCAGTAACGGTTTGTGAAATCGGGAATGCAGTTGTAAAGTTCCTCAGTAAATCCCTGGAAATTGCGATAGTCCTTGAAGGCTGTTTTTTCAGATACAATAGATTCAGGATCTCTGTCCAAATATTTTTTACATGAAACTCCACCTATCATAGAGGAAACCATCCCTATGAACAATGCGGTTTTTATATATCTTTTCATCGTAATCATAATTAAAAGGTGATGTTTGCGCCAAGATTATAGCGTCTGGTAGTTGGATAAGCGCCCTGAGAAGCCCAGGCCTGACCGCCTGCCCCTTGATAATTAGCCTCACGATCATCAGGCATCTTCGTCCACAGGTAAAGGTTATTACCATTTAAAAACACCCTTACACTGGACATACCAACTCTCTTTACCCAGCTTTGATCAAACGTATAGGCTATCTCGGCATTCTTTAAGCGGATGTAAGACGCATCATACATATACCGGTCGGCAGTATAAAAACCGGTTGGAGTGGATTCCCAGCGTGGCATTGGTCCGTCAGGATTGGTATTTGATTTTGACCAGTAAGATCCTTCTTCGTAAGCTACCGTGTTTTTTCCGGCAAATGAGCCAAGCACCACCTGACGTGTTACATTGTTAACGCCATAAAACTGAGCGAATACGCTGAATCGTTTCCAGTCAAAACCAAGTGTGGCATTGTAGGTATTCTCGGGTGCCCCCGAATAACCATAAGGAATGTTATCATTGGCATCAATGATTCCGTCGGCGTTGTAATCTACGATGTAATAATTGCCCGGAATTTTCTGATTGTCGTTTGCATTATGCATGGTGCTGGCATACAACTCATCCCAGGTATTATAATATCCTTGACTTACATACGAATACCCCTGGCCTATCTGCTTTTCGAGAGGTTTGGAATAAAGAGGCAATAATTCGGCAACGTCTGCCTGAATAACCTCGTTTTTTGCTCTGGTAAAATTGATATTTGACCATACACGAAGATCAGCGTTCAGCTTTTTATTGAAGCGGATATCAAACTCGTATCCTTTTGAACGCACCTTTCCTATGTTAAATACCGGAGGCTGAGCGCCATAATACGTAGGTACCGCACGGTTAGAGCCAGAAGTAAGAATATCGCTTCTATCATCCTGAAAGAAATCGATACTTCCGGTAAACATGTCTCTGAATAATCCTAAATCAAGCCCTATGTTCTTTTTTGATACCTTTTCCCAACGTACATTCGGGTTACCCACGCCGGCTTCTGTATACCAGGTATAAGGACTTTGCTCGGCAGATTCACCCGTAATTCCTAAAGGTGTACGGCCACCGAAAGCCCAGCTGCTCAGATACGCAAATCGAGGAGAACCGCCATCATCGCCAATTTCACCGTATGAACCACGCAGTTTAAGCATACTTACCGCTTTCAGAGGTTTCATAAACTGCTCTTCGGAGATCATCCATCCAAGTCCTCCTGATGAGAAAAAGTCGAAGCGATTCTGCGGTCCGAATTTTTCAGAACCGTTATAAGCACCATTGTACTCTGCGCTGTACTTACCACGGTAATTGTAAGTAGTACGAAACACCCAGTCTTCACGATAGGAAGGAATAACCGAACCGGAAGCCATTTGGTCACGGCTCCAAAGTCCCATTGCAGTAACGTTGTGGTCCCTGGCTATTTTTGTGGCATAATTAAGCTGTAACTGCGAAAACATACGACGATAAGTAGCACCATCGTCCACATTTCCTGCATTACTTGCCCAGCGCACACTTTCACGCCACTCAAGCTCGGTAGCAGCATCTTTAGTTTGAGAATAAGTAACTACACCAGTTTCAGGATTGATGTATTTGCTTAATGTACCGTTGTTGGTATCGTTTACACCGCGACCGTTTTCAATGAATGTATTATCGAGGGAGATGGAACCTTTAAAATTTAAACCTTTTAAGATGGCTCCCAGGTTCTGATCAACCGTAAAATCAGTGGTAATACGTGAAGTGGTAATTCCCTGCATACCGCTGGTGGATAATATTCTGGCAGAGTTTAGCCCCTGCTGCTCGTTTGGAGCATAGTATCCCCAGGTTCCGTCAGAATACTTTGGTAAGAAAAGATTGGGTGCTGCAGAATAAGCTGCTGTCCAGGTATTGTATGGATTTACACCAATCCAGGGTCTACGGGTAAGACCTCGCGAACCAGCTATATTAGCTTTAAAAACAGTACTTTTTGTTAGCTGAAAATCCAAATTGCTTCTAACGTTCAGTCTTTTAAAGCCATAGCCTCCTTCATATCCCCGGTTGTTCTCAAAGCGTTTAAATAAATCGGCTTCATCAAGATAATCGACTGATGAGAAGTATTTTACGAAAGGTGTCCCACCCGCAATGTTAACGTTGGCATTGTACGACATCGCATTATCACGGAATAAGGTATTAACCCAGTCAACATTCGGGTAACGTTCAGCTTCTTCCAGATTTGCAGGAGATTTGTATTTCAACATGGTAGCTTCCGGCATATAGGAAGACCAGCCTCCCGGCGCCAAGCCCAACTCATATTCGATGGTTTGGTTACGGGCTTTAAACATATCGTAAGAATCAAGCTTGCCCGGTAATTTGGAAGGCGCTTTCATTACTGTATTTACGGAAGCTCTGATCTGTGCTTTTCCATCACGACCACGTTTGGTGGTAACCAGAATAACACCATTAGCGCCTTTTACCCCAAACACGGCAGTAGCTGAGGCGTCTTTTAGAACCGATACCGTTTCTACAGAACTGATATCTATGTTATTAATAGAGCGCTCAACACCATCCACCAAAATTAGAGGGCTTGCATTATTCCACGTACTTCTGCCACGAATCAGGATCTGCGGATCTTCTTCCCCCGGCATCCCGGTACTGGCAGTAGTAATTACACCGGGCAAATTTCCCGTAAAGGCTGCACCTAAACTGGTTACCCCACCGGTGCGCTCTAATACCTTACTGTCGGTTTGGGTAATTGCGCCTACAACGCTTTGCTTCTTTTGCTGACCGTATCCAACATTAACGACAACTTCCTTAATGTTAGAAACGTCATCTTTCATGTTTACCCTTATTGTTGTTTTGCCGTCGATATTTACTTCCTGGGTAACCATACCAAGGTAATTCACGATGATGGTTTTACTCTCAGAAGGAACATTAAGCGTAAATTCCCCGTTTGCATTTGTTATGGCACGAACCGAAGTTCCTTTTACTGCCACCGCTGCGCCTATTACTGTATTTTGCTGCTGATCATATACTACTCCTTTTACTGTACGTGTTTGCTGTGCCAGTACAACATTCGCGAACGATAGCAGGGCAAGAATGGTGAGATGGACCTTGATCAAAAAAGAGGTCCTGCTGCTGCAACTGGATAGTGTGTTATTATACACTATAGTCCTATTTTCCATTATCTATAAGTGTTTTAAGAATAGAAATCCGTTTAATTTCGTTGTTACCCTTAAGATGAAGGGTAAACTTTACATCGAACGCCTCTTTCTGAGGTTGATGCGGGTTGGTTAGCTGAAGTTTATTTCATATTTAGTTCTGCTTTAATAGCCGTTTATAATCTTTAATACTTGGTTTATCTGATCAGCAATAGCTATTAAAAAGCTCTCCTTACCGTTAAGCCGGGATAAGGGCTGAAGATGATTGGAATGCGGTTCCGGGGGGCGGCTTGGTACTTGAAAACGCACCTGTTTCATGTAAAAGTTTGTTCATGAAGTTTAAAATTGATTAAGTAAAACATTATAATTAGTTGAGTAAAGTTTGATGGATTAGTTCAATTAGTTGGTTGAGCTAAGGTATAATTGAAGGATTTTGAAACGGGGCACTCATGTACAAATCCATGCATTAATTGTACAAAAAAACGGCCTTGGGAATGCTTTAAACGCAAAAACCTCCCAACTTGAAGCTTAGGTTAGTTTCAAATTGGAAGATCTTTTATTTCAATAGAGTTGGTGGAAAATGAAAATGCGTACCGTAGAGGTAAAATGAATTTGCTGAAGATTTTCAGATCAGGTTATAAATGAGTAAATGTTACTTACTTAGAGAAACTTTGAGCATTTTAAAAACTCAGTTGGTGAGTGGGGAATATACTATTGAATTAAGGAGAACTGTCATTGAAAAATCCTGCAAAGTCATATACCCTCTCTGCCTTCGGCATCTCTCCCAGAGGGCATAGCCGTTAACCTAAGAATGATTGAAAAAAATAGCTTTTCATAAACTGAT
>Ga0307408_100002002_pt1 | contig 14726 bp, 11 predicted proteins | sample 322Cmetagenome_FD_202116 | JGI IMG/M metagenome (GOLD analysis project Ga0307408, IMG submission 202116) | Maize rhizosphere microbial communities from greenhouse at UC Davis, California, United States - 322HYB-C-3 | ecosystem: Host-associated > Plants > Roots > Rhizosphere > Soil | place...
GTGGTACTTATTGCGCAAGAACTTGGATTACCATTTGCTTACGTGCGGTCTAAAGCAAAAGAACATGGAACCGGAAGCTTAATTGAAGGTGAAGTTTTTGCAGGGCAGCGTGTGGTTGTTGTTGAAGACCTAATTTCTACAGGAAAAAGCAGCTTGCAAGCCGTTCAGGCATTACGCGAAGCCGGATGCGATGTAGCCGGCCTGGTAGGAATCTTTAGCTACGGTTTAGATAGCGCTACCGAAAACTTTAAAGCCGCTAAATGCAGGTTTATTACCCTTTCTAACTACGATGCACTAATTGAATTTGCATCTGAAAATAGCTTTATCACCACAGAAGATTTAACCCTTTTGCGCAAATGGCGTGAAAACCCTTCAGAATGGGGTAATTCAATAGAAAGTACCGTTAAATAAAACAAATCACCATAAATGGCATTAAAAGCCTATAAGACATTAGCTTATAGGCTTTTTTTATAACATTCTCCCTGAATTATTAAGAAATGACAGTTTTTGAAAGCAAAATAAATATCGCAAAACCTGTAAATGAGGTTTATAGCTTCTTATCCGATTTTAATAACCATAAAACATTAATGCCTAACAGCATCAGCAATTGGTCATCCACCAATAACGAAGCAAGCTTTACTGTACAAAATATGGCTAACTTGTCATTAAAGATCTCGAACCGCATAGAAAATAGCACAATAATTATAACGCCATCGGGCCCGGTTCCTTTTAATGTAGACATGCGCTGGGTAGTTGTCGACCTGGGCAATAATAGTACTGAGGCTGTACTTACACTTTCGGCAGAGCTGAATATGATGATGAAGGTGATGGCAAGCGGACCTTTACAGAAATTAGTGGAGCACCAAACGGCGGCATTGCAAAAGGTAGTTTAACCAACGTATTAATAAAAAATCTCAAAGCGCCCAATAATCTGGAGCGCTTTTTTTATTGCCTATCAGTCATTTTTTCAGCATAAATCTATCAGCAACAGACTTTTAGTCATTAAAATTTATTTCCATCAGACAAAATTTCTTTCTTTCTAATTGCAATATCTATGGCAAAAGTTTTGTTGCAAGATTAGCATGAACTTCAACAATTTTACAATCAAAGCACAGGAAGCCGTACAGAAGGCTTCTGAAATAGCCACTGGAAACCAGCAACAGGCTATTGAAAATGCACATTTGCTAAAAGGGCTGCTCTTGGTTGATGAAAATGTAATCAACTACCTGTTAAAGAAATTGAACGTTAACATCAACCGGCTGAATACAGTTCTTGATGCAGAGATACAAAGCTTCCCTAAAGTAACTGGAAGCGACATTTATTTATCATCGGGCGCGAACTCAGCATTGCAAAAAGCGCAAACTTATCTTAAAGAATTTAAAGATGAGTTTGTTTCAGTAGAGCATATTTTGCTGGGAATTTTGAACGCGGGAGACAAAACCAGCGGTATGTTAAAAGATGCCGGAGTTACTGAAAAGGATTTGAAAAAGGCAATTAGCGACCTTAGGGGTAACAACCGCGTTACTGACCAAAACGCAGAAGCAACTTACAATGCGTTGAATAAGTATGCGCGGAATTTGAATGAGTTTGCCGAATCTGGAAAACTTGACCCCGTTATTGGCCGCGATGAAGAAATCCGAAGGGTGATTCAGATCTTGTCGCGCCGCACCAAAAATAACCCAATTTTAATTGGGGAGCCTGGCGTAGGTAAAACTGCAATTGCTGAAGGTATCGCTTTCCGAATTATTAAAGGGGATGTGCCTGAAAACCTGAAAACCAAGGTTGTATTTTCTCTTGATATGGGTGCCCTTATTGCCGGTGCCAAGTATAAAGGCGAATTTGAAGAACGCCTTAAAGCAGTTGTTAAAGAGGTAACGCAAAGCGATGGTGAAATCATCTTATTCATCGATGAGATCCATACCCTTGTGGGTGCCGGAGGCGGAGGAGAAGGCGCAATGGATGCTGCCAATATCCTTAAGCCTGCCCTGGCACGCGGAGAGCTTCGTGCAATTGGTGCAACCACCTTAAATGAGTATCAAAAATATCTTGAAAAAGACAAGGCTCTTGAACGCCGTTTCCAAAAAGTTATGGTGGATGAGCCGGATACACAAGATGCTATTTCGATTTTAAGGGGTTTAAAAGAAAGGTACGAAACTCACCATAAAGTGAGAATCAAAGACGAAGCCATTATCGCTTCGGTAGAACTATCTCAACGTTATATCTCCGACCGTTTTCTTCCCGATAAAGCTATCGACTTAATGGACGAAGCAGCTTCTAAATTACGCCTGGAAATGGATTCGGTGCCCGAGGCGGTGGATGAGTTGGAACGCCGTATTATGCAGCTTGAAATTGAGCGCGAAGCGATAAAACGCGAAAACGATGAACGCAAAGTTGCAGAACTTAGTGAAGAAATTGCCAACCTTTCGGCACACCGCGATTCCTTAAGAGCAAGCTGGCAAGGGGAAAAGGACCTAGTTGACGCTATAAATAACGAAGTACAGCAAATTGAAAATTACAAGCTTGAAGCTGAGCAGGCAGAGCGTGCAGGTGATTACGGCCGAGTTGCGGAAATTCGCTATGGTAAGATCAAAGAATCGCAGGATAAGGTTGAAAAACTCAAAAAAGAACTCGAAGAAAAGCAATCTGGTGGAGGCAGGATGCTAAAAGAAGAAGTTAGTGCTGACGACATTGCCGGTGTTGTTTCCCGCTGGACTGGTATTCCGGTTACTAAGATGATTCAAAGTGAACGCGAAAAACTGCTTCACCTGGAAGAAGAACTGCACAAGCGTGTTGCAGGGCAAGATGAAGCAATTGAAGCAATATCTGATGCGATACGCCGCTCAAGGGCCGGACTCCATGATAAGCGCAAGCCTATCGGCTCGTTTATATTCCTTGGAACGACCGGTGTTGGTAAAACCGAGCTGGCTAAAGCATTAGCGGAGTTTCTGTTTAATGACGAGCATAGCATGGTCCGCATCGACATGAGCGAGTATCAGGAACGCCACGCAGTATCGCGACTAATAGGAGCGCCCCCCGGATATGTTGGCTATGATGAAGGCGGACAGTTAACTGAGGCAGTAAGGCGTAAACCATACAGCGTTATTCTGTTGGATGAGATTGAAAAAGCCCACCCTGATGTATTCAATATACTATTACAGGTGTTGGATGATGGTCGCTTAACCGACAACAAAGGCCGGGTAGTTAATTTCAAGAACACCATCATCATCATGACTTCAAACATAGGCTCTCATTTAATCCAGGAGAACTTTAGCGGGCTGAATGAAGACAACCGCGAGGAGCTGATTGCTAAAACTAAAAATCAGTTGTTCGAATTACTTAAACAAACCATCCGCCCTGAGTTTTTAAACCGCATCGATGAGCTGATTATGTTTACTCCGCTTAACCGGAATGAGCTTCGTGACATTGTATCCCTACAATTTAAAAACGTTCAACAAACGCTGGAAGAGATGGGAATCAAAATTGATGCTTCTGCTGAAGCGCTTGACTGGCTCGCCCAATTGGGTTATGACCCACAATTTGGCGCCCGTCCGTTAAAACGTGTGATTCAGAAGAAGATTTTGAATGAGCTATCTAAGGAAATCCTTGCGGGAAAGGTTGATAAAGACAGCCATATCCATCTGGATGTTTTTGATAACAAATTTGTATTCGTTAATAAAGGCACAGAAGTTGGGGTTTAAATCACTCCAACCAAAAACAAAAGCCGCTTGTACCAACAGGCGGCTTTGTTTTTTATAACCTCCATTGCCAGGCATATAATTTTAATTACCTTTGCAGCCAAAAATCTTATCACTATATAATGCGCATTTTCAACGTTTTAGCTGTATTATTCCTTACAGCTCCGCTTATCACTTTAGCTCAGTCTAACTTCAAAAAAGGCTACGTTATTACAAGCAGTGGCGATACTATTAGCGGCTTGATAGACCTAAAGGAGTGGGAAAAAACACCTCAGTCAGTAAGCTTTAAAAGATCAGAAGACAAAAAATCAGAAACGCTCGATACCACTTCTTTAAAAGGCTTTGCGATTGCCGGTATCGATAGTTATGAGAAGTTCAGCACATCGGTAAGTTTAAATGAAACAGATTTCAGGTCGATGCCGGATATACAGGATACGACAAGCGAAGTGCGCACCATATTTTTAAAAACGCTTCAAAAAGGGCAGCGTGTATCTCTTTACTCGTATACCGATAAAATTAAGACACGTTTTTACATACTTAAAAGCGGTGGTACCAATCCAATTGAAGAGCTTCTATATCGTCCATATATTGAAGATGGTAAAATTAAAAATGCTTTCTTGTATGCCAACCAGTTGTTAGGACTTGTTAATCAATACGGCGTATACTCATCAAAAATTGAAAGCAAGCTTAAAACTTCCCAGTACGAAGAAAAAGACATTCTTCATGTAATTAGATACATAAATGGCATCACTGCGACTAAAAAACCCAAAACAATGCCACGTTTTTTTGCTGGACTATCTGTTAACCAAAGCCAGATAAAATATTCCGGAAACCACCGAATGGCAGAAGGCAGCGTTACAAATAAGTCTCAAATATTGCCAGGAATTTCCTTGGGCGTAGATGCATTTAGAAACAAAAATGTTCAGAAACTCATTTTGAGGCTGGAAGCCAAGGCTTCTTTGGGAGACGCCTCTGTAAGCCGGGATTACAAAACATACAGTTCAAGTTATCGTATAGTTCACGATTTAAAATATCTAAACCTTTCAATTACTCCCCAGCTAATCTATAACCTATATAACCGTGCACAATTCAAGGCCTTTATAGGTGGAGGACTTTCTGTTAATTATATTAAGGTTAGTAAAAATGACTACTTTGAAAAAGATCTGGGCCCCTACACCAGCTATACCTTACCAAGAGAGGTAGACTTGAATAAATATATATATTCTTTCCCTGTAAGGCTTGGCACCGTAGTCAATAAAAAATTTGAATTATATCTTAGCCACACCTTTCCAATGCCTCTGGATAATTACGTTAATTATTCTATTACCACTCCTGAGACTGCCGTGGGAATAAACTATCTCTTTAACAAAAAACAAAAGAAATAATTGCGCAATTTTCGGCTGCAACAAACAAATAAATAGCCATTCCATTATTAGTTAAGCGCCCGATTTAGCGCTTAACTATGTTCAATCTCTTTAGTTTTGATAGTAAGCAGGTACTCTCGGTAAGTATGATTCTGTTTGCCATTATCGATATTATCGGCTCTATCCCTGTAATTATTGCGCTTCGCCAGAAAGCTGGCCATATTGAATCTGAAAAAGCGTCGTTAGTTTCCGCAGGACTGATGATTCTGTTTCTCTATCTGGGAGATAAATTACTAGAACTTATTGGCTTAGATGTGGCATCATTCGCCATTGCGGGCTCCTTCGTGATCTTTGTTATTGCAATGGAAATGATTTTGGGGATTAATCTTTTTAAAGAAGAACTTCCTGAAAGTGTATCAATTGTACCACTAGCCTTTCCTCTGATTGCCGGAGCCGGAACCATGACGACCTTGCTTTCATTGAAATCAGAATATGCAACTCAAAATATACTTGTCGGAATTATCGTTAATACGATTTTTGTATATATCGTTTTGAAAAACACCAAAAGAATAGAGCATCTGCTTGGCCAATCCGGACTAAACGTATTGCGAAAAGCATTTGGGATAATCCTGCTCGCGATTGCGATTAAATTGTTTAGAACCAATACAGGACTATAAGGTGATCAGGACACTAATCGGGCTACAAACATTGTATCCGCCTTATGGCTGTATCCCTTTAAAATACTTTGATTTTCAAGCTTTAAACCAAACTCATCTATTATAAACTGAACGTTTTCCTCGTTTTCTTCTTTAAAGGCCGAACAGGTGATATAAATCAGAGGTTTCCCAGGCTTAAGATACTTTACCACATTACTAATAATCTGGCGCTGTAAATTCTGGAAAGAACGAATTTTCCCTTCTCGGAACTGGCTTATCATTTCAGGGCTTCTGCCCCAGGTTCCAGAACCGCTACAAGGTGCGTCTAAAATAATACCATCGAACGCAAAATCATGCAGAACAGGCTGGGGATCTTGGGTAAGGTCTAATATTTTCTTTTGATACTTCAGTAATCCGGCGCTGGTAAACCGTTCATCAAGATTGGCTAAAATACTTTCCCTGATATCAGAAACCAATAACTTCACTGTAGGTTCCTGATTATACAGCAACAAGGACTTCCCTCCAGAGGCTGCACAGGCATCCCACCAATAATCCCACTTCAGAGGCTTAAAAAAAACTCCGGCATGTTGGGACGACAAGTCCTGAACTTCAAACAAACTTGCTCCGTTATCGCCTCCAGCAGGAAATAAAACATCCAGCTTAGTTCCATTTGGTAATCGCAACGTTTGTCGGCCTTCTTCAGTAAAATCAAAACCGGCCTCAGTAAGCTTATTTTTTACAAATTCTTCCTTTCCGGGATGAATGCGTATGAATAAATCGGGCTGGGTGAAAAAAGATTGTAAAAACCTTTGCTTATCGATGCCCTCTGAAAGATGCTCATGAAAAGGAAAAACATCGTCCAGATTAAAGCTTATTGGAAGTGTATGGAGATAAGCAATTTTGTCTGACACCGACAATTCTACCTTTTCGTCAAAGTCAGGTTTGAAATGGTGCAGAAAAGGATTACTTGATATGCTACAAAGGAATTCAGCAACAAAAAGGCGTTCACTTGGTATCATTTCGGAACAAGCCTTCCCCAAACGGAAATAACTATAAAGCAGTCGGTTGGCAACCCTTCTATCGGTTGAGCCCATTTGTTTATTCGCCCTAAAAAATACAGGAAGGAATTTTGTTAAAGGAACATCCTGCGGATATTCATCCAATATCCGCAGAAATGTTTTAAGTTGATTTTCGAAACGCATAAGCCCCCTCGCCCCCTAAAGGGGGAATTACCGAAAAATTCGTAGTCCTAAAGGGACTACCTGAATAGTTTATTTTATAATTTTTAGAAAATCGCATTCTAAAGCCAACCCCCCTTTAGGGGGCCGGTCGGCTCTTACTCCCACTCTATTGTAGCGGGTGGTTTTGAGCTTATATCGTAAACAACGCGGTTTATCCCTTTAACATTGTTAATTATTTCATTAGAAATTTTAGCAAGCAATTCGTAGGGCAAATGGCTCCAATCTGCAGTCATACCATCCACAGAACCAACTGCACGTAAGCAAATTACATTCTCATAGGTACGCTCATCGCCCATTACACCCACAGATTTTACTGGAAGAAAAATAGCACCAGCCTGCCAAACTTTATCGTACCAGCCAGAAGACTTCAGATTGTTAATATAAATTGCATCTGCCTCTTGTAAAATAGCAACCTTCTCAGGAGTAATTTCATCCAGAATACGAATAGCCAAACCCGGCCCCGGGAATGGGTGGCGCTGTAAAATAATATCATCAATACCTAAAGCTTTACCCACTCTCCGCACTTCATCTTTAAACAAAGTATTTAAAGGCTCCACTACTTTAAGCTTCATAAAATCAGGTAAACCACCTACGTTATGGTGCGATTTTATAGTGGCAGAGGGCCCTTTTACAGAAATTGACTCAATGACGTCCGGGTAAATAGTACCCTGGCCAAGCCATTTAACATCCTGTACCTCGTGGGCAGCATCATCAAAAACCTCTATAAATGCGCGGCCAATAATTTTACGTTTTTCTTCCGGATCTCTAACACCGGTTAACTGGCCTATAAAACGATCTTTAGCATTAATACCACGCACGTTTAAGCCCATGTGCTGATAAGAATCCAACACCTGCTCAAACTCGTCCTTACGCAATAAACCGTTATCTACAAAAATACAGTGAAGGTTCTTTCCAATAGCTTTATGCAACAAAATGGCAGCTACAGACGAGTCCACACCACCCGATAAACCTAAAACTACTTTATCATCACCTAACTTTTCTTTTAGCTCGGCAATTGTTGTTTCTACAAAAGAATCAGCCGTCCAGTCTTGAGAACATTCACAGATATCAACCAAAAAGTTTTCCAAAAGCTGCTTTCCGTCGGTACTATGCGTTACTTCAGGATGAAATTGAATACCGTAGGTTTTAGTACCAGTGATATGGTACGCAGCTACGCGAACAGTATCCGTGCTTGCAATTACCTCAAAGTTTGAAGGAATGTCTGCAATTGTATCGCCGTGAGACATCCACACCTGTGAATCTTTCGGGATATTTTTCATCAGCATATCTGCTTCATTAATAAAATGAAGATTCGCCCTGCCATACTCGCGAATAGTTGAAGGAATCACCTCCCCTCCAGACTTTTGCGCTAAATATTGTGCGCCATAACACACGCCTAAAAGGGGCAGCTTGTTATGAAATAATTGGAAATCAATTTGTGGTGCATCCTCCTGCCTTACTGAATATGGGCTACCTGAAAATATAACTCCTTTAACGCTATCGTCAAAATCGGGAAGCTTATTAAAGGGATGAATCTCGCAGTATACGCTAAGTTCTCTTACTCTCCGGGCAATAAGCTGGGTATATTGCGATCCGAAGTCAAGAATGATGATTTTTTCTTGCATGGGCAAAGATAAAAATTACCTGCCTTTTATAAAATCTAACTTTGTATATAAAAACCTTAATTTCCGGACTTTATCATGTAGAAAGTAAGAACCATGCTCTACCATTACTCCGGAATTCCCCATTTTAAAGCCACGGGGCAGCACAGTGGCCGAACGCCAATATAATTTTATTTAATTTAGCGGCTGTGATATTCCTTTTCAACCTGTTTTCTTATACCCTTACTACCTCCGATATTCTGATAATTCTTTTAGTTGGATTACTAAGTGGCATGTCCAAAACTGGTATACATGGAGCTGGAATGTTATCGGTACCCTTGCTCGCCATCGTTTTTGGAGGGCAAGAATCAAGTGGAGTTATGCTGCCCATCTTGCTACTAGCAGACATTATAGGTGTTTGGTATTACCATCGCCATGCATCTTACAAACACCTTAAAAACCTCATTCCCTGGGCTACAGTAGGCATCATAGGAGGTACTGTTGTTGGCAAATTCATCGACGACCAAGCATTCCGCCTAATCATGGCCAGCACCATCGTGATTAGTGTTTTCATCATGCTATGGTTAAAAAAGGGCAGCCATAAAGAAGAAATTCCCCATAATAAATGGTTTGCCGCAGGCACAGGCATTGTTGGCGGTTTTACTTCTATGGTTGGCAATCTGGCGGGAAGCGTAATGGCGGTCTACTTTCTTGCTGTAAGGCTACCAAAAAACATTTTTATAGGGACAACAGCCTGGTTCTTTTTAATTATTAACTGGTTAAAAGTGCCACCTCATATATTTAGCTGGCATACCATCAACGTCAACACTGCTTTATTAGCCTTAGCAACCTTACCCGCAATTATAATCGGGGCGGTAATTGGGATTTCAATTGTAAGGAAAATTTCGGAAGCTAGCTATCGCAACTTTATAACGCTGATGACCATTGTTGCCGCGATTTTTATGTTACTCAAATAGGGAAAAATATACACAGCACACATTTGTTTCTGTATAAAAAAGACCACATTAACCAGCAATCAACAACTGATTTACAAGCAATTACACTTTAAACACTCTCCATTTTACATAATCGCGCAATCTCATTTACAATTCGTAACAACGCTCAGAGCTGGCAGGATTTTTTCATGGTAATATATAATAATATCATTATGAAAACATACGTTATCCTAAAAGCGAAAATGTGGAGCGTTGTTGGCAATGTACAACAACTGTTACTAATTTACTTCAGGCTCTAAAGGCAGGTCTATTTCCTATTTTTTTTCTTTTTTGCTCTTTCTTTAGAAAGTGAAGAAGCAATTTTTCCTCTGAAGATAAACCGAAACCTTCGGGCTGGCTACTGATATTTCTCATCTTCCGTAAATAAGGTAGCAACTCTCCAGCTTCGTAAGCCTCGGTTAGAGCCGGAAATACATAATATTTTTTGCACACAGCCCTGGTATTTCCTAATCTGGATGAAACCTCATCTAAAACCAAATTGCTTATCTTCTTCCTTGCTGTTATCGCTTCATGATATTCAAATCGCGAATAAATTCTCAAGGCTTCCAATGTTCCATACCAGGTACGAAAATCTTTGGCAGTAAAATCACAACAAGAAATTTCCTTAATATATTTATTAATTAGCCCAGACCCAATAGAATGCCTTTCACCATCCTCTGTGTAATACTGAAAAAGCTCTTGCCCTGGTATGTCTCTGCACTTTTTAACCAGCTTCGCAAGCCTTCGGTCTGAAAAATTAATATCATGAATGACCCCTTTTTTCCCTTTAAAGGATAAACGTATTTGACTCCCCTGTATTTTAACATGCTTATTACGCAATGTACTTAAGCCATATGAACCATATAATTGCTTATAAGATTCATTCCCAATTCTGATCAGAGTTTTTTGCATCAGGCTTACAGATATAGCCAGCACTTTCCTATCGTCCAGCCCCTTGCGCCTAAGATCTTTTTGCAACTGTTTTCGAAACAGAGGCAACTTTATACCAAATTCAAGAAGGCGATAGAACTTGCTTTCATTTCGTGATTTAGCCCAGTCATTATGATATCTGTATTGTTTTCTTCCAGCTTTGTCAAACCCGGTAGCCTGGAGGTGGGCATTAGCTTTTGGAGCAATCCAAACATTTGTCCAGGCAGGAGGCAATACAAGTCTTTTAATCCTTTCCAGAGTTTTAGCGTCCTGGATCGGACGGCCATTTTTGTCGTAATACTTAAACTCTCCTTTGTCGAGCTTCCGGCTAATCCCAGGCGTAGCATCCGTCACATAAACCAGATTATTTTCATCGAGCAATAATTCAGTTTCATCCATCACTGCCCTAAAAAACAATCAGGGCAGGAAATGTTTGTTTAAGAATGCGTTAAGATTAGAGTTGAATTGTTCAGGATTTTCCAGATTAGGAAGATGCCCAGCATCTGCTATCGATGCGAAAGTTGCACCCGAAATATTTTGGTGCAGTTGGCTCGCTTGAGAAAGGGCCATCAGTTTATCTTCTGCCCCCCTTATAATTAGTGCGGGTACGTTGATGTCTTTTAGAAAGGAAGAAGTATCTGTTCTGGAAGCCAAAGCCAACTGGGCTGCACACAGCGTAGTGTCAGAAGTTGAAAGTATAATTTTTTCGATTAGATTAATTGCCGGATGCGTTGAAGCAATCGATTTTTCAGAAAAAAGGTTTTCAATAAACCCGTTTGCAAACTCTGCCTTTCCGCCACTTTGAATTTGCTCAATTGTGGCGAAGCGCTTTAACTTTCCTTCATCGGGATCTGCAATTGCGTTAGTGTCAGCCAATACTAGTCCTTTAATATCTTTCGGTGAGATTTGGACAGCACGCAATGCGATATATCCCCCCATTGAAATGCCGCAAAGGATAGGATTTTTCACCTTCAAAGAATCAAGAAGGCCTAAAAGGTTACGGGCAAAAAAATCTATACTAAAGAAATTATGGACTGGCAAGCTTTTGCCAAAGCCTGGGATATCATAAGCGATCCCATCAAACTGTTGTGGGAGAGCCTCTAATTGCCCTTTCCACATAGCACTGCTAAATGGAAAACCGTGGATAAATATTACAGAGGCAACCGCTTGATGAGCACTTTTTGACAGGTAGAAAATTCTGTTACCTTTTACATCTAAATCAAATGCTTCAATCATAACAGGCGTGCTTTACAGGCTACCAAAGAAAGTTAATAAGGCTATATTTCTTGCGCTTTCTTGAACGGATAAGGAAGGTTAAAAGATTGTTAAAGATTAAGCAGATTAAAAATAAAATTCCGATTAGAACAAAATTCCCTAAGAATCTTAAAGACAACGCTGCATAAATCATTAAAATATTAAAGCCCATTAAAATGAATGTTGTTTGCAAATGGGAGAATCCAACATTCAGCATTCTATGGTGTACATGGTTTCTATCAGCTACAAAGGGAGAACCGTTTTTGAGCGTACGCAAGGTAAAAACCCTGATTGCGTCGAAAATTGGGCCGATTAATACAGACACAGCTATTGAAGGCGCTGAACCGTAATACACCTGAGTATTTCCTCCAACTTTGTTTAATTCTATAAATTTAAAACTAAGGACAACGGAGATGAAGCCCAGCATTAACGAGCCAGTGTCTCCCATAAATATCTTTGCAGGGGTTACATTAAAACGCAAAAAGCCCAGGCAAGCCCCAGCAACCGAAAATGCCAGGCAAGCAAGGCTAACTTGCCCCATGTCTGCAAACATCAAACCCAGGGTGATATTTACAACAACACCAGTAACTCCAGCAAGTCCGTCAATTCCATCAATTAAATTGAAGGCATTAATCACAAAAGTTATAATTAACATGCTTAGGCAAACACTCACACCATACGGAAGGTCGTGTATATTAAAAATGCCGTAAAGGCTTGTTAACCTAACATTTGCCAATAAAACCATTATTGCAGCAATAATAGCCTGCATTCCAAACTTGGTGCTCGGATTAACGCCCCACAAGTCATCTTTTAGGCCAACTGCAAACAAAATCATACAGCATGCAAAAAGTAAATTGAATTCTTTGGAAGGCCCGGTTTGAGAAACAAGTAACGCAGTAATCATGAAACTACAAAAAATTGCGACTCCACCTAATCTGGGTATGCCTTTTTTGTGTTCTTTTCTGCCAATGTCTATATCGTCAAATAACGATCGATGATTGGCGACGTGAATTATTGAAGGAATTGCAATTAGTACGAGAATAAATGCGATCAAAGTAATAGCCAGATAAAAAACAGGCTGAGGCAGATTTACTAATTGAAGCATAAGGATTAATTTCGTTGCAATATTGGCAAAAAAAATTGACATAGGCAAACCGTATATCAATTCTATATTTAAAAAAATAACAAAAGTGCAATTACTACAGCAAAAACCAACAATTGGCTATCCTAGAAAACAGTAAAATAATGGCATTGTTTAAAGAAAAATATTTTACTAAAGATTATTAGAGAAGAAAGGCATTACATATACCAGCTTAAGTGAAGGGCTACTATTTCTATGGTTAGTTAAAGGATTATATTCCCCAAATGTATAACCACAACCTATGCCTAAGTTTTCTTTGAGCATAAAATTCAATCCCATACCGGTCTCAATACGCACAGGTGACAAACCATTTGCTGATTGAACCTGAGAAGTATTAGATATGTCACATTGAAGATAAGCATCGACTTTGCCAACTAAATTCATTTGTGAATACACGCGGCCGCCTACGACATTCTTCATAATTCCATTTAACATGAAACTTTTAACTACCGGGCCAATAGCGAGCTGCTGGCCAGTTTCGTTTCTAAATCCTCCTAGCACAGCTCCGTTCATACTTGCCGACTTATAATTATTGGCGCCGGCGTGCGCAGAAACAAACCAATTTAGAGATTGTGCTTTTGTTAGTGAGAGGCAATTTAGAAGCAGAATTACTAAAAGTAGTTTTTTATCCATGCACTACCTTAAGCAATAATAAAGCCACTTCTTCAAATAATACTTTACATTTTCAATAATTGCATAGTGCTCTTATACAGACAAATAAAAAATAGGTTGCAGCATTTTTTTGTTACTCGATTTCAAACCACGCCAAGTACCCAATTCTCCACAATGGACGAGAAAAAATTCCTCACTCTCTACACTTTACGATTTGCAAACGCGTGCGTTTAGCGAGTATTACACTTCCATGAAGTAGAGTTCTGGGCGACTGTCTATTCTATATTTTCTTAAATTTTTTTTGTTTTTTGCGACAAATCGGAATCTAAATCCCTTTAATGTCCATTTGAAAACTATGGAAGGGCCATCAGTAATCACGCTAATCGCTAAAAAAACGCCCTTTAAATGCAGCCACTACGGGCCTAAAAATATTTTTATATCTGATAACTAACAGGTTAGATATTCATTTCAAAAAAATAAAAAGAAAGGTCTTGCGGCGTATGTGTTATAGCCGTACATTTGCATCACTTTAAACGAAACGGTTAAATGTTTCAAATAAAGTTGATTCCGTAGCTCAGCCGGTAGAGCATAACACTTTTAATGTTGGGGTCCTGGGTTCGAGTCCCAGCGGGATCACGGAGAAATCCAAAAAACAAAAAAGCCTTTTTAAAAAGGCTTTTTTTAACTAAAGCCATCTTTCCTGGCTACTTACCGGAAAAAGGAAAGAACCTAGTAATTAGGATGATTCCGTAGCTCAGCCGGTAGAGCATAACACTTTTAATGTTGGGGTCCTGGGTTCGAGTCCCAGCGGGATCACGAAAAGCGCACTAAGGTGCGCTTTTTTCGTTTAAAGTATGCTCGTTCTGAGCCTTAAAAGTTGGGGAGTAAGGATCAGGCTCAAAAGTTGTGGAGTTGAAAAAAACATTTCCATGGATGTAGGACAACTGCATGAAGAACAAAGCTTTTAATAAGCCGCTTAAACAGAAGCCTTTTATTTACTTCGGCGGCTATGTAAAGTTAAATATGTTCTCAGCGAAACCTTCAGTTTCGGACTGATAATGGGATACAATAAGGCACGTAATTCCTAATTCTGATAATAACTCCTTTAGTTGAGTCATTAAACTTATTTTTAAAGCCTGGTCCAGGGCAGAAAAAGGTTCATCCATTAATAAAACTTTAGGTTTTGTGGATAATGCTCTGAGGATAGAAAGCCGTTGCATTTGCCCGCCTGAAAGAT